>Ga0207701_10002412_pt1 | contig 19385 bp, 16 predicted proteins | sample KBSSwiSSwithPhiX_FD_184294 | JGI IMG/M metagenome (GOLD analysis project Ga0207701, IMG submission 184294) | Switchgrass rhizosphere bulk soil microbial communities from Kellogg Biological Station, Michigan, USA, with PhiX - S5 (SPAdes) (version 2) | ecosystem: Environmental > Terrestrial >... | reverse complement strand
GACCGACCTGACGGAAGCCGCGGCAGCCCGCGCCACAACGCGCTTGTTGACTAAACCCGCCGAGTCATGGGAATTATTTTCTTTCTCGTTCGCATTCATACGTGCAATGCGAACACACGACGGCTTCCTGCGATACGGAAGCAAATCGCCCGGATTTGCTCACAGTATAGACACCGCTATCCGGCGTGCCGGTGCGCCCAGCTTAAACTATTCGCAGCACTCTCCCCGAACGGGAACATGGAAAGAAACTGTTGCCGGCCGCGTGCTGCGTATCGGTCAAACTCGTTATGCCCGACTTCGCCGAGGATTTTTCGTTTTGTCGATCCAGGGAGAATACCACCAAGCCGAATGTCATTAAACTTCGACACTGCGGTACCGGTCCCGTGCGGGCGGTTTCTCCTGTCTCTTCGGGGTAAGAGACGCGGAAGCGGTAGGGTTTTTGGGTAATGTGACGCCAGCCGCATCGTGCTCAAACAGTCAAGCCGGGACCGTATACTGACCCCTTTGCCGGTCCCTTTTCGCTGCGGCCCCTCCTGCCCACATAAGCTGCCGGCCAACTCTTTCATTGCCGCCGCAATGTCTTTGTCTGTGAAATCCCGGAAGCGAATTTCCAAGCGTATCCCCGGTTCATTTTCCCTTCCCCGCCCCCGAGCATCCACCCCCGGCATCTGCCAGGGCCATAAAACACAAGGCTCAATGAGACCAGACGGCATTGCCAAACCAACTGCCTTGGGAGCAAGAAAATACCGTGGGAGCCGCTCCAACGATTCCTTTACCAGCTTCTCTCCCAAGTCAGCAAAAGGCGTGTTGTCCGCCAGTTCTTGCGTAAAACTTCGCAGCCACCAAAACCACCCGCCAAGCCGTAAAAGCACGTCGTAATATCGCAACCCCTCGAAATCCAACCCCAGAAATCCCATCCCCTCAACTTTCTCCAATGCAGCGTCGACCAGCACCAGCAGACAACGCAGCTTCCAACTCTCACGCGCATTCTCATACACGCATCCCGCCCGAAGCAGTCCCTTGTCTTTCGTCCTCGCCCATTGGAAATGGTAATCCTCAACACGCAACCCAGCCCACGGAACAACACGCCGCATAGCCTCCAACTCGGCCTGCCGCTGCTCTTCCTTGTGGAATGCCGCCTTCTTATCCATAGAATTTTCCGTGAGGCCGACGGTTTCTCTGTGTCACGGCGTGTCGCCGCGACGACGCCCGCCCCCCCGGCACCAAGGTTGTTCGTTCTTCGAAGATCGAAGGCATGACGCGGCAGGCTAGGCAGTGGCGAATTGCACGACTTTCTTGCCAGCTACGGCAGGCACGATCTTCCAGTATCGCTCGGCATCCTTTGGCTTAACGAGTTGCCGGTAGTGCCGGAAGATTGTTGCCGGCGAGTTGCCCATTTCCAGTGCCAGCTTTGCCGCATCGCCAAACCGCGCAAGATGATAAGAGCCGAGGCTGTGCCGCAACGCATTGTGTGGCCATCCCGCACGCAGCCCGGCACGTTCCCGGTCGTCGAAAATCTTTCTTTGCAAATTCACCGGACATACGCGCCCGACGCATGCGTGATAAGGTGCAAGCCACTCGCGCAAATTCGGCTGAATCGTGACCAGGCGGCGACTTGCGGTCTTCGACTTTGATGCCTTTACTTCGATCACGTCTGCGTCGAAATCGATCTCGCTCCAGTTCAGCCGCTCAATTTCCGCGTGACGCAAACCCGCAAAAGCCCCGATTGCCCAGAACGGCAACATGTCAGAACTGGCAGATTCAAGCAGCCGCGCTACCTGACCCACCGACAGAATTTCAATCTCTGTCTCGCGCTCCTTCGCACGCTCCACATCCGCAACCGGATTTTCTTTTACGTAGCCACGTCGCTTCGCAAAGTTGAAAAGCGCAGCCAATCGCCGGCGGAATGTATTTCGTGTAGCTGCGGCGACACCCAGGCCGCGCAGCCACTGGTCGATCCGGGACGCGCCGATTCCCGCAATCATTTGTTCGCCAAAAGAAAGGGTGAACCGGCCAAGCCGCCACCGCAGGTCTTTGAGATAACGCGGCGACAGCCCGTCGGCAGTCCGTGCCGCTAGTAGATCCGCAACGACCTCGCTCACCTTTCGGCTGCCGGTGATCGCTTTCAGGTGAGCCGCATAAAACCTGGCAGCATCGCGAAGTGTTGCGCCGAAGGGTTGCAGCAAATCAGCGCACTCAATCGCCTCGACCCGAAGCGCGTCGGAAATCGAGAGGGCGGCCGTGCCGTAGTTTTCCTGCTGCACCTTTGCGAACTGCAGATAGGTTTCTGCTTTCGCCTTCTCTTTAAAGAACCTGCGGTTTCTTCCGCCCCCCAGCTTCGGGGTTGTCACCAGAAAATACCGCCGGCCGTTGACTTTCGTTTTTGTGAGAGCAAGCCTCGTTGAGCGCATCGTGGCGCAACGATGCGAAAGGAGACGCTATTTGTCAAGTATTAGCCAACACGTTAAATGTCCCATAGGTAAATCAACGTCTTCATGAGACGACACGCCATACGCATCGTTTTTGCTATCATCGCTGTATCAGCAGCAGCCGTTGCGATTGGCGATATCGCGCGCCGGTCCTCGGCACGCAAGCTGCGTGAGGCGATTCTTGCGGAACTCAAGCCGGTCGCCTTGAAAAATTGTACGTTGAAGCGCTTTGGCAGCACCAATGATGGCGGATACCTAATGTGCGAGAATCTGATTGAGCCGTTCGATGCAGCGTACTCGTACGGCGTTGGCAGGAATGACGATTGGGGATGCGAGATGTCTCGCCGGTATCACGTCCCGGTGCATCAGTACGATTGTTTCGATCCGGCGCGGCCAATCTGCAATGGTGCTACATTCGTGTTTCACAACGAATGTGTCGGCGATCGGGCCGGTGATAGGGAGTCGCATTTCTTCGACACGCTGGAAAACCAGATCAGCAAGAATGGCGATAGCGGCCGGCGTCTGATCATCAAAATGGACATCGAAGGCGCGGAATGGAATTCACTGCTCGCAGCCCCCAACGAGCTGCTTGCGTCGATCCCGCAGATTGCGATGGAGATGCACGGCTTCGACGATCCGAAGATTGTCGAAGTGTTGCGGAAACTAAACCGGAACTTCTATCTCGTGAATCTTCACTTCAACAACTGGTCGTGCACGCCGAAGGCCGCACCGCTTCCCGCGTGGGCATATCAGGCGCTCTGGGTGAACAAGCGCATCGGCGTGCCCGATCCGTCGGCGCCTGTTCCCGCACCGATGAGCCCGCTAAACGCGCCCGACTCGCCGACATGGCCCGATTGTCAGTTGCGCGCGCCGCGGTCGCGGCCCTGAGGCAAAGATGGAACAATTGCCGCGGGGACTCGCGTTCTTCAGAAACAATATTGAAAGTCGGCGCACTTTCCGGTTATGAACCAGCCATGGAATACTTTCGGCATATCATGGAAGTGGTCGGCACGAGCGTGGATGGCGTGGGTGTTTTCATTGTGGCCGCTGGCATGGTGGCTGCCACAATCCGACTCGTCTTACGCTTGCGGGATCGCGCCCGTGGGACGGGTAATTATTACTCGCTTTATCGGCAGGACGTAGGGCGGGCGATTCTGCTCGGTCTCGAGTTTCTGATTGCCGGCGACATTATTCGGACTGTCGTTGTCGCCCCGACCGTGCAAAATGTGATCGTGCTGGGAATGATCGTACTCATCCGCACATTCCTGAGTTTGTCTTTGCAATTGGAAATCGAAGGAAAATTACCCTGGCAGCGCGACATGGCCCGCCAACCTCAAGATCAACCAAGCTGATTGGCTTTTAGCATTGAAGTTGCCGAAGCACCCTTGGTGAAATGGGACCCTCTGCCTGAGCAGCATCCGGATTCCCGAACACAACGGCAGCCCAGCACACCAACGCAAGCACCAATCACGGGGGCGAGAAGGTAGATCCACAGATGTTGGAAATGGCCCGATATCAGGGCGGGTCCAAGCGATCGTGCCGGGTTCATCGACGCTCCACAAATTGGACCGGCGAACATCGCTTCGAGCCCAATCACAGCACCAACGACGATTCCTGCTGGGATGCCTTTCTCAGCTGCTCCGGTTGAGACGCTAAGGATCACAAACATCAAAATCGCAGTCAAAATCAGCTCTAGAACAAATGACTGGATTGCTGAGCCCGCGGGAGTTGTTGTGCCCAGCATCTCGTTTTGCGGAAAAAGAAGGCGCAATACCCCACTGGCTGCCAAGGCTCCGCAGCACTGAACGGCGATATATGGGACGGCTTGGCGAAGTGGAAAGCATCGTGCGGCAAGAAATCCCAGACTTACCGCAGGATTCAGGTGCGCGCCCGAAATGTCACCGACTGTGTAAATCATTGCGAGCACGATCAGACCAAAAGTCAGCGCAACGCCAACATGAGTGACTGCGCCGCCAGTTGTTTCATCGATCACGATGGCGCCTGTTCCGGCGAAGACCAGGGCGAATGTCCCGATGAATTCCGCGGCGAGTCTCTTCACGTTTTGCTCGCGACGCAGTGCTCTTCGCAGAAGGAATCGATCTTGGCCCGAATCTGGTCGCGGATGCGACGTGTTGCTGTCAACCGTTGCTGATGCGGGCCGATGAGTTTGGAAGGATCGTCGAACGGCCAGTGCAACCGAGTGGTGACGCCAGCAAAAATTGGACAACCTTCGGCCTCGGCCTCGCCACACACCGTCACCACAAATTGGAATATCTGTCCGGATGTCCAAACGTCGAAAACGCGCTGAGTCGTGTTCATCGAGATATCAATTCCGACCTCCAGAAGCGCTTCCACAACCAGCGGATTGATTGTACCGGGTTCTAATCCCGCGCTGTGCGCTTCAAAGAATTCACCGCACGTCTCATTCAACAATGCTGCCGCCATTTGGCTGCGGGCGCTGTTATGAGCGCAAATAAACAGAACTTTTTGTTTTCGCATTTGTTCTCCTTTCGTTTACGCTGCGCCTGAATACGCTGCGCGGTTTACAACAACTCTTTGCAAGTTTGGAAAGCTTCTCCATATCGCGTTTGAATACCGCATCTGTTTGTACGCAGTCCTGCAAACATTTTAGATTTCGTTCCAATTCGGCCGGCCGTCGTTCGGACAGGGAATAGATGATCCAGTTCTGGTCCCTCTTCGTGGCCACGACGCCTCTACCACGCAAATAAGCGAGGTGTTTGGAAATTTTGACCTGCGGTTCACCAAGAATGTCCTGAAAATGACAGACGCAGAGCGGAGATCTCGTAAGAAGATTGAGAATGCGCAATCGCGTGCGATCGCAAAAGCACTGATAGATCTCAATGAGGTCCATGACGACTAGCAACAAGTCGCGGAAGTTGCGCAACAGTGCGCTGCTGTTTCGTGTCGACGCTCCTGCGCACGGCATTGCGTCCGGCCGCGGCGCAAGATCAGGTTCAGGTGCTCGCCGTCCGGTCTGGCTTCGGCAATCGGATACTGCGCTACGACGCAGCAGTCGTATTCCACATCGACATCCAGGTCTGCATTTGGAATCACGCGATTTCCCAGCTCCAGGATTTTCGCAAAGCGATCTGATCGAAGCCGGTGCTCGGTGTCATTGCTGACGTGAGTTTGCAGTAAGGCCTTTTCTTCCTTTCCGGTTAGTCCGCCACAATCGATGAAGTTCCTGAGCACATGCCCAACTTCAGTGACATGGGCGTGTGCAGGAATGTAATCTCCATCCGGCAATACAAATCGCGGGAACAGCCCGGGATTCGCCTCTAGCGCATTCTTCAAATCATGGAGCGTCATGCGAATCAATATACCTGTGTAGGAATATAGACAACCGACAATTATTACCACGAATGAGCTCGAGGAATATCGAACCATTCCGGCCACTGGCGAAGTTGTTCCTCCAAAAAGGCCGAGGCACAGCCAATGGCGCCTCGTTTAACGAAATAGTTAAAAAAGGAGGCGTTAAATGAAGAGGCTACTCCGTTCAACCTTTGGAACGCTCGTGGTGGCAACTTTTTTGGCAGTGGGGCCACCGATGTATGCCCGTGGAGGACATGGCGGGGGACATGGGGGCCACCGCGGTGGGCACGGCGTTAAACATGCCGCGGCCGGTCATGTTAAGGGCGGACACGGCGCCTTTCGTGTTCGCGGTGGGCGTGGCCGCCAATTTGTCGGCCCTGCGCGCGGCCGCGGGCGTTATGCAGGGCGCGGATATTACCGAACTGGCGGCGGTCGCTGGGGAGGCTGGGGAGGTTACTACGGCTATCCGTACTATGGATCTTCCAACTATAGTCTAGGCTATTACGGGTTAGGCTACGGCTATCCGTATTACGGGTATTACGGTTACCGCTCCGGTCGGTACTACAATCCATATTACGGATACTACCCTTGGGGATATTATCCTTACCGCTACGAATACTGGCCATCCGTGAACTTCAGCTTCGGGCTCAGTGGCTACTAATCACCACAAGCTAACGTAAGCCAGCGCCGGATTCGGTCAGAATTTGCGCAAACGAAAACCCTCGCCGGATTTCTCCGACGAGGGTCTCGTTGACTCTAGTTTGAGCGGCTACTTTTTACAGCACTTGCCCGGGCAACATTGTCTATTGCCCTTGCAGCAATCAGCCGCTTGCAACGTTGCCGTCGAAGTGCTGATGAATGCCGCTAAAGTCGCAATCACAAGAAGATATTTCATAAGATCCTCCTTTTTAGTTTTGTCTGGGAACTCGGCTACGATTTTCACTCGCGCCGAGCCACCGCTTAGGAGAACGCGCCACGCGGCGGAGGAACAGGCGGACGCCGAGTGCGCGTCGTTACGCGTTCGTCATTAACGCCAACCGTTCCGATTAACTGCATCCGTGCAAAGAAAGGCGTCACTCTCGTAAAATATAGTAGGCAGCATGTCGACTGAGTCGTGCAGCATGACGGCCCAAAAGTTGAAGTCGTCTCGGTCATGTTCGTAGGGCAGCCGTGACACCTGCCTGCGTCAACCTTCACGCAGCAATCTGAGACGTTCGAATCTGCCAGAGAGACGGGGGGTGCTGCGATCGGTGTGAGAACACCAATACTTAAGGTAAGCACCGCCAGGAAAAATCGCGCTGGCAGTTTCATTGGCTATAGTTTATCACCTCTCAGAACTTTCCAAAGGAGATTCTAGATCCCCAACGGACAAATTCGACGGCCTCGACTTTGTCAAAAATTCTTTGCAAATATTCGGAAAAACTAAAAATATGATCGATATCAACTTCCATAGCTAATCAGGAGAAAGTAATGAAAACTGAAAACTTAGAATCTATAGCGAAAAAGCTCGTTGCCCCGGGGAAGGGGATCCTGGCAGCGGATGAAAGCTCGGGGACGATCGAGAAGCGATTGAAGAGCATTAGCGTTCCTTCCACCGAGGAAAATCGACGGGCATATCGTGAAGTCATGTTCACTACAGCCGGCGCGGGGGAATTTATCAGCGGTGTAATTCTCTTCGACGAAACCATTCGGCAAAAGACTAGCGACGGCCGCACATTCGTGAGAGCGCTGGAAGAGCAGGGGATCGTTCCAGGCATCAAAGTGGACAACGGCGCGAAGGCGATGGCGAATTTTCCGGGCGAAAAAATCACCGTGGGTCTTGACGGGCTGCGTGAGCGACTGGCGGAATATCGAAAACTTGGCGCGCGTTTTGCAAAATGGCGCGCCGTGATCGCTATCGGCGATAACATTCCTACGCAAGCGTGCATCGACGCGAACGCGGAAGCCTTGGCGCGCTATGCAGCGCTTTGCCAGGAAGGCGACTTGGTGCCAATCGTCGAACCGGAGGTACTTATGGATGGCGCGCACACGATTGAACGGTATTTCGAAGTCACACAGCAGACACTGGAAAGCGTGTTCCACGCTCTGTACGACCACCGGGTCGTGCTCGAAGGGATGCTACTAAAACCGAATATGGTTCTCTCAGGAAAAGATTGTCCGCAACAAGCTTCGGTGCAGGAAGTAGCGAAGGCTACTGTCAGCTGCTTGAAACGCGTGGTTCCTGCTGCTGTACCTGGTATTGTGTTCCTCTCCGGGGGACAGACTGATCAGCAAGCTACCGAGCATCTCAACGCAATGAATCAGCTGCCTGGCTTGCCCTGGCAATTAAGTTTTTCCTACGGCCGCGCGTTGCAAGCGCCAGTGCTGAAAGCCTGGAAAGGCGATCAGGCAAACGTCGCCAAAGCGCAAGCGGCGTTCCATCACCGAGCATGGTGCAATAGCAAAGCGCGCTTCGGTAAATACACCGAAGACATGGAAACCGCGAAGGCGGCATAACAGGCGACGAATCGACGAAACGGCGCAAGGGGGAAACGGCGACACGGCCGGTTTGCCGGTTCACTACGTTCCCCGTTTCGTCATTCCTTCGTCATTCGACATTTTATGGATATCGCGGTGTGATACTCCGAAGAGTATCGTCACAACGCGGTCCTAACGAACACTCATTGCCGTTCCCATGACTTACACGTGCCCAATGCATCCGGAGGTCGAGCAAGATCATCCGGGAGCGTGCCCGAAATGCGGAATGACGCTGGAGCCGAAGACCATCGGGGGCGAGGAACACGAGCACGGAGAAACGCAATCGTTATCACGAAAATTCTGGATCGCACTGGTTCTTACGATCCCGGTGCTATTCCTGGCGATGGGTCATGCTATTCCTGGTTTGGACATTGATTCAATCGTCCCAAAGCGAATCGAAAAATGGATTGAGTTTGCCCTAACAACACCAGTGGTCCTCTGGGCGGGTGGCTTTTTCTTCACGCGCGCGTGGCAGTCGATTGTTAATCGCAGCCTAAACATGTTCACGCTCATCGCCGTGGGTGTTGGCGCGGCTTACTTCTACAGCGCTGTTGCGGTAATCCTGCCCGGCATTTTTCCTCCTTCTTTCCAGCGTCACGGAGAAGTCGAACTTTATTTTGAAGCAGCCGCGGTGATTACAACCCTGATTCTGCTGGGACAATTGGTCGAGGCTCGAGCGCGAAGCCGTACCGGCCATGCGATTAGGGCGCTGCTCGGTCTTGCTGCAAAGACTGCGCATCGAGTTCGCGATGGTCACGAACAGGAAATCGCCGTGGACCACGTTCAGAAAGATGACGTACTCCGCGTACGACCAGGCGAGAAAATCCCAATCGACGGTGTGATCATCGATGGCAAAAGCAACGTCGACGAATCAATGATCACCGGTGAGCCCATGCCGGTGGCCAAGCAACCGGGCGAGAAAGTGATTGGCGCAACCGTGAATCAAACCGGGTCATTTTTGATGCGCGCGGAGCGCATCGGGTCAGACACTGTTCTCGCGCAAATTGTGCAAATGGTGGCCGACGCACAGCGCAGCCGCGCTCCTATTCAAAAACTCGCCGACACGGTGTCCGGTTATTTTGTTCCCGCGGTAATCGGCGTTGCGATCATTACTTTTATTGTGTGGTCGATCGTCGGACCTGCGCCCGCGATGGCTTATGCACTGGTGAACGCCGTCTCAGTCCTGATCATTGCCTGCCCGTGCGCGCTGGGACTAGCTACTCCCATGTCGATCATGGTTGGCGTCGGACGTGCCGCCCAAGCTGGAATCCTGGTAAAAAACGCGCAGGCGATCGAGGTCACTGAAAAAGTCACGCACTTGGTCACAGACAAAACAGGCACGCTAACAGCCGGTAAACCGGAAGTAGTCAGCCGGATCGTCGCAAACACTTTAAGTGAACGTGATCTGTTGCAGATTGCGGCATCTGTGGAATCCCAAAGCGAGCATCCGCTGGCGCGGGCAATCGTAGAAAGCGCAAAACATGAAAAAATTGAATTGCGCGGCATAACCGATTTTCAGTCCATCACTGGTGGCGGGGTCTCCGCCAATCTTGGCGGTAAAACAATCCTCATCGGCAAAGAGAAATTTCTCGCCGATTCGAATGTTAGATTTTCTGAGGAACTAACGAAGGAGGCTCGTCGCTTGCAGGAAAAAGCGCAAACCACAGTGTGGCTCGCGGTAAACGGAAACGCAGTGGGCATTCTGGGTATCGCGGATCCAATTAAGCCGACAACCAAACAGGCCGTCGGTGAGCTTCACGCAATGCATCTGAAGATTATCATGTGTACAGGCGACAATCTGCAGACAGCTGAATCTGTCGCGCGCGAACTAGGCATCGATCAGTTCAAGGCCGAGGTAATGCCGAATGAGAAAATCGGCATCGTCAAAAAACTTGAGTTCGAAGGTGCGATCGTCGCGATGGCTGGAGACGGAATTAACGACGCGCCTGCGCTGGCAGCGGCGGATGTCGGAATTGCGATGGGGACCGGCACCGATGTGGCGATTGAGAGCGCCGGCATCACGCTTGTGAAAGGCGACTTAATGGGAATCGTCAAAGCGATCCACGTTAGTCGCGCCGTGATGCGAAACATTCGGCAAAATTTATTTTTTGCGTTTATCTACAATGCGCTTGGTGTGCCCATTGCCGCAGGAGTGCTGTATCCATTCTTTGGACTCCTGCTCAGTCCGATGATCGCTGGCGCCGCTATGAGCTTCAGCTCGGTCTCGGTGATTGCCAACGCATTGCGACTTCGCAACGCACGCCTGTAACTAACCTGCTTTCGTTTGACACCTACAATCACGGACGTTAAGAGATCACTTTGATGCGTTTCGCTGGCAGATCCCGGTTGCTCGCGCTGACTGGCCTTATCGGCTTGTGTGCGTTTACGGGCGATATCATTGCCGATTCGATTGCTGATTTGCGAGGCGATCATTGTATCTGTCAGGGTTCACAGCCGGATTCGAAGCACGAGAAAGCGCCTTGCGAGCGTTGCTCATGCGCCGTGCACAACGGCACTGTCATAACTTCCACTCTCACCGTGGATGTCATCGGCGCTTTTCCGGCATCTGTTTTCTTTTCGACCAGTGAGCAATTCGCACCGGATGGGTTGCCCGCCGCGATCGATCATCCGCCTCAGCTCGCCTAACAACTGAGCGCAGGCGCGGTGTGTCCGCGCAGCTTCTTCGCTCAGGCTTCATTCGGGCGCCCCAACGCAGACGCGCTGTGGCTTCTCCAACTCTTTTTACCTAACCAATGTCGATTTATACACAAACAAAATCCTTTGCGAGTGCCATTCTGCTCGTGTGCGCGAGTGCGTTTGCCGAAACGCCGGAAGCGCTGGTCAGACAGGCGCTCCAGCGAAATCCAGAATTAAACTTCTTTGTCGCGGAGATCGCTGCGGCGAACGGAGCGGTGAGAACTGCCGGTACTCTTCGCAACCCCGAATTAAGCACGGAACTTGGCTACAAAAATTCGCGTGAAAATTCGGGAGGAGCGAACGGCGATGGCGCGATAGTGGCTCTCTCGTTCAGTCAAACCTTCGAGTATCCCGGTCGAATTGCGCTGCGCAAAGCGATTGCGAACCACGATCGCGTGGTTGCCGAACTACATCTGCAACAGTTCCGCCTGACACTGGCCGCGCGTGTTCGCTCGCTGGCTTACGCGCTAAGCAGCGCCGGCGAAAGAACGAAAGCGGTGCAGGAAGTCACTGCGCGAACTCAAGCGCTCAATGATGTGCTGAAACAGCGGCCCCTCGCGGGGGTTGCGCCGCAATTGGAAGCCCGGATTATCAGTGCGAATTTGCTGACGTTTCAGCGCCAGGAACGTGAATCGGCGTTAGCCGAGAAAACGATTGCAGTAGAGTTGAATCAGTTGTGCGGCCGATCTGCCGATGCAACGCTAACAGTGAACGCGAGCCCGATTGCTTTCACCGCAGTCGTCGTGCGGAGCTTAGTGGAGGCGGCCCGCTCAAATTCGTTCGACATTCGCATTCGACAGGTCGAGCTCGCTCAGCAGGGCTTCAAAGTCGCCTTGTCGAAGAACGAGCGGTTTCCGGCCATAGCAGTGGGGCCGTTTTACTCGCTGGAAAATGCAATCGATCGAGAGCAGCGATTAGGACTCGGGATCTCGTTGCCGCTGCCACTATGGGACCGCAATGCAGGGAACATTGCGAGTAGTAAGGCGCGTCAGCAACAAGCTGAGGCCTCCCTGGCCATGGCGGCGCGCGAAGTCGAAAGACGAATCACGCAAACCGCCGCGGCATTGCAAGCAAAGCGAGCTGAGATTGAGACGTGGAAGACCGGCGCGATAGCGAAATTGCGCGAAGCCTCAGAGTTGGCTGATCGCAGCTATCGTCTTGGTGCAATTCCCCTGGCAACGTACGTCGAGATTCAAAAACAATATCTCGAAGCCATTGGTTCGTTCAACGACGCACAAAAAGATGCGCTCGAAGCCGCACAAACGCTAGAAATCTTGACCGGCCAAAAGCTGTACCGCGAGGAGGAGCGGCCATGATCGATAAGATTCTGGAATTCGCTGTGCGCCAGCGTGTGCTCGTGTTGATGGGTGCGCTCGCTCTACTGTTGGCTGGTCTTTGGTCGGCAACAAAACTGCCGATGGACGCGATACCAGACATCACCGGTGTGCAGGTTCAAGTAAACACGACCGTGCCCGCGCTCGCGCCGGATGAAGTGGAGAAACTGGTGACAGTGCCGCTGGAAATGGCGCTCGGCGGGGTAGCGGGCGTAACGGAGATGCGATCGCTTTCGCGCTTCGGCCTTTCACAAATCACGCTGCAATTTACTGACAAGAGCGACATTTATCGGGCCCGTCAACTCGTGACAGAGCGACTGCAAAGTGCAGCTGATTCGTTGCCGACCGGGCTTACGCCGAAGCTCATCCCGATTACAACCGGGCTCGGCGAGGTTTTCTACTACACGGTCGATTACGCACCGGGCGCGCCGAACGCGCCAACATCCCGCGAAGGCCAGCTCATGGAGCTGTGGCAGATACAGGAATATGTGATCAAACCGCAGTTGCGAACGGTGCCAGGGGTCGCCGAAGTCAATGCCTATGGCGGTTACGTGAAGCAAATTGTCGTGCAACCCAATATCGCCAAGTTGCGCGACGCCGGCCTGACCGTGAACGACCTCGCTAAAGTCGTCGGTGAAAATGTCGAGAATACCGGCGGCGGCATCGTTAACTCCGGCAACGAACAACTCGTTATCCGTGGTGTTGGCCGTGTCGTCTCGCCGCAAGAGATCGCTGAGCTTGCGGTAAAGTTTGCAGCGGGCGTAATGCCGCTGCGCGTCAAAGATTTTGCGGACGTTCAAATTGGTCATGCGTTTCGCACAGGCGCAGCGACACACAGCGGTCAGGAGGCGGTGCTTGGCGTGGCCATGATGCTGATGGGCGAGAACAGCCACGCGGTTGCCGAGCGTGTGGCCGAAAAAATCGAAGAGATTCAAAAGCAGCTGCCGGCCGGCGTTGTTCTCAAGCAAGAATACAACAGGAAGAATCTGGTACATCGCACCATTCGCACCGTGGCAACGAATTTGTTCGAAGGCGCGTTGCTCGTCATCGCGGTATTGCTTTTCCTCCTTGGGAACTGGCGCGCCGCGTTCATCGTCGCCACTGCGATTCCACTCGCACTTCTTTTCGCGATCACGGGAATGACGCGGTTCGGAATTTCGGGGAACCTAATGAGCCTTGGCGCAATCGATTTTGGGCTCATCATCGACGGCGCAGTCGTGATCGTGGAAAATGTGGTGCGGCAGCTTGGCGTAAAACAACACGAGCTCGCGCGACGATTGACAACCGAAGAGCGGCTGCATGTGGTCCTTATTGCAAGCAAGCAAGTCGGGACGCCAATGTTCTTCGGCGTCCTGATCATCGCGATTGTTTACGTGCCGATTCTCGCATTATCAGGAATTGAAGGAAAAATGTTTCACCCGATGGCGCTGACAGTAATGCTCGCGCTGGGCGGATCATTGGTGCTGGCGCTTACTTTGATGCCAGCGCTGTGCTCGTTTCTGCTTGGAGGCCGCATCGCAGAACGCGACAATTTGATTATCCGTCTCATCAAGAAGGCTTACTTGCCCATCCTTCGCTTGTCGTTGCGACTACGGTGGTTGGTTGTGCTCGGTGCGATTGCGCTCTTCGCATTGGCGATCTTCATCTTCCGCCATCTGGGTGCCGATTTTATTCCGAAGCTGGATGAGGGGACATTCACCATGATGGTTTATCGGGCGCCCAGCATTAGTCTCGACCAGAGCATCGAACAGCAGCGCAAGACCGAGCAGGAAATTCCAAAGCGTGTGCCTGAAATCACGCATGTCTTTTCGCGAATTGGCAGCGCGGAAATTGCAACTGACCCGATGCCTCCGAGCGACTGCGATTTCTACATCTACTACAAACCGCAAAACGAATGGCGCAAGACCGGCAATCGGCCAATCAGCAAGGAGGAACTTGCGAGAATCATCACCACTGAAATTGAAACGTTAAACCCCGGCGCTCGCGTAATGGTCGCGCAGCCAGTTGAAATGCGGTTCAACGAAATGCTGGAAGGCATTCGCGCTGACATCGCGGTAAAAATTTTTGGAAACGATTACGATGTCTTGGAACGGCTCGGTTCCGAAGTGAAAGAAGTGCTGGAACAAATTCCCGGCACTCGCGAGGGCGAAGGCGAAGTCGAATATGAGACCACCGGACGCGCGCCGATGCTCGAGATCAGAGTGAAGCGTGACGTGCTGGCCAAATACAATCTACATGCTGGCGACGTAAATCAAACAATCGCTGCTGCGCTCGGCGGACAAACTGTTGGAACGATGATTGAAGGGAATCGCCGGTTCGAGATTGTCGCGCGCCTTGCTGAGAAAGATCGCGAAAACCTGGCGGCGATCCGCGCGTTACCTGTGCGTGTAGGTGACGCGGGAATGTTAGCGCTTGGCGAGCTCGCAGATATTGAACGAGTCAAAACTGTTTCGCCAATCCTACGAGACTCGGCCCAACGTCGCGCGGCGTTGATGGTGAATTTACGCGGACGCGACGTGGAAAGCTGGGTGCGCGAGGCGAAGGCAAAAGTCCGTGAGCACGTCCAGTTACCCGAAGGCTACACCATCGAGTTCGGTGGCCAGTTCGAGAATCTTCGTGAAGCAAAGGCGCGACTAGCGATTGTCGTGCCCGCGGCGCTCGCGTTCATCTTCGTTCTAATTTTCACGGCCTTCGGCAGTGTGCGACAAGCCCTGATTGTTTATTCCGGCGTTCCGTTGGCTGTGACCGGTGGAATCGCCGCGCTGTGGCTGCGCAGTATGCCATTTAGCATTTCCGCGGCGGTAGGTTTCATCGCATTGAGCGGAGTCGCCGTGCTCAATGGAGTCGTGATGATCAGCTACTTTAATCAGTTACGGGAAGAGGGACGCGATGTTCGCTTAGCTGTGATCGAAGGATCTCTTACGCGCTTGCGTCCCGTGCTCATGACTGCAGCTGTCGCAGCTTTCGGCTTTATTCCAATGGCGCTCTCAACAAGCGCCGGTGCGGAGGTGCAACGGCCGCTCGCGACGGTTGTAATCGGCGGTATCATCAGTTCGACGTTCCTTACGCTCGTTGTTCTGCCGGTGTTGTATGAGTGGGCCGAACGGAAGCCAACCGCGCTGGCAGACGAGACTTGAAACTGCAGCGGAGATGAATGACGCGGTTTTCATTACGCTCGTTGTCACGGGTTTTACCGTTGCCTTTTTGCACGCTGCAATTCCAACGCACTGGCTCCCGTTCGTAGTGGCAGCTCGGGCGCAACGGTGGGACCTCGCAAAGACACTGGTTGTCACAGCCGTGGCGGGGAGCGGTCATGTTTTGTTTACGACAGCTTTGGGCGTTCTGGTTGCAGGGGGCGGTATCGCATTGAACGCCAAATGGAGCCGAGCATTTCCCATTATTGCCGGCACTGCCCTGATTCTCGTCGGGCTCGTTTACTTATTGCGGCAGCTCAAAGGCAGCCACGGACACGTTCATCTGTTCAGTGGTCACTCACATCATGAACATGACTCCCATTTACACCATTATGATTCGCACGAGTATTACGATCAACACGATCACGGTCACGATCCCAACAAAGAGCGAATGGAATTCGAAACAATCGAACGGGAGTGGTCACGACGTCGATCCGATTTGGCGGTGATCGTCGGATTATTCGCACTGCTTACCTTTTCTCCGTGCGAAGCATTTCTGCCGGTGTTTTTAATTGGCTCAAAATACGGCTGGCTTGGATTCGGTTTCCTGAGCGCCGTTCTGGCGACTGCAACGGTCGGCGGGATGGTGACCTTCACGTGGTTAACACTGCTTGGATCGCAACGCCTGCACTTCAAGGTAGTCGATCAATACGAGGCGATAATTGTCGGCGGGATTTTCTGCCTGCTTGGTGTTCTGATAATCTTGTTTGAGAAGTAGGCCACCCCGGTATGCCGCACAAGCACGATCATTCTCCCGGACACCAAGCGCCGATCAACTATCGCAAAGCATTTGCGATCGGTATTGCGCTGAATGTCAGCTTCGTAGCGGTGGAAGCTGTGTTCGGCTTGTTCGCGCATTCACTGGCGCTTGTTGCCGATGCTGGACATAACCTGAGCGATGTGCTGAGTCTGGTCCTCGCTTGGGGCGCGAGTGAATTTGGGCAGAGCAAACCCAGTAAACGCTTCACCTATGCTCTGCGCAGCTCGTCGATTCTCGCTTCGCTAGCGAACGCCATCATTTTACTGATCGCGATCGGCGCGATCGCGTGGGAAGCATTCCAGCGCTTCAGTCAGCCCCAAGAAGTTCCGGCCGTGACGGTCATGGCTGTAGCAGGCTTCGGCGTATTTATCAATGCCGCAACGGCGCTGCTTTTTATGAGCGGGCGCCATCGTGATTTGAATATCAAAGGCGCATTTCTTCACATGGCTGCCGATGCCGGTGTTTCGCTTGGCGTGGTGCTAGCCGGTTTAGCGATTAAATTAACCGGACAGTACTGGATTGATCCCGCCACGAGCCTTGTCATCGTCGCCGTGATTGCGATCGGGACATGGGGATTGCTCCGCGAGTCGATTAGGCTTGCCTTGCAAGCTGTTCCCGAAGGCGTCGATCTCGAAAAAGTGGAGAATTATCTCGCGTCGCTTCCGAACGTCACCGAAGTGCACGATCTTCATATTTGGCCAATGAGCACTACGCAAACCGCGCTCACCGCGCACCTGGAAATGCCGAATGGCAGTGGCGGCGATGAGTTCTTGCACTCCATTTGTCAATATCTGCATGACGAATTCCGAATCGAACACTGCACGATTCAAATCGAACAAAATGCGAAAGCATGTTCTCTAGCCCCGGAACGTCCCGTCTGACCAACGCGCCGCGTATTGTCTGGCCATGAACTGAGTTGCAGAACCTGTGCGTTGTGGCCGAACGCAGCTGGTCTGGAAACTCGTTCTGAGACGTTGTCGATGCTCCGAATTCAAAAGCGAGTCGCGGCTTATTAGCAAGTGCAACTCTTTCCGCAATTGCACGCTTTACCATCGTTCATGGGGCAATTCTTCCCGGTCTTCAGACAGCTCGGCTGGTCCGCCGCGAAACTTACTGTGCAAATCGCAGCAGCCAAGATCGAAAACAGGATTTTGAGATAATCTTTCATAACCAACCGTCGCTCGCGAGGATCGCGAAAGCCAGTGGAAAACATGAGAATGCGCGAGTGACTGGCAAGCAGGGGCGCTTGCCTAACAACGATTCGTCCGGCAGTTTGTCGCAGAAATGCCGAAAACTTTTTTCATCACTACAGCGATCGATTACACGAACTCGCCGCCGCACATCGGCCACGCTTACGAGAAAGTGCTGGCCGATGTGATCGCGCGCTATCATCGGCTCAAAGGTGACAACGTTTTTTTCTTAACCGGCGTCGATCAACACGGCCAGAAGGTGCAGCAATCCGCCGCCAAGGCAGGTGTTCCTCCAGCTGAATTTGTGAAAGAGATCACGCAGAAGTTTGTCGATCTTTGGAAGAAACTTGACGTGAAATATGACGAGTGGGCCGAGACCACCAACGAGCGTCACAAAAAAGTGGTTCAGGGAATTTTGCAGCGCCTGTTCGATGCGGGCCAAATCTATAAAGATAAACAAGCCGGCTACTACTCAATTCGCCAGGAACAATTCCTTACTGACAAAGAACGTGGTCCGGAGGGTCAATTCGGGTCCGAGTGGGGACAAGTCGAGTTTCGCGAGGAAGAGAACTATTATTTCAAGTTAAGCGATCACAAACAATGGTTGCTCGATTACCTCAAAAAACGTGACGACGCGGTTATTCCCGACTTTCGTCAAACAGAATTGCGAAACGCCGTCGAAAAACTCAGCGGCGATCTTTGCATTTCGCGTCCGAAATCGCGGCTCGACTGGGGTATCGAACTTCCGTTCGATAAGGATTTCGTCAATTACGTCTGGTTCGATGCACTGACGAACTACATCAGCTTTGCTGGCTACGATTCAAACATCGACAATTATGAGAAGCAACCACAAGAGTTCCGTGACAGATGGCCGGCGCTGCAAATCATCGGTAAAGACATTCTTGTTCCAGCGCACGGCATTTACTGGCTGATCATGCTGCACGCGATCGGATTTCCTGACGAAGCGATGCCACAACTGCTCGTTCACGGTTGGTGGAATCTCGGTGGTGCAAAGATGAGTAAGAGCGCGGGAAACGTGGTCGACCCATTTGCACTTATAGAGAAATATGGTGCCGATCCGGTACGGCTATATTTGACCGGCGCGATTGCGAGTGGTTGGGATGCGGATTTTTCCGAAGAACGGCTTCTGACTCACTACAACAGCGCACTCGCGAACGGCCTAGGAAACTTGGTCAGTCGGACGCTAAACATGATACATCGATATCTTGGCGGATACCTGAGGAAAACTGGCAACCAGTCCGGGACGCACGCCACATCCTCATCGCTTAACTACCTCAAGCGCTGGCTTGCAGGTCAGACTTGTCTGTACTCGGAGAAATTCGATGGAGGTGAACATAGAACACCGGGCGGTAAAGTATTTCCCTTACCCAAGTTCCAGCTTCACCACGCGATTGGCCTAATCATGGACGCGATCGCAATGTGTGATCGTGCCGTAGAAGAGTCTGCACCGTGGAAGCTTGCAAAAGATCCGAGTAAGGCAGAAGAGCTGGCGCGCGTTCTCTATGTCCTAACGGAAGCAATCCGAATTATCGCGATATGGATTTCGCCGATAATGCCGAAATCGGGGCATGGAATTTTCGATCAACTGAATTGGAAAATGGAGTTGAGCGAAAAAGAAGAACGGTTTTCGCTCGCGGATACGGAGTGGGGGAGGCTACCGGATGGACATGTTGTCGGCAAACCGGTGCCCTTATTTCCGCGAATTGAAGTCGGCGAAGGCGTTTGACCTCATTGCGTGCATTCCTCGAAGGCAGCCGGTTCGCCGCGTAAAAGCGCGAGGACTTCGCCGGCAAAATGAAGCGAGCCGGTGATTAGAATTGGATTCGGTTTCTCGCGCGCGAGCGCTAACGCCTCATCAACGGATTGAGTGATGGAGTAGGGGAGCGATGGTGTGATGTTGGCCAGGACTT
>Ga0207701_10002409_pt1 | contig 19407 bp, 20 predicted proteins | sample KBSSwiSSwithPhiX_FD_184294 | JGI IMG/M metagenome (GOLD analysis project Ga0207701, IMG submission 184294) | Switchgrass rhizosphere bulk soil microbial communities from Kellogg Biological Station, Michigan, USA, with PhiX - S5 (SPAdes) (version 2) | ecosystem: Environmental > Terrestrial >... | reverse complement strand
GGTGATGAAAGATTCTGTTTCACGTTTTTGGGCAATTGAACATATTACAGGAATGCTGATCGCAATTATTTTAATAACTATTGCAAGAGGTAAAGCAAAAGTTTTGAATTATAAAGCCGCTGCCTGGTTATATTTTATTGCACTTATAATAATATTGGCAACAGTTCCATGGCCATTTAGAGAAGGCATTGGCAGGCCCTTGCTTCCGGGAATGAATTAGTTCAGGCAATTTCTTTTAAGGCGGTACAGAAAGTTTTCATTTCATCAATTGTTCCCATACTGACTCGGCACCATTTGCCGCCGAAATGATTCCTGAATTGAACAAAGATATTTTTCTCTTCCATTCGTTTGGTAAAATCACCTGTGATCTTGTCAATATTGAACAGGATAAAATTGGTGTGTGAAGGAATATATTCCAATGAAAGTTGTTTAAAGCAATCATAACACATTTGTCTTGCTAATGCAGCTTTCTCACGACAATCTTTTACAAATTCCTGATCTTTTAAAGCAGCGGATGCAGCAGCTGCGGTTACCGTACTCACATTGGCATTGGGCCATGCTTGAAGACTGGCGAGACTTTTTATTGTTTCAGGATGAGCAATAGCATAACCTATTCTGGCACCAGCAAGTCCATAAATTTTTGAAAACGTTTTTGCGACTATGACTTTTGGAACTTTTATAGCATACTGAGCTAATGATAGGATATCAGGATATTCTGTATAAGCTTCGTCAACTAAAACATGACCGGATCTACTATTATTTATAAAATCTTCCAATTTTTTCGGTTCTACAAAAGTACCTGTGGGATTATTTGGATTACAGATATAGAACAATTGTGCATTGAATTTACTTTGGTAGGAAGAAAATTTATCCAAATCATATTTGCGTTCTTTATTCAACGGTATTTGTATAAAGTCATAACCAATAACTTCAGCTTGGGTATGCCAAATCTTGTAAGAAGGTTCTGCTGTCATAATATACCCTCTTCTATTTCCACTACTAGTTGCAAGTAAAACCAAACCTATTATTTCTGATGAACCGGCACCCATCAGAATATTCTCCTTTTCGACTCCATTGAATTCTGCAAGCTGTTGTCTTAATGCATGAACGGCGTCATCAGGATAACGATTAGAATTTCCGGATGCTTCAGTCATTGCTTTTCTTGCAGCTGCTGAAGGTCCATATGCATTTTCATTATCGTTAAGTAAAATGATCCCAGCTGCCCTGTATCTTTCTTTTTCAGTCGCAAAAATTGCTGGCGCAAAGCTTGCTCCTGCCAATGCAGCAGTAGTGTTTCTTAACCATTGACGGCGGGATGAATTGTTGGACATAGAAAGAATATGTAAATGTTATATCAGATCTTAACGGGCAGCCATATTGTTTTTTGGATCTCCAATAACCTGGATAAATTGTTTCATTTCATCTATAGTTCCTACACTTACTCTTGCCCATTGACCATCACTGTATTTGTTTGACCGCATTATTATTTTGTGTTTGTCAAACATGTCAGCCGAATATTCGCCGGGATAATTTTTTACCGGGTAAAAAATAAAGTTGGTATAAGACGGAATAAACTGGACCCCCATTTTTTTCATTTCATCCATTGTGTATTTTCTCGCGGCCTCATTTTTTTGTTTACATATTGCTTTATGTTCTTCATCAGTTAAACTTGTCATTGCTGCATTAAGACTGAGTACACTCACTGCTAATTGGGAGCTTTGAAAATAATCAGGTTGCAGTTTCTTTATTAAAGTTGGATGTCCTATAATAAAGCCTATTCTCAAACCTGCCATCGCATGTATCTTGGAAAAAGTTTTAATTACAAGGATGTTTGGATTTTTCTCTATCAACCCGATCATTGATTGGCTGTCTGAATTGTCTAAAAACTCATTGTAGGCTTCATCGATCAGCACAACGGTTTTTTTAGATGCCTCTTCGCAAAATCTTTTTAATTCATCCGCTTTTAAAATGGTAGCAGATGGGTTTGCCGGGTTACAGATATATACTAACTGCGTTTCGTTGTTGATCGCTTTCATCATAGCGGGCAGATCATGCACTTTTTCTTTTGTAAGCGGCACTTCTATCACCTTTGTGCCGATCTTTTTTGCAGTGTTTGGAAGCACTCCAAAAGTTATATCGGCTGTAACAATATTTCCCTTGTTGAAATGACGTGCCAGCATAGCCAATCCCTCACCTGATCCTGCTGTTATTAATACCTGGTCTTCGCCAACTTTATAGTAATCACCAAGTGTTTTTTTTGCTGATCCTAAAGAAGCAACATTAAAGGGGTAGCGGTTGGTCTCACCCATCATGTCAAGAATAGCTTGTTTTGCTTTTGCTGAAATGCCATAAGGATTTTCATTGGAACCTAAATTGACCAGGCCATTTTCGATACCTGCTATTCTTTTGAGGCCTTCCTCATTTCCCATTGACCTAAAAGAAATACCTAATCCTAAAAAAGCAAGTGATGATTGCTGTAACCACTGGCGACGTGATGAGTGATTTGTCATACTCAGAAAGTTTTAGTAGCTGAAAAGCTACATCAATTTTCAGAGAGGGAAAAGAAAATTTATACAGAAGAAGCCGTTTTCTTTTATGCATTCTTTATAGCAAGAGCTACCTGTCCAATATGGTAAATGTCATGTTGTATTTGTCCATTCAGAAAAGTCCGCAACGAATTGGATGTGTTGGCAAGATCTTTATCAAGGTCTGCATCATTCAATTTTGTAAGCGATTCAACTAATTCATGTTGATTTTGTTCAAGCTTTTTTATCAGTTCTTTCCAGGTTACAGCTGTTTGTTCCTTTGGTAAAGGAACCCAATCTTCTTTTGAATTAACTTCAATTGACGCATTGACCCCTTTCAATCTTTTTGTCAATAAATTCCGCCACGCATAAAGATGATGAGTGATCTCATACGCAGAATGACCATCTTTTTTTTGTTTTTTGAAAACATCTTTTGCGTCAGCGGAATAAATTACCGCCATTAAAGATTTACCGTACCAGGGTTCTCCATTGTAAATGGCTTCAAATTCACTGATGTAGTTGTTTATCTCCTTTTTCATGATAATAAGTTTGAGCATGCAATTTGTATTATAAGGCAAACAAGAGGCTTAGGAATCTTGCTTTCTTTAAAAACCTCTAAAATTTGCTCTATCGCTGCTGGTTCATTAAGGAATTGAGTATTTTTAACTTATGAAAATGGCAGATATCCATATTATGCATCAGTCCGATTTTTACCGGGTTGAAGATTTTAAATGCCATTGTGATGTTTGCTCTGTAACCGATCCGGAATACAATAAAAGTTTCAGCCTGTCATTTATCCGCAAAGGTTTTTTCGAATACCAAACTTTTAAAAGAAAAGATGAAGTGCATGTTGGCCGGATGTTAATTTCTAAACCGGGATTTGATCATGTAACCCGCCATATCGATGATCAACCAGACATCGTAACGATCTTTGAATTCAGGAGAAACTTTTTTGAAAAAACTATTTTAGATGTTTATGGGAATAAGCTACCATGGATATTAAAGAATAATGATATTCATTCAGTAATGGTAAATGCTACACCAGAACTGGAATATCATCACCAAAGAATATTTCAAAAACTCGTTTCAAAGAAATATAATTCATTGGAGATCGATGAAATGGTAATAGAGCTTTTGGAAAGTGCTATGACATTATTGGGAAGTGCCGAGACCCCCGAAAATATTCCTGATAAATTAAAGCAATATCATCTTGGCACTATCGAAAATGCAAGGAACTATATACTGCTTAATTTTAAAGAGAATATTTCTTTACAACAATTGGCAGCACATTGCATGGTAAGTCCATTTCATTTCAGCCGGATATTTAAAACAATAACAAAAACATCCCCTCACCAATATCTTACTTCTGTTCGGCTCACTCATGCGAAAGTCTTATTAACGGAAACAAATTCCCCGGTATCGGATATTGGTTATGAATGCGGGTTTAACAGCCTTGAACATTTTGTCACCGCTTTTAAACAGTATTATAAGATCAAGCCATCAACTCTTCGGGAACAGCATGTCTAAAATAGCAAGATTTCTAAGTGTGATTTACCGCAAAGATTTTAGGTTTACTTTCTAAATTATTTTTATGCTGAAAATTCTTTCTATCTGTTTGCTTATGATCTTTTCGATCGATTTGTCCGCGCAAACTGGTAAACAACCAGCAACAAATAAATCGAATGATGATTTGACCGAACTGAGTGCATTAAATGCACAGTTCATCCAAAACTTTTTACATAATGACACCGTGACGCACAATAAGATCATTTATAAAGATTTTGTTTGTATTATGGGTAACGGTACAGTTGTAAATCGCGATGATTATATGAAGGGGTGGTCGCATGGATACGATCCGTCGGTTTATAAATCGTTTGTAATGCAGAATGAATTAATAAGGGTTTTTAATAACACAGCATTAGTAAGAGCCGAAACTCCGTATACTTATATTAATAATGGCAAGGAAATCTCCGGCACAACAATTTATACTGACACTTATATTAAATTAGATGGACGTTGGTGGTGTGTACAGGCGCAATTGACTCCAAAAAAATAGAGTTCTCCTGATGAAGCAAGAAGAAGAGAAAATAAAAATTGAATCGTTGACTTCTGCCAATTGGAAGCAGTTCGAAACTTTAATGGGAGAGAAAGGCGGCTGCGGTAATTGCTGGTGCATGTATTTTCGACTGCCATACAAGGACTTCCAGGAAAATAAGCCGGATGGAAATAAAAAGATGATCAAACAATTAGTGAACAAAGGAATGCCTCAGGGATTGATCGCATCTCTCCATAGTGAGCCGGTAGGATGGATCGCATTGGCGCCACGGGAAGATTACATGAAACTCGAAAATTCAAGAGTTTTTAAAAGAATTGATGATAAACCGGTGTGGAGTATTACCTGCTTCTTTATAAAAAAAGGATTTCGTCATATGGGTTTATCGCAACAATTAATTAAGGGTGCTATCGATTTTGCAAAAAAGAAAAAGATAAAAACTCTCGAAGCTTATCCTGCGATCCCTTATGCTGAAAAAGTTCCACATCCATTTTTATGGGTAGGAGTATTATCATCATTTATAAAAAATGGGTTTAAAATAATTAGACAGAATAGCAAGAGCCGGGCAATGGTAAGAATTGATCTTTAACGCTTCAAACTGCTGTTCCCACACAATTTTAAAACCACGCCATTCAATGTAAAACTCTCTTGCCTTTGCAACATCAAAAATGTGGAGAACAAGAATCTTTTTTTGCAATATGACCTTCAGGTTACAAATTGATAGTTATATATAAACAAGATTTGGAATTCTTTTTTTAAGTTATTAACCTCCTGATGTTATGGCAACAATTTTGCTGCAAAATGTGGTCAATCTTTTTTAATTATTTCAAAATTAATTTTTATGACAAGAAAATCTTATATCCCAGAGGGATATCAAGCAATAATGCCTTCATTGGCATTTAAAGGAACTGATGCCGCCATTACCTGGTATAAAAATGTTTTTGGCGCTAAAGAAAAAATGAGAATGGATGGACCTGACAAAAAAGTTATGCATGCAGAGCTTGCAATTGGCGATTCAATAATTTTTTTAGCAGAGGAAGACCCACAATACAAGAACAAAAGCGCTAAATCGGTAAATGGGAATTCTATAAAATTATATGTGTATTTGGAAGATGTTGATGGAACCATCAAAAGAGCCGTACAAAACGGAGCTACATTAACAATGCCAGCTGAAGATATGTTTTATGGTGATCGGGTGGGATCTATTGATGATCCGTTTGGGTATTCCTGGACACTTTCAACACATATAAAAGATGTTTCAGAAAAGGAAATGAAAAGCAAGATGGCAGAAATGGCACATAATTGATCATCTTTTCCCTAATTCAATTACTTCACAATTCTTAATATCAGAACCATCGATCGCAAAGCGAATGATGGTTCTGACTTTATGCCAACCCTGTTTGCCTGCAGCTCCTGGATTTATATGCAGGCATTTTATTTTATCATCGTAGATCACCTTCAGGATATGTGAATGACCACTAATGAATAGTTGCGGTTTATGAATTGCTAACTCTTTTCTTGTCTCGGGATTATAATTAGGAGGCGAACCACCGATATGCCGCATCATCACTTTTACCTGTTCACAATTAAAAACAAGTTGTTCCGGAAATTCATGTCTTATTTCCTGTTCATCTATGTTCCCATAAACTCCCTTTATTAATTTACTTTTTTCTTTTAATCTTATCGCCACATCAGGGCCAAAGTCACCCGCATGCCATACTTCATCACAATCTTTGAAATGCTCAAAAACTCTTTCATCGAGAAAGCCGTGTGTATCTGATATTAATCCAATTCTTATCATCAATCCACTAAATTATCTTCTTTCAAAATCTCAAGAATTCTTACAGCACCAGGAGCAGTTTGGGGTTGTGCCAAATATTCACTGAGTGTGAAGTATTTTAATTCGCCGATTTCAGACGAAGCTTTGGGTTCAACAATCTTTGTTACCAAAAAACAATCTTGCTCAATTATTTCTCCATTAGCTTCTCCGTATGCTGGTGCTGTAATGTGTGTGTAGTATTCTAATTCAGTTTCATCCAAAGGAACATTCAACTCTTCTTCTATTTCACGACACAAAGCTTGTATAGCCGATTCGCCTGAATCGATTTTTCCGCCGGGCAGATAAAAACATTTTTTATTTTTGCTGTATGCCAGTAATAGTTTTCTATCCTTTAATGTTAAGAGAGCTGCACAAGGAATTGATCTCATTTAGCTGGCACTTTTATTTGAGGCAACAATTTTAATATAGTAAAGTAATGGTGACTTTCATGCAATAAAAAGAACTCATACCAACCATTGAGCGTCCACTGACCATATACAGGATGTCTTGCAGTTCTTTTTATGTTATCATCTGAAATGGTGAATGAATAAGCATTCAATGCTTTTCTTGATGAATGAAATTTTTGCAATAATGCAGGGTAGTCAAGCTTACACCATTCTGAAAAACCGGGATCATTATCTGCAACATATCTCTCAAACAATGGGTTGTCTTCGTACGCCGTTCTTTTCATTCGCTCAAGGAAGACCTCATGGTAACGACCAAGATGTGCAATATTCTCGGTCACGCTCCATTTTTCCGGAATGGGTCTTTGCTTTGCAGTTTCTTCAGTCACGCCAGATAATAAATGTTTCAATGCTTCCGGCTGATATTGTAAACGAAGTTGTAATGATTGTTCCATATAATTTGGACCTGCAATTTACTGAAGGCGGATCAAAATACCATTAGTACGAAGGAGGGGCGGTGAAATCTTCTTAAATTTGATTATGCCTTTCCACAGAAATTTTACATACTGGATCGATAAAAGAAACTGGAAGTATATTTTTCTTCTTGCCACATTAGAACTGTCACGAAGATAATTGCTCAATAGAATTGTTATCGTACAAGAGTGCGACGCAACATAAGCTTAATAGTAGTAGCTTAGTTTAGTTCATAACTTCAAACCTCAAACTTCAAACTTATTATGTCTCATTATTATAAACTCGGAAGCATTCCTCATAAACGCCACACACAATTTCGCAAGCCTGATGGAAAATTGTATAGCGAACAATTATTTTCTACGGAAGGGTTCAGCGATGATTATTCATTGCTTTATCATTGTCATCCGCCGACACAAATAATAAAAACAGAACCACAGGTGGATGTAAGTCCGCAAGTGGCTGAAGAAAAAATGCTCAAGCATCGTTGCTTCGAAGGGTTTCATGTAAAACCCGGAGGTGAATTTTTGCAAAGCCGTGTGCCGGTACTGGTGAATAATGATTGTCATATCGTGCTGGCAGCTCCGCAAAGCGGAACCAAAGATTATTATTATAAGAATACCGATGCTGATGAAATGATCTTTGTGCATGAAGGCAGCGGTATAGTTCATTCGCAATATGGAGAATTGCCTTTTGGTTATGGTGATTATATTGTATTGCCTCGGGGGACGATCTATCAAATTGAATTCAATGATGAAAAGAATCGCTTGTTCATTGTTGAATCATTTACGCCATTGCGGTTTCCAAAAAAATATATGAGTCGTTTCGGGCAATTGATGGAGCATTCTCCTTATTGTGAAAGGGATATTCGTCCGCCTCAGGATCTGAAAACCTATGATCTGAAAGGGGATTACCTGATAAAAGCGAAGAAACGGGGAATGATGTATGGCTTGCATTATGGCACACATCCTTTTGATGTCATCGGTTGGGATGGGTGCTGCTATCCATATATTTTTTCCATTCATGATTTTGAGCCAATAACCGGTCGTGTGCATCAGCCACCGCCCGTACACCAGACTTTCGAGACGAATGCATTTGTTGTTTGCTCGTTTGTGCCGCGGTTATTCGATTATCATCCGCAGGCAATTCCTGCACCATACAACCATAGCAATATCGATAGTGATGAAGTGATCTATTATGTTGATGGCGATTTTATGAGTCGTAAGAATGTAACAAGAGGAATGATCACATTGCATCCTGCCGGTATTCCGCATGGCCCGCATCCCGGAGCAGTTGAAAAAAGCATAGGCGCAAAAGAAACAAAGGAACTGGCTGTGATGGTTGATACTTTTCGTCCATTGATGCTTACTAAGCAGGCACTCGATATTGAGAATACGAATTATATTATGAGTTGGGCGGAGTGAGAAAGCCGTTAGACATTAGCTATAGTCTTCAACTTATCTTTTTTAAATTTTATTCTTTGTTCTATTTATAATTTTATTTTTATCAATATTCAGTTTTTTATAATATGGCTAATGCCTGCTCAATATCCTGTAAAAGATCATCAACATTTTCTATCCCTACTGAATAACGGATAAGACTTTCCGGTATTCCAAGCAGGCTGCGTTGCTCTTCGGTAAGCTCTACATGACTGGTAGTTCTTGGTGGACCTGCTAAAGTGCTTACAGATCCAAGGCTGGCAGCAAGATGTACCAATTTAAGAGTGGTAAGGAATTTTTTTACATGGTCATAATTTCCATTCAAGGCAAAACTCATGATGCCGCCAAAACCACGCATCTGTTGTTTGGCAATGCTGTAACCAGGATGGGTTTCCAGGCCGGGATAAAATACATCTTTTACTTTTGGATGAGCTTTCAGATAGTTGGCAATCTTAAGGGCTGAAGCATTTTGTCTTTCAATTCTTAGTTCTAATGTTTTCATACCTCTTGCAATCATATAAGCCGGATCTGCCTGCAGGCTTGCTCCGTTGATCTCACGGAATTGAAAGACTTTTTGAACCAGTTCTTTTTTACCGACAAGTAAACCACCCATCGAATCTGAATGACCACAAAGGAATTTAGTGGCGCTGTGTACAACGAGATCTGCACCTAGTTGTAAAGGGTTTTGATTAATGGGTGTTGCAAAAGTGTTATCCACTACAACGATGGCACTCACTTTTTTTGCTGCAGTTGCCAGTCGTTTAATATCTACTACTTTTAAAGTAGGATTTGTTGGTGTTTCAAGATAAACGAGATCACATCCTTTGGCGATTTCTTTTTCCAGTTGATCATGATCAGTGGTATCACAAAGCATTACCTCTACATTATAATGCGGTAAGAAATCCAGGAATATTTTACTGGTGCCGCCATAAGTGTCTTTTAATGAAACTACTTTTTTTCCTGAGGTAAGAAATGTAAATAAAGTATTACTGATAGCGGCCATGCCGGTGGAAAAGGAGGTAGCTGCTTCCGCTCCTTCCAGCACACGGATCTTTTCTTCCAAAACAGCAACTGTTGGATTCGTGTTCCTGCTATAGATAAAACCATCTGCTTTACCGGTGGCAACATTGTGCCATTCGTCAAGGTCATGATAAGAGAAAGCCACACTATTTACGATGGGCGAAGTGGCTGCTCCTTTCGTATTTAAATCTTTTTCTCCTGCCCATACCGCAGCGGTTCCTTTTTTTGAAGTTGATAGATCCATTTGTTTATTTTTTGATAAGTAAATCTGTAGTAGTTCACTGATAATTGGTCAATTGAATACCGGTTATGGCGATTGTCTTATATGCTTCAGCAATAATTCATCAAAACTTATATCGCAATCAGGGTCAATAATTTTCATTTTTAATTCACCCACATTTCCATCCGGTCCAATGGTAAAAGTCGCATATGCATCAGCTCTAAGATCCGGGTTATTAAATTTTGCAAGAAATGTTTCAAATTGGAATGGGATCAATTGTGCTACCAGTTGTGGTGTTTGTTTAAATTTCAAAACCAATCCCGAAGAATCTTTTTCAATCATTACCTCACCATAAAATACATCTTTATACATGCCAGTATATTTTTCGATTGGTAATGAGGGCATCACTTTACTGGTAGTTTGTATATTGGCTTTCTCCAAATTACGTCTTGAACGGGCAATAGATGAATCCATTAGTTTCTTATAGCCAGCAATCCAGTTAAAAGGGTTGTTCTGCATATAATAATCCAGCAAATGATAAATCACTGACCAGTAAGCACCGGTTGATTCCTGGTTAGTAAGTACGGCAATGCCCAACTTTAACTGTGGCACTAAAGTAACCTGTGATACAAAACCATCCAGTTTTCCACCATGCCCGATCAGCTTGTATTTTCCATAATTGTATGCACGTACACCTAATGCATAACCCCAAAAATTCATTTGTGATGGTTCTAAACCTGCGGGGGAATTGCTTATGGGAATTGGGGTTACCATATTCCATAATTCTTGTGTTGCACCTGCATTGAAAATACGTGTGCCATGTTGCGATAAACCAGAATCCAATTGAGTGATTAACCATTTGGCCATATCCACGGCATTACTGGCAATACCACCTGCGGGATCCCCTGCATCTCCAATAGCCTGATCAAAAAAATGAGTAACTGTTTTTAATTTGCCCAATATTCTTGAATGACCACTTGAAACATCCGTATGATTTTTTATATCAGTGAACCTGGCAACACTTTCTGTCATTTCTAATTTATTGAATATACGTGTTTGAATAAAATCTTCCCATTCCATACCTGAGACTGCTTTGATGACTTCTCCAGCAGCGAGATATAAAATATTATCGTATGCATACGTGGTACGAAAACTGTGTGATAAAGGGATGTCCTTTAATTTACTTACTATTTCTTTTCGCGAATAGGACGACGGAGGAAATATAATGAGATCACCGGCATAGGCAGGTATGCCACTATGATGAACTAATAGATCACGAACAGTGATTTGTGCTGTAACCCATGGATCCGACATTCTGAACCAGGGTAAATAATTGATCACCGGATCATCCCATTGTAATTTTTTTTCTTCTGCCAGCATTGCTAGCGCCACTGCTGTAAAAGCTTTTGTGTTGGAAGCAATGGAAAATAATGTATGCTCTGTTACTGGTATCTTTTCACCGGTTTTTTTTACACCATATCCTTTGGCAAGCAATACTTTTCCATCTTTAACTATGGCAAGGCTGATACCCGGTACTTCAAATACCCTGAGCACACTATCCAAATAGTTATCCAGACCCGGAGGTAAGGTAGCGGATGTTTGTCCACTAGCTATTAATTGGGTAAAGCAGCAAAAGAAAATAAAATATTTTTTAGCGACCCGAATCATAAAACTATTTAGTGGTTTTAAATTATTTGCTTTCGGCATGTTTATCCATGTAATTAATGGTTAGATAGCAAAGGGCCCTTACACCAAGTTTAAAACTACTTTCATCAATCATAAAGCCAGGTGTATGATGGAGTACTTCGGAAGGTTTTTTATCAGCCGGAAGTGCTCCTGTTTGAAAGAAAAAACCCGGAACTTTTTGCGCAAAATAGGCAAAGTCTTCTGCACCCATACCTGCCTGTACAACATTTACATTGCTGTTGCCGGCAAGTAGTTTAAGTGTTGGCGCCATTTCTTCTGTCAAAACAGGATCGTTAACAAGCATGGCATCTTCCATGCTGATGTTTACCTCAGCTGTCGCATTGGCGCTGGCAGCTATGCCGGCCACTACTTCTCTCATACGCTGATGAATAGTGTTACGCATTACTGTATCAAGGGTTCTGATGGTTCCGGTTAATATTGCTTCTCCCGGAATAATATTTTCACGGTTACCTGAATGAAAAGAACCTACTGTGATTACCGCTGCATTATTAGTAAGCTGGCTGTTGCGGCTGATGATCGTTTGCAATGCCATAACAATTTGCGAAGCGGTGACAATGGGATCCACGCCTGACCAGGGAGCGGCGCCATGACTTTGTTTGCCACGTACTGTGATTTTAAATATATCATTTTCTGCAGCTACGCTTCCGGATCGGTAAGAGAAGGTTCCTTTCTTTCCACCGGATTCAATATGTTGACCGAAAATAACATCCACTTTCGGATTATTAAGTACTCCTTCTTTCACCATAAATTTTGCACCACCTTCTTCACCGGCAGGCGGACCTTCTTCTGATGGCTGAAAAATAAACTTTATTGTTCCGGCTAACTCATTTTTCACGGAAGCAAGTATTTCCGCAACTCCCATCAACATGGCCACATGTGAATCATGACCGCATGCATGCATCACCGCAGTCATTTTACCATTATACATCGTAGAATCAATGGAACGGAAAGCAAGATTATTGTCCTCGAACACTGGCAAAGCATCCATATCAGCACGTAAAGCAACAACAGGTCCGGGTCTTCCGCCTTTTAAAATACCTACAACACCTGTTTTGGCTATCCCGGTTCTTACTTCTATTCCTAAAGACCGTAAATGATTGGCAACAATGCCTGCTGTTCTGAATTCTCTGTTGCTTAATTCAGGATGTTGGTGAATGTCCTCCCTCCATGCAATTACTTTTGGCATTAGCTTATCGGAAAGCTCATCTACTTTCCCCAGCAACAGATCTTTGGCAGTATTTTTCTTGTTTTTTACAGCAATGACTTGTCCTGAAACTGAAATATTGACCAAACAAAATACAAAGATGAAATGGATGAAAGCAGATGCAATAAAACTTAAACGGTACATATAATTAATTTATCAGCGAGTGTATCGAGTTGAATTTGATTATAACAGTTAAATTTTCAACTGAATTATGGTCCGGAAAGGAAGATACTAAATTCCCGGGTTCAGTCGGTTTGTTCTGTTGATTGGTTAGTGCAATGATGCAGATATGCTACGATGCAGGGATTGGAAATAGAGAATACAAATTATGTGGTGAGTTGGACGGAGTAGTGAGATTGTAATTTATAAGTTTTAAGTTGTCATGAGGTTGTCGAAGTATGGCAGCTTTTTATTTGTAATCGCTAAAGTCCCTGAGTTCGCCTGAAATCGTAAATGAATTTTCTTAATTCGTTAATCGGTTTACCATTTTCAGCCTCTTTTTGCAACAAAAATTATGGCAGGCAAAGTAACTATTCACAATCGTATGAGGATCTGGCACCGTTATCTTGGTTTTTTCCTTGTTGGTATCATGGCCGTGTATGCACTTAGTGGTATTGTTCTCATCTTCAGGGATACGGATTTTCTTAAACAGGAAAAGCAAATTGAGAAAAACTTAGCCCTCGGTCTTAAAGCAGAGGATGTTGGACAAGCCATTCGCATTCGTGATCTGAAAACTGAAACAGAAACCGAAGCACTTCTTCAATTCAAACAGGGAACATACAACAAATTGACAGGATTGGTAATTTATAAAGTAAAATCACTTCCCAAAGGGATTGAAAAACTTACACAGCTACATAAAGCTTCTACCAAACAACCTTTATTCTATCTGAATGTTTTTTTTGGGATATCATTATTCTTTTTTGTTGTCTCATCCTTTTGGATGTTTCTGCCGAGTACAACGATCTTTAAAAAAGGACTTTATTTCACTTTGGCTGGCATTGTTGTTACCATCCTATTGTTGGTTATGTAATTATTGCTTATGAGTTGGATAGAGAGGAGTGAGATGATAGTTAATAAATGATAACTGATAATTGTTTCCAACTATCATCTATCCATTGTCATCTATCATCTCATTGGTTATTCTACTTTTTTACATGTGCTTTATAAGTTCCGTTTGGTTGAGTTGAGGTAAGACCAATTGGTTTATTTCCATCCATTTCAAATTGGATCTTATAGCCTGACATTCCTTTTATGGTAAAAGCATCGGTTGACAAAGGCGCTAGTTCAAAATCTCCCTGGCCGGGTGCAGATACCCATAGAGCATTACCTTTTATCATAGTCGTGGCAGTAAGGGAAATATTTTCGAATTCAAAAGCACCAACATACTTTTCCAATTCTTTTGTTGTAAGTGTAAATGTTGGATGGCCCAACAACTTATCAAGTTTTTGTTTGCTGTCTTCACTTTTTGTTTTTTCAAATGCTTTCTGGTAATTAGCTATTGCTTTCGCTGTATCTTTTTGAGCAATCAAAACATCTGCATACGAATCATACACATTCCCACTTTCAGGATAGTTTTCAATATTCATTTCAAATAAGGCCGCCGCTTTTGGATATTGTTTTAGAGAAAGTGCATTGTAGCCCAAACCGTTTATCTGCATTTCGGGAGGGGAGACTTTAAAACCAAATTCTTTTGAGACTGTTTGGTAATGTTGTTTCATCCTTGTAACTATTCCGGTGCCCGGTTCCATAAAGTCGGCACGGCTAAACTTAAAACGGTACCAGCTAAAAATAAAACGCAGTCCATCGTATTCGCTTATAAGTGGAACTGAACCATGATCATCATCTCCATAATATTTACTGGCATACTTCAAACCGTTTTGCTCATTCGCCTTTATAAATTTATCCATCGCAAAAATGGAACGAATATGTCTTGTTTTTACAGTGGTATCTTTTTTTAGTTTTTCTAGTGTCATTCCTTCGTCCATTGTATTAGCAATGCCTACATACAAGCTTGTACCATTGTATTTTTGTGCTGCAAGTTTCTGCTGTGTGGCTTTTAAAAACTGTTCTTTATCATACCACATACTTGGATCAATGGCTATGTAAGCATTAAATAGCTTGGTATGATTGGTAATGATATTCATCACTGTCAGGCCGCCAAATGAGTGACCTATCAATACTTTGAAAGGTTGTGTGGGGTATAGTGAATCAATATGCGGCATTAATTCTTTTTCCAGGAAGGCTGTAAAATTTTCACCGCCGCCTGTATTTTTTGAAGAATTATCATCCATCATTGGCGGATCGCTTGTTATATGCGTTGGAGTCAGATCTCTCGTCCTATCAGTATTAGGAATACCAACAATGATCATTTCCGGTACGATCGTATTGCCATTTACCTGGCTTAATTGCTGTATCATTCCCACTACTGATTCAAAATGGCCATCACCATCGAGCAGGTAAACAACCGGGTAACGCTGACCAGGATTTTGCATGCCTGCTTTCATATTTGGAGTGTACACCCAAACTTTTCTTGGCTCTTTAAGTATAGTTGAGTACACGCTATCAACTTTTCCAATTACAATTTTATTATCTGTTTGTGCACGACTGCCCAATGAGGTTATTATGAGAAAGGTGAATACGATAATATTTTTCATTTCATGTCATTGAAGGTTGGAAATAAAAGATCTTCTAGTCAAATGTATCTTAATTTCTATTTACAAAACAAATGGCCATCCGAACAGATGGCCATTTAAAATTATATATAAAACATTGGATCAATCGCCATTCCAGAATATGCCGATATTATAATAAACATGTTTCAGCTCGTCAATTTTAAAGGCTTCGTTTTTGTTTGTGGCGTAACTGAAACCAACATTGGCGTGGAGGCCAAAGTAATTGCTAAATCTATATAACAACCCAGCTTCAGGCCGGGCTACAAAACCCCAGTTATCATCTTCGCTGACAAAGATGTTATAATAAGCACTTTGCTCGCTGTATTGTGCGCCAAGACCAATACCGGCATAGGGCTTCACCTTATCACCGCCTTTAAAGTAATAATGAGCATTTAAATATATTGGCAATGTATATACCTGGTGAACGAAGTCAGTATAAAGCTGTCGGGAACCATCAGGTTTGTCATAAACTTTGGGCGGAATGTATTGTTCAAATGAGTTCCAGCTGAATCCAATACCCACACTCATAGTAGGTTTAATAAATCTGCGATACTCAAGATTTCCGCCGGCCACTGTGGTCTTTTTAAGATAATTGGTACTTAACGGAGTGGCGATTTGCCAATTAAATGTTGCAAAATTATCAAGGTGCCAGTTTGTTTGTGCATTTATTGAACCAACACAAGCAACACAGACAAATATTAGTATGATTAATTTTTTCATGTTATAAGGTTTTACTTTTTGAGGTAAGTGGATTGCGTGAAAGCCTGGTTGATCGCTGTTGTTGTGAGATCAGCATTCGTTTGATTGTTCGTGGTACTAAAGACACCAAACATTGTAGCTCCCCAAAGAGCCCGCAGGTCATGATTGGTTCCCTGGTTTTTTATATCGAACATATAAAGAGTTGAAGTGCCGATCGTGTAGGTGTAAGTTGTGCACCAGGGATAATAATATCCACCACAATAATAACATCCCCAATACCATGGAGGATAATAGCCATACCATCCATCCCACCAGCCGCCGCAAACCGCTGTGCGTGTAATATCTTTAATTACGGTGAGCCTCAATCCAAGATCTGGAAGTCCTTGAGCCCGGGGCTTAAATGTGTACCCCTTGTTATTCATATTGGTTTTAACTGCATTCACCAATTGAAGAGCCATGGGACCGGTTAATATACTGTCCGTAGAAGCAGATGCCACAATACTTACCGTGTCGGAAATAAAGTAAGTGGCATAACCGGAAAAGTTTGCCGTAAGGTCTCTGTCGGTGGCGACAACCTGGTCAAGTTTGAGATCTTCTGTGCTGGGTTCTTTTCGGCAAGAAAATAATACCGATACGAATAGGATAACCAAGAAGGTTTTTAGTTTCATACGATTTTAATTAAGGTTTACGATTAATGTTGTTCTTAGACAATGAAGGTAATTTAAATGCTGCAAGAAATTTTGAGCATAACAAAATAAATTGATTGCAAAATGCGGGCAACTGATTGAAATCAAGTTGGATTATGATAAGTGTAATGAGTTAGACAGGTAAATTATTCATAGTTTATTTATTGGCATTATGCAGACAGAATGATCTTGAAATCAATTTTTGCCTTTCATCCCTTTAAAGGATCGCCTGGAAAAAAAATTTGCTACAGAGATTTCATTTCTTAGATTTGTTAACCATTTGGTTAAACTATATGGTTAAAGACAAAAAAAATCAAGGAGCAGAAGAAAAAATTTTATCTGCAGCCAGGAAGATATTTACTACGAGAGGCATGGCCGGGGCCCGAATGCAGGATATAGCCGATGAGGCAGGGATAAATAAAGCCTTACTCCATTATTATTATCGTGATAAGGAGAAACTTTTTGAGACAATTTTTTTGGCGGAGGCACAAAAATTCTTTCCAAAGATCAATGCTATTTTTCAGTCCGATGATCCGTTGTTTCTGAAGATCGAAAAATTCGTGGATGAATATATAGATGAGATGTTGGAAAATCCATACCTGCCATGGTTTGTACTGAATGAGATCAATCGGGACCCAGATCAGTTTATGTATAAGATCTGGGGAGAAAACAATCTTCCTAAACCCGGCAAGTTTCTTGACCAGATAGAAAAAGAAATAAAAAATGGAATAATAAAAAGGATCAACCCGGTTCATTTATTGATGAACCTTTTGTCAATGACCATATTTCCATTTGTAGCCAGGCCTATGATCACCCGTAACCTTCATATGACTGATTTCCGGTTTCGGGAGACGATGGAAGAACGAAAAAAAGAGATACCAAAGTTTATTATTGATTCTATTAGAAAATGATTTTTTATGAAACGATTACTAACGGTGTTGCTGATCTTGCCAGCAATGCTTTATGCACAGGGGCAAAGCTTGACTTTACAAAAAGCATATGAGTTGGCTGTGCAGAACTATCCGCTGATCAAACAACGTGAATTGATCAAACAGACGAGTGAGTATAGTGAGGAAAATCTTGGTAAAGGGTTTCTCCCTCAAATAAATTTGAGCGGCCAGGCAACTTATCAGTCGGCAGTAACGCAAGTAAAGCTGCCGGCTCCAGGGATTTTCATAGAGCCATTAAGTAAAGATCAATATAGAATACTTGGCGATGTGAACCAGTTGATCTATGATGGTGGAGCAATAAAACAGCAAAAAGGGATTCAGCAATTATCGGATGAAGTGGAAGAGCAAAAGATAGAAGTTGAGTTGTATAAACTTAAAGAAAGAATTAATCAGATCTTTTTAGGTGTATTATTTCTCGATGAGCAGTTGAAGCAAGTCGACCTGGTAAAGTCTGATCTGAATAATGGCATCACAAGAGTGGAAGCACAGGTAAACAATGGCGTGGCATTGAAGTCAAATTTAAACGTTTTGAAAGCAGAACTGCTCAAAACAGATCAAAGAGCAATTGAAATAAGATCATCAAGGAAAGGATATATTGATGTCTTAAGTCTTTTTATTAATCAAACTTTACCAGAAAATATAAGACTGGAAAAACCTGTTGTTACAGGTTCTGTCCTGAATAATGATATACAAAGACCAGAGCTGAAATTATATTCGACGCAGGAAAAATTGCTCGGAGGACAATATAAAGTGGTCGGTTCAAGAACTAAACCTAAAGCAAGTTTGTTTTTCCAGGGAGGCTATGGTCGACCGTCTTTGAATTTGTTTACGAATGATTTTGATTTCTTTTATACCACCGGCTTACGACTTAATTGGTCAATTGGAGGCTTCTACACAGAGAAAAGAGAAAAGAAAATTATTGAACTAAATCAGAAATCAATTGATATACAAAAAGAAGTTTTCTTGTTCAATACCAATACCCAGCTAAAACAACAGCAGTCAGAATTTGATAAACTGCAGAAACTGATCGCAACTGATAATGATATCATTGATCTGAGAATAAAAGTGAAAGATGCTGCAAAAGCCCAGCTCGAAAATGGCGTGATCACTGCAAATGATTATCTGCGGGAAGTAAATGCAGAAGACCAGGCGAGATTAAGTTTAATTACTCACCAGATACAATTGTTACAGGCACAAATAAATTATCAAACAATTTCAGGAAAACAATAAACAGAGGATATGAAGAATTTATTATTTGGAACAATAGCTTCTCTTTTAATTATTGGCTGCAATAGAGATGAGAATACATTTGATGCTTCCGGCACTTTTGAAGCTGATGAAACAATTGTTTCATCAGAGATGCCCGGAAAGATCTTGTCATTTAATGTTGAAGAAGGAATGCATTTATCAAAAGACAGTGTTGTTGGTACAGTTGATGCGGCAAATATTGATCTGCAACAGCAGCAGGTAGAAGCAAGCATCAATGCTTTGAATGAAAAAACGGCGAATGTAGATCCCCAAGTTGAGTTGTTACAAAA
>Ga0207701_10002405_pt1 | contig 19423 bp, 7 predicted proteins | sample KBSSwiSSwithPhiX_FD_184294 | JGI IMG/M metagenome (GOLD analysis project Ga0207701, IMG submission 184294) | Switchgrass rhizosphere bulk soil microbial communities from Kellogg Biological Station, Michigan, USA, with PhiX - S5 (SPAdes) (version 2) | ecosystem: Environmental > Terrestrial > Soil... | reverse complement strand
CGCCGTGGTCGGGACGTTTGCTCGCAGATTGTATACGCGATGCCGGCCTTCCGCGGGGAGTCTTCAATTATCTCAATGGTAGCGGCGGCGTGATTGGTGAGACGCTGCTGCAGCATGCGAATACCGCCGGAATAACCTTCACCGGATCGATTGACGTTGGCATGCATATCTATCGCAGCATGGCCAATGGCCCGTACCCGCGGCCGTGCATCGCCGAGATGGGCGGCAAAAACGCCTGCATTGTGACTGCGAATGCCGACCTCGACCGCGCGGCCGACGGGATCGTGCGTTCAGCGTTTGGTTTGAGCGGACAGAAGTGCTCGGCGGTGTCGCGAATCTACGTTGATGACAAAGTGGCCGATCCGTTGATCAAAAAGCTCCAGGAAAAAATCGCCGCTATTACCATTGGCGACCCTTCGCGAAAGGAGAACTGGCTTGGGCCAGTGACCACCGCCAGCGCCCTGAAAAATTACCAGCGTTATAGTAAGGAACTCAACGAAAACGGCGGGCGTATTCTCAGCGGTGGCCGGCGTCTGACCGATGGCGAACTGGCGCACGGCTATTTTGTCGTGCCGACTCTGGCTGAAGCGCCGGCGGCGCATCCCCTGTTTTCCGAGGAGATGTTCGTACCTATCACCATGCTTTGTCGGGTGCGCGATCGCACTGAGGCCATACGATTGGCCAACGATTCCCGATTCGGACTGACTGCCGGTTGCTACGGCAATGACGAAGATGCGGCCTACTTCTTTGAGAACATTGAGGCGGGAGTTACTTACGTTAATCGTCCGCAGGGGGCCACCACCGGCGCGTGGCCCGGTTATCAGCCTTTCGGTGGCTGGAAAGGATCGGGCTCCTCGGGCAAGGGCATCGCCTCGTTCTATTATTTGGCGCAGTACCAGCGCGAACAATCGCAGACAAAAGTGGAATAGCGATGCAGCTCGGCAGCTTACAGGAAGTCATCGATCGATATATCCACGATGGTCAGAGCGTGGCGCTGGAAGGTTTTACCCATCTGATTCCGTTCGCTGCCGGGCACGAAATTTTGCGTCAGAAAAAACGCGATCTGCATCTGATCCGGATGACGCCGGACCTGATCTACGATCAATTGATTGGTGCTGGTTGTGCCCGGGCGCTGACGTTTTCCTGGGGTGGCAATCCAGGGGTTGGCTCGCTGCATCGGCTGCGCGATGCGGTCGAGAATGATTGGCCGCGGCGTTTAACGATCCACGAACATTCGCACGCAGGGATGGCGGTGGCCTACACCGCGGGCGCGGCGCGGTTGCCATTCGGAATGCTGCGCGGCTATGTCGGAACCGACCTCTCTGGTGTCAACGCGCAAATTCGCGAAGTACGTTGCCCCTATACAAACGAGATGATCGCGACGGTGCCCGCGATCAATCCAGATGTTACCGTCTTGCACGCCCAAGCCGCCGATCGCCACGGCAACATTCTGATTCGCGGCATTGTTGGCGCCCAGAAAGAGGCGGCCTTGGCGGCAACCACGCTCATCGTCACGGTTGAAGAAATCGTTGAGTCCCTGGAGGCGCCTATGAATGCAATCGTTTTGCCGCACTGGGTCGTCACGGCGATTGCCGAGGTGCCTACGGGTGCGTACCCCTCTTATGCGCATGGCTACTACGCACGGGACAACGCTTTTTACTTGGCTTGGGATAGGATCGCCCGCGACCGCGACCGGTTCACTGCGTGGATAACCAAGCACGTGCTTTGCAGTCGCGACCACGCGGAATTCTTGGACAGCTTGGCGGAGGCAGCATGAGCGTCCAATCATCCCCAGCAAATTCATATACGCCGGACGAAATGATGACGATCGCGGCCGCGCGCCTGATTCAACCGAGCTGTGTTTGCTTCGTCGGCATCGGCGTGCCGTCCGCGGCCGCCAATCTTGCGCGTCTGACTCACGCACCCGACCTGGTACTAATCTACGAGTCCGGTGCCATTGGCACCCACCCCAATGTATTGCCGTTGTCGATCGGCGATGGCGAACTGGCCGAGACTGCAGACGCCGTGGTGCCCTTACCAGAAATTTTTTCTTATTGGCTGCAGGCTGGTCGCATCGATGTCGGCTTTCTTGGCGCAGCGCAGATTGATCGCTTTGGCAATCTTAATACCACGGTCATCGGCGGCTACGGCAAACCGAAGACGCGCCTGCCGGGTGCCGGTGGTGCGCCGGAGATTGCCCTTCACGCCAAGAAAATCTTTGTGGTGCTGAAGCAGTCACCGCGAAGCTTTGTCGCGAAACTGGATTTTTGCACGAGTGCAGGCTTCCTCAATGGAAATGGCGAGCGAGCACAGCGTGCCATGCCCGGTGCGGGTCCCCAGGCTGTGATCACCGATTTGGGCGTACTCAAGCCGGCGGCCGGGTCGCAGGAGCTCACTCTAGTCGCTCGCTATGAAAACGTCAGTGTGGACAGAATCCGCGCAGCAACAGGCTGGCCACTGTCAGTTGCCGACACCGTCGACGTCGTTGCGGTGCCGACCGCGGACGAGCTGCGCGTCCTTCGCGACCTGCATAAGCGAACGAAAATCGCCCACACCGGTGATGCAGGTCGATCGAGGAAGAATCCCGCGTCCGTCGCTTCAGCAAGCCAAGTTAACGCATGAACAAGGAGAGCCATCCCGCCATCCGAACTGAATTGCCAGGACCGAAAGCGCGGGCACTCCTGGCCCGCGATGCCGAAGTAGTATCGCCCTCGTATCCGCGCGAGCACCCGTTTGTGATGTCGCATGGGCGCGGTGTCGAAGTCTGGGACGTTGACGGCAATCGGTTCTTGGATTTTGCCGCCGGCATTGCCGTCTGCAGCACGGGCCATTCACACCCGCAGGTGGTTCAGGCCATCAAAGACGCCGCAGATCGGTTTCTGCACATTTCTTCTGATTACTGGCATGAAGGGCAAGTCGCCCTCGCCGAAAGGATCAATGCACTGGCACCGATGGGGGAGCCGGTGCTGAGTTTCTTCTGCCAGTCCGGCACCGAAGCGGTGGAAGGCGCATTGAAACTGGCGCGCTATGTCAGTGGACGCTCGCGATTCATCGGCTTTCTGGGCGGTTTCCACGGGCGCACGATGGGTTCGCTGGCGTTCACTGCCAGTAAGCAAACCCAGCAGCAGGGCTGCGCGACGATGCCGGGCGTCACCCACGTGCCGTTTCCGAATCCTTACCATCCGCTCTTCGCGGGCGAGGATCAAGGTCAGGCCGTACTTGACTATATTGAGAACGGCTTGTTCGTCAGCAACGTGCCGGCCAGCGAAGTCGCCGCCATCCTGATCGAGCCGATTCAGGGCGAGGGTGGCTACATAGTACCGCCCGATGGATTTCTGGCGGGCTTGCGCCAACTGTGCGATCGGCACGGCATTCTGTTGATTTTCGATGAAGTGCAAACAGGCATAGGTCGCAGCGGCAAGATGTTTGCCTGTCAGCACTGGAATGTGCAGCCGGATATCATGACGCTGGCCAAGGGCCTCGGCTCGGGCCTGCCGATCGGTCTGGTCGTGGCTAAAAAAAGCATCATGCAACAATGGAAGTCTGGCGCACATGCGAACACTTACGGTGGCAATCCGCTATGTTGCGCGGCGGCGTTGGTGACACTCGACCTGGTTGAACGCAAATACGCTGCCAACGCCGAGAAAGTCGGCGCTTATTTTATGGACCGCTTGCGCGAGTTGCAGTCACGGCACCAAGTGATCGGGGAAGTTCGTGGCAAAGGACTAATGATCGGCATGGAACTGGTCAGCGATCGAGCCAGCCGCAAACCCTGCAAATTTTCGTGTCATACCGTGATCACGCGTGCATTTCATCAAGGGCTGCTTTTACTCTCCTGTGGGCAGAGTACGGTGCGCTTCATGCCGCCGCTGATGGTGTCAATACCACAAGTGGACGAGGCAATCACTTTGCTTGAGGCTGCCCTGATCGAAGCGATGGCTGGATAATGGAATGGCCATGCGTCGGCCCAAGATCCTGCTGACTGGGCTGTTGTTATTCGCGTCGTTGCCGGCGTTGGCTGAGCGCAAGCCCGTGGCTGCGCAAATTCAGCTGCCGCACAATTATTACTACCGTGAAATGTATCTGCCCCAGCTGACCAGCGGCCCATCGGCGTTGACATTTTCGCCTGATGGCAAGGAGCTGGTCTACAGCATGGGCGGTTCGCTGTGGCGCCAGATCATCGGTAGTGACGAGGCGCGGGAACTCACCCACGCGGGAGGCTACGACTACCAGCCGGATTGGTCGCATGATGGTCAACATATTATGTTCACTCGCTACCAGAACGACGCTATCGAGTTGTGGCAGCTCGATCTGCAAACCGGCCGGGAAGTCGCCCTCACTTCGCATGGCGATATCAATATCGAGCCGCGCTATTCACCGGATGACCGTCAAGTCGCCTTCGTTTCCACCGCTGACAGCGGCCATTTCAACCTTTACGTCGCAGAGATCGTTGGTGATCGCTTGAGCGCCTCGAAACGTTTGGTGCCTGAGCACACGAGCACCGTCTATCGCTACTATTACGCTCCCACCGACCACGCGATCAATCCTTCTTGGACGCCTGATGGTCAGCGCCTCTTGTTCGTGTCGAATCGGGCAGTGGCTTATGGAACTGGCGATATCTGGTCAGTGGCAGTGAACGCGCCCGAAGATCTAAAGAAAATCTTCAGCGAAGAAACGGCGTGGCGCGCGCAGCCTCAGGTCGCACCGGATGGCCGGCGGGTCTTGTTTAGCAGTTATCACGGGCGCCAGTGGCAACAGCTCTGGCTGACGACCATGCAGGGTGCTGCGCCATTGCCATTGACCTTCGGTGAGTTCGATCGGACCCAGGCACGGTTTTCGCCGGATGGCAGTCGGATTGGCTACGTCAGCAACGAAGAGGGCAATACCTCGCTCTGGGTTCAGGAGATCGTTGGCGGCGCGCGAACTCGCATCAGGGCCACGCAACGGCATTACCTAAAAGAGGTCGGCCGCCTCCAGCTGAGTGTGCGCGACGAGCACGGCAAAAGCGTGCCAGCGCGAGTGAGTGTTATTGCTGCCGACGGGCGTGCTTATGCGCCCGACAATGCCTGGATGCATGCCGACGACGGCTTTGATCGCAGCCTTCAGCCGTTTGAAAACCACTATTTCCACTGCCCGGGTGAATGCACTATGATCCTACCGATTGGCGACGCACGGGTGCAGGTCTCTCGTGGCCTCGACTACGCGATCGCGGAGCGAAACGTTGCCATTATGACAAAAGGCAATACGACAACGATCTCGCTCGAGCCATTGCGTTTGCCGGCTCAATACGGCCACTTCGCCAGCGCCGACCTGCATGTCCACATGAATTATGGTGGGCACTATCACAACACTCCTCAGAATTTGATCGAACAGGCACGCGCCGAACATTTGGATGCCGTCTACAACCTGATCGTCAACAAGGAAGAGCGCGTTCCGGACGTCGCGCAGTTCACGACCAAGCCGTCGCGTAAGGACAACGTGCTGCTTATGCAAGCACAGGAATTTCACAGCAGTTATTGGGGACATCTGGGCCTGCTGGATCTGGATGATCATTTCCTGACCCCGGATTTTTCCTCCTATCGGGAATCGGCCTTTTCCAGTCCATATCCGCACAATGGCGTGATCGCTGCCCTGGCCCACGCGCAGCATGGTTTGGTCGGATACGCGCATCCATTCGATGGGCCGGTCAACCCCGACAAAGATCTCGAACTCAGTAACGCGTTGCCGGCCGATGTTGCCCTGGGCAACGCCGATTATTACGAACTAGTGGGTTTCTCCGATCACCGCTCCAGCGCCGACATCTGGTATCGGCTGCTCAATCTTGGTTTTCGTCTCCCGGCCGGGGCAGGGACCGATGCGATGGCGAACTACGCTTCGTTGCGCGGCCCTGTGGGCATGAATCGGGTCTTCATCGCCATTGTCGGCGAGGCCACGCCCAAAAAACTGCACTCAGGCCTGAAGCAGGGCCGGACCTTCGTGAGTAATGGCCCCTTGCTCGGACTGGACTTGGACGGCAAGCATCCGGGTGATGAGATTGCGCTCGCCAAGCCAACGACACTGCCGTACCATGCATCCTTGCGTTCAATCGTGGCAATCGATCACTTCGAGGTGATCTTCAACGGTCGCGTGATCGCAAGTCATCGCCCTGACGGAGCGCGCACAAAGGCCGATCTGAATGGCAAGGTTGAGATTCCTGGCAGTGGTTGGCTAATCCTGCGCGTATGGAACGATCACGCCGATCCGAAGGTGCAAGACATCTATCCTTATGCCAGCACCAGCCCAGTCTACGTAACGGTTGATCGGCAGGCCCCCCGCTCGCCGGAGGACGCGACCTATTTTGTTAGCTGGCTAGATCGCGTCATCGCCGGCGCAACCGTACGCAACGATTACAACAGCGCGCAGGAAAAGCAGAACACGTTGCAATACCTGAACGCGGCACGAACGGTGTTTCAAACACGAATAGGAACAGCGCCCTGAAAGGCGCTTAGGGAGTAATCGCGAACGAAGTGCTCCCGCTGGCGGGCTGCGGCGCTACCCTTGGCGTATGATCGTTCGTTTTGGTATCACCACTGCTAAGCAACGAATCCTAATGTGATGCTGACCAAGTTTCCGCGCTCTAAAACCTCACCGGCCAGGTCAAGGCTGCGGCGCTCCCGCGCGAAAGAGCTTCCTTTGCGGGCGGAGTTGTTCGGCGTTGAACAACTCGCGCGTCACGCTCAGTTCATCGCGGCGCAACATACAATCGTCACAGGCCGCGCTTCCGCTCGGCTGCTCACTCGGCTGGATCACAATGAGAAAGTGCTGCGCACTTTTAATCGCGCGACTCTGGCGGTGGATAAAAGCCGGCGTGTCACGCCCGCGGCGGAATGGTTGCTCGATAATTTTTATCTGATCGAAGAGCAGATCCAGCTGGCCCATCGGCATCTGCCCGAGCATTACAGCCGCGAATTGCCCCGCCTGGCCAATGGTCCCTCCGCCGGCCTTTTGCGCGTCTATGACATCGTTCTGGAATTGATCGCGCACGTCGATGCGCAGATCGACGCGGACTCGCTGAGCGCGTTCGTGGCTGCGTATCAGACGCTGGCGCCGCTGAAATTAGGGGAACTCTGGGCTGTGCCGATCATGTTGCGGCTGGGATTGATCGAGAATCTGGCCCGCATCACCACCGGATTGGCCCAAGGCCGACGTGATCGCGATCTGGCCAACCAGTGGGTGGAGCGTTTGCAGGCGATGGCGGAGAAAAATCCATCGCGCATTGTCATTGTGGTGGCGGACATGGCGCGGGCGGAGCCGACGCTCTCCAGCTCGTTCGTGGCGGAATTTTGCCAGCGCCTTTCGCGCTTGAATCCCGCTTTGCATCTGGCGCGCGGCTGGCTCGAGCAGCGCACCCTCGAGCAGGGTCTCTCGGTGGAGCAACTGGTCCATCAGGAAAGTCAGAGCCAGGCCTCCGATCAAGTTTCGGTCAGCCACAGCATCTCGAGCCTGCGTTTGCTGAGCGCGATCGATTGGAAGGAATTCGTCGAAACGCTCAGTCTGGTCGAGCAAACGTTGCGCGGCGAGCCGGCGGATGTTTATGGCGACATGGATTTCGCGACGCGCGATCGTTATCGCCACGTCGTTGAGCTCCTCGCCCGTTACGGTGCGCTCTCGGAAATCGAAGTGGCGCGCAAAGCCGTCGAGCTGGCGAAGGAAAGCGCGCAACAAAAAGGCCGGGAAGATCGCACCGCGCACGTCGGTTTTTATTTAATCGACCAAGGCCTTCCCAGACTGGAGCGCGCCTCCGGCGCGCGCTGGCGGTGGAAGGGTTTTGTCCAACGAAGTTTTCGCAAGTTTCCTTTCACCTTTTATGTCGGCGGAATTTCTCTGTTCACGCTCTTGGCCACGCTCGGATTTGTGCGGGCGGCGGAGGCGCGCGGAGGCGCAGGATGGCAGCTCGCATTTTGCGCGTTCACATTTTTGCTCGGTGTCAGTCAGCTGGCGGTGGCGTTGTGGAACTGGCTCGCCACTTTGCTGCTTAAGCCGCAACTGCTGCCGCGTCTGGGGTATTCGCCCGGCGGTATTGAGCCGGAGAGCCGCGGCATGGTCGTCGTTCCCACAATCCCGAGAAGCGCGGAAGGCATCGATCATCTGCTGCAAACGCTGGAGATTCATCATCTGGCTAATCGCGATCCGCATCTGCACTTCGCCCTCCTCACCGACTGGCCCGATGCGGCGGAAGAAAATTTACCGGAGGACGGGCCGTTGCTGGAACGCGCAAAGGCGGGAATCGAATCATTGAATCGAAAGTACGCCGGTGGCCGGCGCGATCTCTTTTTCCTTTTCCATCGGCCCCGCCGCTGGAATGAGAGCGAAGGCGTCTGGATGGGCTACGAACGGAAACGCGGAAAGCTGGTGCAGTTCAACGCCTTTCTTCGCGGGCGCTGCGCGGAATGCTTCGCCGCGGTCGTGGGCGACCAGTCGATCTTGCGTGAAATCAAATACGTCATCACCCTCGATACCGACACGCAATTGCCGCGGGAGTCAGCCCGCCAGCTGATTGGCACGATGGCGCATCCGTTGAACCGGCCGCAATTCGATCCGGCGCGCGGGATTGTGACGAAAGGTTACAGTCTTTTGCAACCGCGGGTCGATGTGAGCCTGCCGACGGCGGATCGTTCACGATTCGTTAGGTTGCACGCAGGAGAAGTCGGGATCGATCCCTACACCCGCACCGTCTCGGATGTTTATCAGGACCTTTTCGGGGAGGGCTCATTTATTGGCAAAGGCGTTTATGACGTCGATGCCTTTCAGCGCGCGCTGGCCGGGCGTTTCCCAGAAAACCGAATCCTGAGCCACGACTTGCTGGAATCGGTTTACGCCCGCTGCGGTTTGGTCAGCGACGTGACACTTTACGAGGAATATCCGTCGCGCTACGAGATCGACACCGTCCGGCGGCATCGCTGGATTCGGGGCGACTGGCAAATTTTGCCGTGGCTGCTGCCGCGCGTTCCCAACGCGGAGGGTCGCGGCATCCGCAATCCGATCTCGGCGTTGTCGTGGTGGAAAATTTTTGACAACCTGCGGCGCAGCCTTGTTCCGATCGCGCTCGTGCTTTTTTTCCTGGCGAGCTGGCTGCTCATTCCGCGGCTCGGGCTGTTGGCGACCGGCGGATTGCTCGCCATCGTTGCCCTGCCGGGTTTGCTTTCGCTCGGCGTCGAGCTCCTGCGCAAACCGGAGCAGTTGCCGTGGCCAATGCATTTGCGTGGAATGTTGGCCTCAGCGAAAAGGACGCTCAGCCAGATCGGACTTACCCTGGCATTCCTGCCGAACGATGCTTTTCTCAGTCTAACAGCAATCGGCCAGACACTTTGGCGCGTGTTTATCACGCGGCGACACTTGCTGGAATGGGTCACCTCGGGCGAGGTGGCGCGCAGCGCGCGGCCCGATCTTGCTGGCTCATATGCGGCAATGTGGTTTGGACCGGCAATCGCCCTTGTCGGCGCAGTTTATTTGGGCCTCATGCAGCCGGCACACGGGGTGGTTGCCCTGCCGTTCTTCGTTCTTTGGCTCGTGGCACCCTCGATCGCGTGGTGGATCAGCCTGCCAATCGAGCAGCCGGCCCCGGAACTTAGCGTCGAGCAATTGACCTTGCTCCACCGCATCGCGCGCAAGACCTGGCATTTTTTCGAGACTTTCGTCACCGCGGAAGAGAACTGGCTGCCGCCAGATAATTTCCAGGAAGAACCAGCGCCCGCCGTCGCCGCGCGCACTTCACCTACCAACATCGGTTTGTCATTACTGGCTAATCTGGCGGCGCGCGATTTTGGCTATCTCTCGTTAGGTCGGTTGCTCGAGCGGACGCAGGCGACCATCGACACCCTGCACCGGCTGGAACGGCACCGCGGACATTTCTACAACTGGTATGAGACGCGCACCCTGCGACCGCTGATCCCGCTGTATGTCTCTAGTGTCGATAGCGGCAATCTCGCCGGGCATTTGCTCACGCTGGCTTGCGGATTGCGCGGACTAGCCGAGGAAAAAATTCTCGATCCGCAAATTTTCTCCGGTCTGCGCGACACGCTTGCGCTCGTAAAACAATCGGCGGGCGAGAATGCGCTTTTATCGCAGCTCGATGCCGAGCTGGCGCAGACGCCGTCCGATCTGCGTGCTGCCGCAACATTGTTGCAAAGCGCGGTGGAACAATCGGCGAAGATTTCCAACGCGCTGGCGAATCGAGAAGAAGATTTGAAGGCATGGGCGCAAACGCTGCAACGCAGTTGCGTCGAGCATTTGGACGAACTGAATTTCCACGCACCCTGGTTGAAGGACGAAAATCTCACGACCAGGATTGCGCAACTTCATGCGGCTCCTTCTTTGCGGGAAATCGCCACTTTCGACCAGCTCGACGGCCAGTTCCCGGCGCGTTTAGAAGTTTTGGAGGAGGCGAGCAAACGTGCGCGTGAGCGGGTGCGTGCTTTGGAAACTCTCGCCAGTTACTGCGAAGAACTGGCGGGAATGGATTTCAGTTTCCTCTTCGACAAGGCGCGTAACCTGTTCGCTATCGGCTTCAACGTCACGGAGGGCCGGCGCGACTTGAGTTTTTACGACCTGCTCGCGTCGGAAGCGCGTCTTTGCAGTTACCTCGCCATCGCGGAGGGACAGGTGCCACAAGACCATTGGTTCTCGCTTGGTCGGTTACTGGTCGCTCCCGGCGGCGAACCGATCCTGGTTTCGTGGAGCGGATCGATGTTCGAATATTTGATGCCGTTGCTGGTGATGCCGAGCTACCGCGGCACCTTGCTTGATCGAGCCTGCAAAACGGCGGTCGAATTGCAAATCGAATATGGCAATTCGCGCGGTGTCCCGTGGGGCGTTTCGGAATCGGGCTTTAACCAGGGCGATGTACAGCAAATTTATCAATATCGCGCCTTCGGTGTGCCGGGACTGGGTTTGAAACGGGGTCTGGCCGAAGATCTGGTCATCGCGCCTTATGCGACGGTGTTAGCGTTGATGGTAGCGCCGCAGGAAGCCAGTGAGAATCTGCAGCGCCTGGCTCGCGATGGACGCGAAGGCGCTTTCGGATTTTACGAGGCCGTCGACTACACGCCATCGCGTCTGCCGCCGGATGAGAGCAGCGCCACGGTTCGTTCCTACATGGCGCATCACCAGGGAATGAGTCTGCTCGCCCTCGTTTCGTTGCTGCGCGATCTGCCGATGCAACGCCGCTTCATGTCGCGTCCATTGCTGAAGGCGGCCGATTTGTTGTTGCAGGAGCGGCTTCCCAAAACGGAGGCCAGCGTCTTGCCAGAAGACCTTGAACTGGAAGAAACCCGGCCGCGTTTCGGTGAGGGCGAAGATGTCATGCGGGTCTTCAAGAGTCCCATGTCGCGTACGCCGGAGACTCATCTCCTTTCCAATGGTCGCTATCACGTTGCTATCAGCAGTGCCGGCGGCGGATACAGTCGCTGGAAAGATCTTGCCATCACCCGCTGGCGCGAGGATGCGACTTGCGATTACTGGGGGACGTTTCTCTATCTGCGCGACGTGACGACGGGAGAATTCTGGTCCGCCGCTTATCAACCGACACTGCGCGCGACAAAAAATTACGAAGCTATTTTCACACAGGCCCGGGCGGAATTTCGCCAGCGCCATGGCAATCTCGAAATACATACCGAGTTGAGCGTTTCGCCCGAAGACGACGTCGAGCTGCGCCGCGTCACTCTGACCAATCATTCCTCCGCTGCGCGTACGATCGAACTGACGAGTTACGCCGAAGTTGTGCTCGCGACCCAGGCTGCGGACGAGGTGCACCCGACCTTTAGCAATTTGTTTGTGCAGACTGAATTTGTGCCCGACTCCTCCGCCATTCTCTGCACGCGGCGCGCGCGCACGGCCGAGGAAAAACCACCTTGGATGCTGCATATGTTGGTCGGGCAGGGCGGCACACACGGTGAAACCTCCTGCGAAACCGACCGTGCCCGATTTGTGGGGCGGGACGGAAATTTGGCGAACCCGGCAGCGATGCAAAAGGTTGCGCCGCTTTCGAACACCGCCGGTTCCGTGCTCGATCCCATTATCTCGCTCCGGCGCACCGTCACGCTGCAACCAGATGAAATTGCCATCCTCGATTTTGTCATCGGCGTGGCCGAAAACCGCGAAACCGCAACCGCGCTAGTGGAAAAATATCAGCATTTCCGCATGGCCGATCGCGCGTTCGATCTGGCTTGGACCCACACCCAGGTGATCCTGCGCCAGCTCAACGCCACCGAAGCCGAAGCGCAACTTTACGCCCGGCTGGCAGGAGCGATCATTTATGCCGATCCCGCTCGCCGCGCGACCTCAGGCATTCTGCTGGAGAACCGCCGCGGCCAAAGCGCCCTCTGGGCCTACGGTATCTCTGGCGACACGCCGCTGGTCCTTCTGCGCATCACCGACTTGGAGAATATTGAACTCGTGCGCCAGCTCATTCAGGCGCATTCCTACTGGCGCGCGAAAGGTTTGACGGTCGAGCTGGTGATTTTGAACGAAGACGTTTCGGTTTACCGCCAGAATTTGCAGGATCAAATTACCTCGCTGATCGCAGCCGGCAGCGAAGCGCAAATGCTCGATAAACCTGGCGGCATTTTCGTTCGCCGTCTCGAGCAAATCCCGAATGACGATCGTGTTCTTCTCCAATCCGCCGCCCGCATCGTCCTCGATGACGAGCGCGGCTCACTCTTGGAACAACTCGAACAACGCAGCGTACTCGAGCCGCCCGTCCCAGCATTCAATCCCAGCCGCGCACCTCGGGTCGAGACGCCTTCGCCACCGCCGCTGCGCGATCTCATTTTTCACAACGGCCTTGGCGGTTTCACTGCCGATGGCCACGAATACGTTATAAGCCTCTTACCTGGCCAGGTCACGCCCGCGCCCTGGGTCAACGTGCTGGCCAATCCATCGTTCGGCACCGTCGTTTCGGAAAATGGTGGCGCTTACACCTGGTTTGAAAACGCGCACGAATTCCGGCTCACCCCGTGGTTTAACGATCCGGTTCGCGATCTCACAGGCGAGGCCTTTTACATCCGCGATGAAGAAACCGGCCAGGTCTGGTCGCCCACGCCGGGGCCGGCCCGCGGCACCAGCGCTTACGTCGTTCGGCACGGATTTGGTTACACCGTTTTCGAGCACACCGAGCACGGCATCGTTTCCGAATTGTGGATTTACGTCTCGATGGATGTTCCGGTGAAGCTCGCGGTTTTCAAACTCCGAAACATCTCAGGCGGACCGCGCCGCCTCTCCGTCACCGGCTATTGCGAATGGGTGCTGGGTGATTTGCGCCACAAAACGCTCCTCAATGTTCAGACCGATGTCGATCTCAAGAGTGGCGCGCTGCTGGCTCGCAATTTTTACAATACGGAATTCCCGGACCGCATCGTTTTCCTCGATGTTAATGAGCCGACTCGCACCCTCACAGGTGACCGGAAGGAATTTCTCGGGCGCAACGGGGCGCTCGCTCGGCCGGCAGCACTAAAGCGGGCGCGACTTTCCGGAAAAGCCGGTGCCGGTCTTGACCCGTGCGGCGCGATACAGGTCACTTTCGATCTCGCCGACGGACAGGAACGCGAAACAACTTTCCGGCTCGGGGCCGGTCGAAGCATCGCCGAGGTCCACGATCTGATCTTTCGTTTTCGCCGGGCCGACGCCAGCCGTGTCGCGCTCGCCGCTGTGCACGAATTTTGGAATCGCACCCTTGGCGCGATCAATGTCGATACGCCAGATCCCGCCGTGAACACGATGGCCAACGGCTGGTTGTTATACCAAACCCTTGGCTGCCGACTCTGGGGGCGCACCGGCTTTTATCAATCTGGCGGTGCGTATGGCTTCCGCGATCAATTGCAGGACGTGATGGCGCTAGTGCACGCCGAGCCGGCCCTGATCCGCGAGCATCTTCTCCGGGCCGCCGCGCATCAATTTCGCGAAGGCGATGTCCAGCATTGGTGGCACCCGCCGGTGGGCCGCGGCGTGCGCACGCATTTTTCCGACGACTATCTCTGGCTGCCCTACGTCACTTGTCGCTACGTTTCCTGCACCGCGGATACCGGCGTGCTGGATGAACAGGCGCCATTCCTCGACGCCCGTCCGGTCATGCCAGAAGAAGAATCGTATTACGATTTGCCGAATCGCTCCCAAGAATCGGCCACACTCTATCAGCATTGCGTGCGCGCGATCGAGCATGGATTGAAATTTGGCGAGCATGGTTTGCCCCTAATGGGCTCCGGCGATTGGAATGACGGCATGAACCTGGTGGGAAAAGAAGGCCGGGGCGAAAGCGTATGGCTCGCCTTTTTTCTCTACGATGTGTTGACGCAATTTGCCGGGCTGGCACGCGGGTGCGAGGACGCGGCTTTTGCGGAGCGTTGCCTCGCCGAAGCGAAGCAGTTGCAAAAAAACATCGAGGAACACGCTTGGGACGGCCAGTGGTATCTGCGTGCCTATTTCGACAATGGCGAACCGCTCGGTTCAAAAACAAATTCGGAATGTCAGATCGATTCCATCCCGCAAAGCTGGTCGGTCATTAGCGGAGCGGGAGAGTCGGCGCGGTCGCGCCAGGCGATGCAGGCCGTGAACGAGCGTCTCATCCGGCGCGACGCCAAACTAATCGAGCTTTTCGCGCCGCCGTTCGACAAATCGGCGCTCGAACCAGGCTACATCAAAGGCTACATCCCCGGAGTGCGCGAGAACGGTGGCCAGTACACGCACGGCGCCATTTGGGCCGCGATGGCCTTCGCGCTCATGCGAGAAAACGAGCGCGCGTGGGAACTTTTTGCTTTGCTCAATCCCATGCAACACGGCGCGACGGCGGAGCAGATCGCGATCTACAAAGTGGAACCTTACGTCATGGCAGCCGACGTCTATGCCGTCGCTCCGCACATCGGTCGCGGCGGTTGGACATGGTACACCGGATCAGCCGGCTGGATGTACCGGTTCCTCACTGAAACTTTGCTCGGCGTCCATCTCGAAGGCAATCGCCTACGTGTGATTCCACGTTTTCCGCCGAGCTGGACGAACTATAAGATTCACTATCGCCACGGGCAGACCGTTTATCACATCACGATCAGCCGCCTCGCGGCGGGTGGGACTGGTGCAAATGAATTATCCCTCGACGGTCAAAATCTTACCGAAGAAACGATTCCCCTGACAGACGACCACATCGAGCACTTTGTCGAGTTACGAGCGCGATGAAACCAGGCTCGAAATCACGGCAACATGCGTGCTGAGCAAAAAGACAAGTATCGGGTAGGGAATCTTGAGATAGATTCAAACTGAACGTTTGCTCACGCCATCACGCCGAAACTAACCCTTAGAGCTTCGGCGAGGCTATGGTCCTGGCGCAAGTGGCCGTATGTCTTCATGTCATCATGTCATCATGTCATCATGGAAAACATTTCGTCCGCCGGTGGGATGGCGTAAGTCACGATCGGCGTGAAGAGGAACCGACTTCTCTGGCTTCGTCATGTATTGACTAAAATGCTGTCCAGCCTTCTCGCCTCCTCGAACCGGCGCAAGATTTAGCCTAAAATTTCCCGCAGCGCAGCGAGGACGAGAGCCACGTTGCGCACGGTTGAGCCGTGACCCATGAGGCCGATGCGCCAGGCTTTGCCGGCCATCACGCCGAGGCCTGCGCCGATCTCGATACCGTATTCATCGAGCAGACGCTTCCGCACAGCGGCATCATCCGCGCCGGCGGGAATGTTGATGCAGTTCAGTGTGTGCAACGAATGTTTCGGGATATAACTCAAGCCCATCGCCTCCAGTCCGGCGCGTAATCGCTGGTGCATTTTTGCGTGGCGCGCGATGCGGTTGTCGAGTCCTTCCTCAAGGACGATGGCCAGCGCCTCGCGCAGAGCGTAGGTCATGTTGATCGGCGCGGTGTGATGGTAAACGCGCCCACCACCGGCGCCGGTATAGTATTTGCGCAGCATCGAGACATCGAGATACCACGACTGCGGTTTCGTTTTTCGCGCGTCCATTTTCGCAAGGGCGCGCCCGCCGAAGCTCACCGGTGCGAGACCGGGCGGACAACTCAGGCATTTCTGGGTGCCGCTGTAGATCGCATCGATCTCCCAATCATCCACCCGCAATTCGTGGCCGCCGAGGCTCGTGACCGCGTCTACCATGAGCAGCGCGTCCCGTGCGTGCGCCAGTTTTGCCAGTCCTTCGAGCGGTTGGTGCGCGCCGGTGCTGGTTTCTGCATGGACGATGCCGACGAGTTTGCTTTTCGGATGCTGCTCCAGCGCGGCGGCGATTTGCTCGTGAGAAAAAACATCGCCCCACGGAACTTCGATAGCGTGCACGGTCGCGCCGCAGCGTTCCATCACGTCCTTCATGCGTCCGCCGAAGACGCCGTTCACGCAGACGATGACCTCGTCGCCGGGCTCGATCAGGTTCACGGCGACACATTCCATTCCCGCCATCCCGGTACCGCTCACGGGAAAGGTCAGCGGATTTTTCGTCTGGAAAATCTGCCTCAGCATTTCGCAGGTCTCGTCGAGGATGGCCAGATACTGTGGATCGAGATGACCCAGAGTGGGCGCCGCGAGCGCGCGCAACACGCGCGACGAAACAGGACTAGGGCCGGGACCAAGCAGGATGCGCTCGACGGGAAACTGGGTGTTCATGTGGAGTAGGAATGGGCTCGGGTCGCCCCTAAAGAGCGATTCGGCCCGATGACAACTAGTTCAATAACCCAATTCCGCTTTCCTGGCTGCGGCGGTGGGCAGGGGATCCTTTTTCGTCTCAATTGCAGCCTGACCCGACTCTTGCACCCGTGTGGCCTCGGTCGCGTTTAATTCGATGTCCGATTGAAACTCGGGCGGGACGTCCGCTTCGGCGTAGATGGCGTGGACCGGGCATTCATCCACGCAAGCCATGCAATCGATGCACTCCTGTGGGTGAATGAGAAGTTGATTCTCCACCTCATAAAAGCAGGCGACGGGGCACACCGTCACGCAATCGGTGAACTTGCACCCCACACATTTACTGGTAACGACATGGGCCATAAACAAATTTATTCGTTAGGCGCGCTCCCACGCGATGACGTGAGCGTAGACCGTGTCCACGAGGGTGCAGTCAAGATCGAAGATTAACGCTCGCATGGTCGATCGACTGTGACAGCAGAGGCCATTTGATTCAAATCGAGCTCCCAGCCGCGCGCCACAACTAAGCGGCAACTCGATTGTTCGTGAGCCTTCGGTCTGCGCGGTAAGGAAACACTTCGGGCAATTCGCCCGCCCGCAGTTTCTCCTGTATGCCGCGCCAATACGCCGCGCAAAAAAGATCGGCGTGCCGCTCAAATAAACTCGTGCGCGCCGAACCAGGCAAGCTTAGGAACTGAGGAAACTCCTCCGGAAAAATGTCGTTTTCCCGAACCGAGAACCAGGGTTCGGCCGCCATCTCCTGTTCGGGCGTGGTCGGCTGCGGCATGTCGCGAAAATTGCAGTCGGTTAGGAAACAAAGTTCGTCGTAATCATAGAAGACGACGCGACCATGACGTGTCACGCCGAAATTTTTCGTCAGAATATCGCCTGGAAAAATGTTTGATGCGGCGAGGTCTTTGATTGCCCGGCCATAATCGTGTGCCGCGGCTTCCACTGACGCCTTATCAGCTTCGAGGAAGAAGAGATTTAGCGGACGGATGCGACGTTCCACGTAAGCGTGAGCGATCACGACGTCGTCGCCTTCCAACCGCACAATTGAACTAGTGTCGCGCAACAGCTCCTCTAGCAGCGCTGGGTCAAACCGATCGCGGGCGATGCGTAAATGCTCGAACTCATGCGCTTCCACCAGACGCCCAGCGCGATCGTGTTCGAAGACGAGCCGGTAACGCCGCATGACGTCAGCACGCGTGTTCTCCTTCGGATATTCGAAGTGGTCTTTGATCAATTTGAAGACAACATCGTAGCTCGGAAGCGTAAACACGAACATCACCATGCCGCGCGCTCCTTCGGCAGTGACAAACCGATCGCTGGAGGTGCGCAAGTGCCGGACGAAATCGCGGTAGAACTCGGTCTTGCCGTGACGGTGGTAACCAATTGCGTTGTAAAGATCGATTAGACGTTTCCGCGGCATGAGCTCACGCAAGCTGCGCACGAGTTCATATGGACACGCGGTATCGACGCGAAAATAAGCGCGCGTGAAAGAAAACAGAATAGCGAGGTCGGTCTCCCCGATAAGGAGCGCGTCGAGATCGAGTTCAGCTTCGGCTTCGTGCCGCAAGCACAGCGCGATTGCGACAGGATTTTGGTCGTCCCGATCGCGAAACGCGCGCCCAACCAGATAGGCACCCCGACCGCGATAAAAGACGTTTCCGATCATCTCTAGTCTCAGGTTCCGATTCGTTGGCGATTCCTCGGGCGATGTCCTAAACGCCGCCTGAAGCCGCTCGGCCGCATGTCGCGCAGTGGTATCAAGCTCGCGCCAATGCTCCTCTGGAAAACCGGCGGCCGGATCTGTTAGGCTCGCGATGAGCAGCTCGTGAATTGAAGCACCAGAATAGGTCCGACGATTATCGAGCGGCGTGGTCGGAGCTTCATCAAAATCGGTGTCGACGAACTCGATTGCCTGGTCTACACCTTCCGTTGCGAAAACGCGCCGGGTTAATGAGTTGAAAAAACTCTCCGCGATCTCGCGCTTCGGTGATTGTGCAATTAGCGATGAGTAGACTGCCTTCATTCCCGTCCAGACGCTACGTTCGCTGAGGCGCGTGCCCATTATCTTCTTAAACTGCTCCGTCAGCTTCTCCATCTGTTGCGCATAAAGGCGCAGCCGTTCCGCCGCATCTGCATAGGATCCCTGCCAATCGCGTGCGAGAAAACGTTCGCGGGCGCGGAGCGTGATTGCGCGAAACCGCTCGTCGTATTCCAGGAACGCGCGCTGGACCGTTTCTGCGCAAAGCGCCGCTAGCCGGCTGTCGGTCAGGTCGGCGCGCTCCGGCGAAATCGGGCTGCTGGTCAGCGACATGCGGGGGCGACTTAGTGGAACTGGTCTTGTTCCGTCGAGCCGCGCAAAGCGGTGGTTGAAGATTTCCCGCCCGCGATGACCTGAGCCACTGCATCGAAGTAACCGGTACCGACTTCGCGCTGATGTTTGGTCGCAGTGTAACCATCGCCCTCTGCCGCGAATTCCGCTTCCTGTAATTCCGAATACGCTGCCATGCCGCGCTCTTTGTAGCCGTGCGCGAGCCGAAACATGCTGTAGTTGAGCGCGTGGAAACCCGCGAGAGTGACGAACTGGAATTTGTATCCCATCGCGCCGAGCTCGCGCTGAAACTTTGCGATCGTGGCGCTGTCGATCTTTTTTTTCCAGTTAAAGGACGGCGAACAGTTATAGGCTAGCAGCTTCTCGGGAAACTTCGCTTTCACTGCTTCGGCAAAACGTTTCGCTTCACTTAAGTTTGGCTCGCTCG
>Ga0207701_10002402_pt1 | contig 19433 bp, 7 predicted proteins | sample KBSSwiSSwithPhiX_FD_184294 | JGI IMG/M metagenome (GOLD analysis project Ga0207701, IMG submission 184294) | Switchgrass rhizosphere bulk soil microbial communities from Kellogg Biological Station, Michigan, USA, with PhiX - S5 (SPAdes) (version 2) | ecosystem: Environmental > Terrestrial > Soil... | reverse complement strand
CCGGCACGGGTGGCGCGGTCGAGAAGCGTCAGGTTGGCGCATCGATCGGTGAAGTCGACGCCGCGAAGCTGTCGGAACAGATGGCGATTCCCGATGTGGGTCGCATGTTGTCCTCGAAAGTCACCGGGCTTCGCGCCACGACCGTGGGCGGCGGCGTCGGGACGGGACAGGACATCCGCATCCGCGGCACCGCGTCGTTCTCGCTGTCACAGCGGCCCGCAATCTACGTCGATGGCGTTCGCATCGACCAGCGCGCCACGGAGTGGTTCCAGGACGGTGCCTGCTGCTCGTTCGGCGGTGGTGCATCGACCGACCGTCTCGGTGACCTGAACCCGAACGACATCGAGCGGGTCGAAGTGCTGAAGGGCGCGGCCGCCGCGACGCTGTACGGGTCGGAGGCGACGAATGGCGTCATTCAGATCTTCACCAAGCGGGGTCACACGAGCGATCAGCGGACGCAGTTCAACCTCGGCCTCGCGACGGGCTTCGAGGAGCTGCGCCACAATCTCCCGGTCACGCAGTTCCCGCGGTTCACCGGTCCGGACGGCACGCGCGCGCTCGACGCGAACGAGACGATGATCAAGCGGGGCCCGTACGGCGGGCTCGATCTGTCCGCGCAGGGCGGCGGGGGGCGCACCACGTACTTCGCGTCCACGGCAATCTCGAAGGAGACCGGGTCGATCCAGCCTAACGACCAAACGAAGGGTGCGCTCCGACTCAACCTGACCTTCGCACCCACCGACAAGTGGACGGTCGAGGCGCGGTCCGCGTACGTGCGCGATCGCATCAACGAGATCCAGGCCGGGAACAACTGGACCGCGTTGTTAGGCAACGCGCTCAACGGCGACCCGAAGACAGCGACGAAGGATCGTCCGTATGGCGAGGCCTGGGTCCCCGTCAAGGACATCGAAACGATGAAGACGCAGTCTGACGTCGACCGATGGACCGGCGGCGTCACGCTGAACAACACGATCCTGCCGACCTTGAGCCACCGGTTCACCATGGGCGTCGATGCGGTCAACGACCACAAGTGGCGCTTCTTCCCGTATGCCGGCGCCTTCGGGCCCGCCGGCGTCACCGACGGGCAGGCCAACCGCGGAACGCGCAACTACAAGACCTATACGGTCGACTACCTCGCGCAGTGGCAGTATAAGCTGCCGTGGAATTTCGAGTCGAACCTGTCCGTGGGCGGACAGGGCTTCTGGGACATCGAGTCGCTCATCACCGCCGTCGGCAACACGTTCCCGGGCCCCGGCGTTTCGGTCATCTCCTCGGCTGCGACGACGACGGCCGGCGAGCAGTACACCAAGACGGTCAATCTCGGGTTCCTTGCCCAGGATCGCTTCTCGTTCAAAGACCAGCTCTTCTTCACGGCCGGCGTCCGCATCGACGGCAACAGCGCGTTCGGCAAGGACTACGGCTACCAGACGTACCCGAAGTTCGACATGTCGTGGGACATGACGCACTCCGGCTTCCTGCCAAAGGCCTTCAGCGCCGCCCGTGTTCGCGCGGCGTACGGCCAGGCCGGCAAGATGCCCGGACCGTTCGACTCGTTTACGAGCTACGCCGCGACGCCGGTGTTCGCCTCGGATGTCGGCATCGTTCCGCTCAACCCTGGCAACGCGGACCTGCGTCCCGAGAAGTCGACGGAGAAAGAGGTCGGCCTGGAGCTCGGTTTCTTCGGCGATCGGCTTGGCTTCGAAGGGTCGGTCTACCGCCAGGAAACAGACGACGCGATCGTTCCCAAGCAGAACCCGCCGTCCGCCGGCTTTACACAGCCGCGCTCGGTCAACATCGGCACGATCAAGAACGACGGCTGGGAAGCGGGCCTGACCTACCAGGCCATATCGTCCGCCCACTACGACTGGACGGTCGGCCTCAAGGGAGACGGCAACAAGAACAAGATCACCGACCTCGGTGGTGTCTCACTTGGTGACGACCGGTACCGTCTGGGATATCCGGTCGGCGGCGTGTGGGACCGGAGGCCGACGGGCTTCACGGTTCAGACCACGGGCACCGATCCGACACTCGGCGATTGCACGAAGCTATCCTACGGATGCCCAGTGACGTCGCGGTCCGACACGACCATGTACTACGGTGCCGGGCTCCCGACGAGCAACTTCTCGCTCACCAACACGGTCCGCGCGGGTGCGTTCACCTTTTACGCGCTGGTCTCGATGGAGAACGGAGCCTTTTTCGGCAACGGCGACCGCTCGTACCGGATCCGCCAGGGCGGCGCGGACGAATGGTTGAAGGCGTTAGGCCCCAACGGCGAAGCCACGTTCAAGTCCGATTCGATCAGGCAGTACGCGTCGATCCTGGACTACACCGACAAGCGCGACAACGTGCGTCTGCGTGAGATCTCCGTTTCGTGGAACGTCCCGACGAGCTTCACCACCAGGATGCGCACCGGGGCGACGTCGATCACGCTGACCGGGCAGAACATCATGTGGTGGGACAACTGCAACTGCGTCGATCCGAACATGAACTGGGGCGGCTCGGAGTCCTTCATCTTCAATAACGGATTCCTGATGCAGCCCGCGCCGCGAGTATTCCGCATGCGGTTCCAAACGCGCTTCTAGCCCGCGCCAACTCCAATCATCGAGATAATCGAGACCGATCATGCATATACAGCGAATGACCACAATTGCCGGCCGGGCGGCAGCGTACGCGGGAGCGGTAGCGCTCGTCGTGTTCGGCGCCGCGTGCGGCAGCGCGCTCGATGTGCCGAACCCCCAGGCGTTCGGCGACGACGCGCTCAACAACCCCATCATTCTCAAGAACGTCGCCAATGGCGCCGAGGGAGCGCTGCACCAGGCGTTCGACGACTACATCGTCTACACTGAGCTGTTGAGCGACGAGATCGAATCGACGTCGACGTGGATCGACTGGGAGGACGTCTCCGAAGGCCGAGTGCGCCACGATTGGCCGAATCAATTCTCATTCAGTTTTACACAGGATCAGATCCTTCAAGCACGTTTCGCGGCGCAAAGCGCGACGGAGCGCATCAACAAGGTGCTCGCCGCGGACGCGGCAACGAGCCCGCTGCGCGCGCAGACGATGCTCGTCGATGCGTTGTCCGACCTGCTGCTGGGCACCGGGTATTGCGAATCGCCGCTCGTGCCCGACGGGCCGCGCTCGCCCGACACCGAAGTGTTCGCGCAGGCCGTCACGAAGTTCACGGCAGGCCTCGAGGCCGCTCAGGCGATTACGGGTGATGCGGACGCGCAGAGGAAGTGGACGAACGTAGCCCATGCCGGGCGCGCTCGCGCCAACCTGATGGCGGGGAACTACGACGCCGCCAAGGCCGATGCGCAGGCGGTAGATCCGGGTTTCGAGTACCAAGCCCTTTACTCGGAAGCCGGCGGTTATAGTACGACGAGCAACCCGGGTGAGCAGTTCAACCAGAATCGCAATCGCTCGGGCGGGCTGCGCCGCCTGTATCACTCGCGCGTGCACGTGATCGACTCGGTCACGACGGGTGAAGCCTACCTGCGCGACTGGTCCTCCGGCCAGGACGACCATCGCATGGCCGTGACGCGATTCGAGGGACAGCTCGGCGTGAACAATCGGTTCGCGTATTACGGCATTACGAAGTACGCGGATCGCACGTCGCCAATTCGCATGCTCTCCAAGATCGAGTCGAATCTGGTCGAGGCCGAAGTGGCGATGCGAGCGGGCGACTACGCCACGGAAGCCAACATCCTCAACGTGATGCGCGCGCGTCCCGGCGTTGCTCTGCCACCGATTCCCGTGCCTGGGGATGCGGGTGCGGCGCAAAACGCCCTGGTCAACGAGCGCATGGCGGAACTGTGGGTAGAAGGCAGTCGCATGCAGGACTTGTATCGGTTCAACCTGGTGACGCAGATACTTGGACCGTCGCGCGCGACGAAGCTGCCGCTGTCGACTACCGAGGTTCTGAACAACTCCGCCATGAAGCTTGGCGAGGGTGCCTGTCCGACCATCTCGTAACGGAGAGCACCCGGCAAGTGCATCGGGGGCGGACCGGAGAACCCCGGTCCGCCCCCGATGCACATGTGCGGTCACATGAACTGATGACTGACCACTGATGCGGTATCATCGCTGGCACGATGCCTTCCGCGTGATGTCGCGGCGCGATTTTATCGTTAGGCTTGGCGCGGCCGGTGCTGGCGCCGTCGTAACTGCGTGCGGTGGCTCGGGCGGAGGTGATGGCGGCGGAATCGTCGAACCGCCGCCAACCGGCAACATCACCGGCCTCGTCGAGTCGCTGGACGGAACACCGCAGCCTGGCCTTGGCACGCTCATTCTCATGACAGAGCGCGGGCGACAGACGGGGAAGCGTACGTCGCCCGACGCCAATGGGCGGTTCGCGTTCCCGCTGGTGACACCGGGCGCCTATCAGATCCGCTTCGATGCGCCGGGGCTGGCGGCTGTGCCGGAGCCGTTTCCACACCCGATTCGCTTTTCCGTGGAAGCCGGTAAGACGACCGACGTCCCGGTGCACGTCCAACTCGGCAACTACAACCAGAATCTCGTCGAGATCTACATCGGTGACGGGTTCTTTCAGGTGCAGCCAAATGGAACGGAAAACGGCGATTGCGTCGTAAAGGCCGGGACGAACATCTGTTGGTACAACGTTGACGACGCGGTGCACACTGTCACCGGCGGGCCGTGGGGCGACTCGGGTGATCTGCAGCCCACGCAGGCGTATCTCTGGCCCGCCACGACGATCGGCGTGTTCAGCTACCACTGCCGTTATCACCCAAACTCGGAGAAGGCGCTGCTCCGGGTTACCGAATGATCGCTTTCACCTCAGGAGACCAGACATGACCGCGATCTCGATCCGACGCTTCAGCACGCGCGTCGGTGCCAGCGTGTCACTGATTGCGCTCGGCGCAGTCGGCCTGCCACTTGGCGCGCAAGCGGTGAACTACTCACGCGCGGAGCAGCTCCTCAACTGGAATGCCGACCGCCTGGTGTCCGGCGATCAGGTGAACCCACAGTGGATGAAGGACGGCAATCGATTCTGGTATAGGAACAAGACCGCGAATGGGGCCGAGTTCGTGCTGGTCGATCCGGCAACCGGGTCGAGGTCGCTGCTCTTCGACCAGGTGAAGCTGGCCCAGGCCCTGACGTCGGCGTCGGATACGGCGTTCGACGGTAACAAGCTGCCGTTCCAGACCTTCAAGTTCGGGAAGGACGGCGACAACGAGAGTGAGATCGAGTTCAACGCCGTACGCAAGCACTTCGTCTGCAACATCCAGTCGTACCGCTGCACGGTGGGTGACACGCTGCCGAGCGATGTGCCGTTCGTGAAGTCGCCGGACAAGAAGCTCGAGGCGTTCGTCTCGAAGAACAACCTCTGGGTGCGAAACGCCGAGACCCACAAGGACTCGGTGCAGCTCACGACCGATGGCGTGGAGTACTACTCGTACGGCACGACGATGCTGCGTCCGAGCCAGCTGCAGCGGCCGGCGCCCGTGCGTCCGCAGCTTCGCTGGTCGCCCGACTCGAAGAAGATCGCGGTGCTGCGAACCGACGAGCGGAACGTGGAGCACATGCACTACATCTCGTATACGCCGCAGCGCCCCAAGCACTACTCGCAGCCGTACGCGTTGCCTGGCGACACTGCGGTGCCGTATCCGCACATTCACATCGTCGACGTTGCCTCGAAATCCAACGTCGTGGCGAAAGTCTCCCCACGTCCCAATCAGCTCTCGATCGGCGGCTCCGTTCGCGACTCCGCCTGGGCGCCTAACTCGAACACGCTCAAGGTGTCGTACTACACGCGCGGGTCGAAGAGCGCGTACCTCGCCGTCGTCGACGCGTCGACCGGTGACATGCGTGTGGTCGCCCGCGACACGGGCAAGACGTTCGTCGAGATCAGCAATCCGCAGGACCCGGGTTCGTTTTACGTCACGAAGGACCTGAAGGACGCCTTCTGGTGGAGCGAGCGTGATGGGTGGGGACACCTGTACCGCTTCGACGCCGCCGGCGTAACGTCGGTGGTCTCGAACGACGGTGACGGCGGCATGACGGTTGCCCCTGCGCCCAAGGGTCAGCTGACGACGGGTGCGTGGCAGATCGGTCAGATCGCGTACGTGGACGAGACGAAGAAGCAGGTCTTCTTCACGGGACGCGGCCGCGACGGCTTCCTGTACTACGCGAAGCTGTACCGCGTGAATTACGACGGGACGGGTCTCACGCAGGTGACGACCGAGGACGCGAACCACGTCATCACCTTCAGCCCGAGCGGCAAGTACTTCGTGGACACGTACTCGGGCATCGACACGCCGCCGGTGACCGTGCTGCGCAATGCGGCAACGGGTGGGGTCATCAAGAAGCTCGAGCAGGCGGACGTGACGCGGTTGTCGGCGGTGGGCTGGAAGCCGGGGAAGGTCTTCTCGGTGAAGGCGCGCGATGGCGTGACCGACATCTACGGCGTGATCTATCTCCCGCCCAACCTCGATTCGACGAAGAAGTATCCGATCATCGACCACATCTATCCGGGCCCGCAGGTCGGTTCGGTGGGCGCGTGGAGCTTCAAGAACGGCGGCGAGCAGTTCTCGCTTGCCGCGTTAGGCTTCGTCGTCATCCAGCTCGATCATCTCGGGACGCCGCTTCGCTCGAAGGTGTTCCACGACAACTACTACGGGAACTTCGGCGACAACGGCCTGCTCGATCACATCACCGCCATCAAGCAGCTGGGCGCGCGCTACCCGTTCATCGACGTGGATCGCGTCGGGATCTTCGGCCACTCGGGCGGCGGCTTTGCGTCGACCGATGCGATGCTCCGCTATCCGGAGTTCTTCAAGGTCGCCGTCTCGAGCTCCGGAAACCACGACAACCGCTCGTACAACATCTACTGGGCGGAGAAGTATCAGGGGCTGATGACGAAGGACACCGTTCGCAAGACGGACAACTTCGAGACGTCGGCGAACAAGACCATGGCGAAGAGTCTTCAGGGCCATCTGATGCTGATGCACGGCGACATGGACGACAACGTGCATCCCGCGAACACGATCCAGCTCATCGACGAGCTGGAGAAGGCGAACCGTTCGTTCGACCTCGTGTGGGCGCCTAACCGCAACCACGGGCTGAACGAGCCATACTTCATTCGCCGCCGGTGGGATTACTTCGTTCAGTATCTCATGGGCGTCACGCCGCCGGACAACTACCTGATCGTGCCGCCGCCGGATTTCCGTCCCGGGCAGCCGTTTAATCCGGACGCCGACGATCCTGATCCGGATGGGTGGCCGTACTGGAAGCCTTTCGTTTTGCCGAACTAACGTCATCCCGAGCCGGCAGGCGAGCGATCGCGATCCTCCGGGGAGAGGGCTCTCTTTCGGGACGACTGCGATCCCTCGCTTCGTTCGGGATGACAACGCATTCAACCCGAGCCGAGCCATGTCGACTCTTTCCTCCAGCGTGGTCGCGATCGCGGCTGCATTCGCGACGTTAGGCACCGCCCGCTCTGCGGCGGCGCAGACATCGATCGACCGGTGGCTGGTCCTCGGACCGGCCACCGCCTCGCTTCCCTTCGGGGCGCCCTCCAGTGACTCGGCGCGGCTCGAGGCGTTCCGCCTCCCGGCCGACAAGGGGTGGCCGTCGGAGGGAGGGACCGTGACGGTGCCGGGCGGCGGCGCGCCGCTGCGCTGGCAGCCCGGGAACGGCGCCGCGACAAATGGGAGCGTCGTGTTCGCCGCCGCGTACGTCACCGCCGACCGCTGGACGCGCGCCACCCTGCAGGTGACGGGTGGTGACGCCGCGAGCCGGCGTGTGTGGCTGGACGGCACACGCGTCGGAACCGCGCCGGTGGATCTGTCGCAGGGGAAGCATTTCCTGCTCGTGGCGCGCGTTGGCAGCGGATCCGATGCCGGCGCGCCACTCGTGGCAACCTTGACGCCCACGCCCGCAGGCGGCGCGTTGACGACATCGCTCGATCCCACGCACACTGCGTCGTTCCGCACGCTGCGCGACATGGTGGCGTTCACCGACGTGGCGCTGAACCCCGCCGGAACGCGAGCAGCGTATACGACGCGTCATCAGGACGCGGTGCTCGACCGGAACGTCGAGGCCATGGAGGTTCGCGAGGTGGCGACCGGACGTCTGCTCGCGCAGATGTCAGGTGACCTGTCGTCGCCGGTCTGGTCGCGAGACGGTGAGCGGCTGGCCTACCTGGCGCCGGGGGAGCACCGGGACCCGCCGGGCGGAGGCGGACGCGACCTCATGATGTGGGAGGCGAAGACGGGTGCTGTCACACGGGTGATAGCGTACGAGCCGGCGGCGAGGCTCATCGGATGGTCACCCGATGGCGAATGGATCTATTACACCGGGACGGTACGCGCGGTGTCGCCGGACGTCTTCAAGCCCGGTGAGGCGCGGCGGCTGACCGAAGTCTGGCAGCGATCCGAGCGGTCAGGGGACAAGGTGCACCTCTTCGCCGTCAACGTTAGGCAGGGAACGCGATACACCGTGGTCGGCGACTCGAGCTTCGGGGTGGCGGGCGCCGCGGTCAGTCCGGACGGCCAGCGCGTGGTCTTCTCGCGGAGCGCTTACGACAACAGCATCCGGCCGTGGCTGCATGCAGAGGTATGGGTGGCCGACGTTGCGACACGCGCGTCGAAGAAGCTCTTGTCGCTGGACCGGGAGGCGTTCAGCGCGCCGAGCACGTTCGCGTGGTCGCCGGACTCCAAGGCCCTGGCGTTCTGCGCGAGCGCCAAGGAAGTACTCGAGGGCGAAGATTCCACGTTCTCGGTCTACGAGAACAACCTGTATGCCGTGAACGTCGACCGCCCGTCGCTGGTGAATCTGAGTGACGGATTCGTTCCGAACGTCGGCGGCGGACTCGGATGCAGTCAGATCACGTGGAACTCGGCCGACGGCAAGATCTATGTTCCGGTGGACGCCGGGGCAAAGACACTGCCGGCCCGGACCAAGCGCGCGGTGACGTCGGCGGTGGAGCGAACGACGCTGGAAGTCATGCGCATCCCGAACGAGGTGATGTCCGCGGTCGATGTCGCCGGGACGTCGCTGGTCGTCGCCACGGAAGGGCCGACGACGCCACCGTCGCTCTACCGGATCGATCTCGCGACCAGCGCGTCGACGGCCATCGCGCAGCCTAACGCCGGAGCACTGACAGCCGTCGACATGCCCGCATGGAAAACCTGGAACTTCAAGAACAGCCGTGGCGAGGAAGTCGAGGCGTGGTATTGGACGCCGCCTGGCTTCGATTCGACCAAGACGTACCCGATGGTGGTGCATTACTACGGTGGCACGCTGCCGATGAAGAAGAACTTCGAGAATCGGCTGCTGTGGTTCGCCTCGAACGGCTATGTGGTCCTGTACATGAATCCGGCCGGCACGCCCGGGTACGGGCAGAAGTTCGCGAACTATCACATCAACGACTGGGGCTTTCCGGCGGCGACGGACATCATCGAGGGGACGGAGCAGTTCACGAAGACGCATCGGTTCGTGGATTCGGCGAGGGTAGGCAACTTCGGCCACTCGTACGGCGGGTTCATGACGATGCACCTGCACACGCGGACGAAGATCTTCCACACCGGCATCGCGCTGGCCGGCATCAGCAACATCGCCGACTACTGGGGCGCCGGAAACTCGGGCTACTCCTACACGGAGGGAACCTGCCCGGGATGTTATCCGTGGAACCGAAAGGACGTGTACATCGATCGGTCTCCGCTGTTCCAGGCCGACAAGATCACCGCGCCGTTGCTGCTCATCCACGGCACGGACGACACGAACGTGGTGCCGACGGAATCCGAGCAGATGTTCACGGCGCTGCGCATGCTTGGGCGTGAGGCGGAGCTCGTGCGGGTCAAGGGCGAGAACCACGGAATCAACTCGAAGCCGAGCGTGGAGCAGCTTCGCGACGCGATCATGCTGGATTGGTTCGACAAGTACTTGAAAGGTCGACCGGATGCGTGGGCGGCTCGTTGGAGTGATCGGTCGGCGGCACAGCACTGAGAGCTGCGAAACCGCAACCACGAACAGCTACAACCACGAACGCTGAAAACGCTGGAGAAACGAGCGCTGAGAACGCTGGAGGAGCAACCGCTGAGAGCACAGGCGCTTGCACATCTCATTGGTTTTTCAGCGTGTTCAGCGGCGCTTGCGTAAGCGTGTTCAGCGTTCGTGGCTCAGCAAGCGGACTCGCTAACAATCTTCTATCACGGAGATCGACGTGACGCTGCGATGGATTCCTCTCTTGTTTGCGGCTTTGGCTGTACAACCGTTAGGCGCGCAAGCCGCCAATGAAGCCACGAAACCACCCGCCGAGGTCTCCGCAACAGACTACGCCCGCGCGGAGGCCCTGATCGGCTGGAACGCGCGTGAGCTCGTGATCGACGACGCGGTGAACCCGAAGTGGACGTCGGCTCACTCCTTCTGGTACAGGAATCACCGCCCGAAGGGCTACGAGTTTCTCGTCGTCGATGCCGCAACCGGCGCAAAGCGGCAGCTGTTCGATCCCGTCAAGCTCGCGTCGGTGCTCTCGCAGCGCGCGGACACCGCCTACGACCCGGCCAAGCTGCCGTTTCGTGACCTAACGCTGCTGCGCAACGGACAGGCGATTCAATTCGACGTCGGAAAGAAGCACTTCTGGACCTGCGACATCGTCGCCTACACGTGCACCGGACCGGATTCGGTCCCGGCCCGCAAGGCGAGCGAGGTGAAGTCGCCGGACGGGAAGTGGATCGCGTACGAGAAAGGTGGCAATCTCTATGTGCGCGGGACCGACGGTGGCGCGGAGACGGCGCTCACGACCGACGGAACGCCGGACTATGGGTACGGGCTGGCGAGCATCGGCTGCTGTCAGCAGGTCACGAACGCCCGCGACAAGACCGAGCTCCGCCCGTATGTGCTCTGGTCGCCCGACTCCAAGCGTCTGATCACGCACAAGTGGGATCAGCGCAACGTTAGGGAGATGCACCTCCTGGAGGTGAAGAATCCGGCGCCGATCCTGCACACGTATCGCTACGCGCTGCCCGGCGACTCGGTGATCCCCAAGTTCGAGTACTACACCTTCGACGTCGCGTCGCGAAAGGGGACGCGCGTGGATGTCCCGCCGATCGAGTCCGTCAACACAACGTGCTGCTGGATGTCGACCGATACCGTCTGGAAGGATGTGCGATGGTCGAACGGCAGCGACGAATTCCTGTTCACGGCGGGCAAGCGAGGCTATCACGAGCTGACGTTGATGGCGGCGGACGCGCGGACGGGTAGCGCTCGCACGATTCTGAAAGAGACGAGCAAGACGTTCGTCGAAACGAACCAGAACGCGGGTGGCATTCCGAACTGGCGTCCGGTTGGCAACGGCAAGGAGGTCGTCTGGTGGTCCGAGCGCGATGGATGGGGCCACCTCTATCTCGTGGACGCGGTCACCTGTACGATCAAGCGAAGCGTGACGAGCGGCGCCTGGATGGTGAGTGACCTGTTGTACGTCGACGAGCCGACGCGCACCGCGTACTTCACCGGACGAGGCCGCGAGGCCGGGCGCGATCCGTCCTATCAGTTCCTGTATCGCGTGAAGCTGGATGGCGGCCCGGTCGAGCTGCTCACGCCGGAGAACGCGGATCACGACATCTCGTTCTCGCCCGACGGCAAGTTCCTGGTCGATGTCTACTCGCGTCCCGACACGATCCCGATCTCGGTCGTCCGCTCGACGTCGGGTGCCGTCGTAAAGGAGCTGCAGCGCGCCGACATCTCGCGGCTCGTCTCGGCTGGTTGGACGATGCCGATTCCGTTTACCGTCAAGGCGCGCGACGGGCAAACGGATCTCGAGGGGCTGCTGTATCGTCCGTCGAAGGTCGTGCCGGGTCGGAAGTATCCGGTGATCGACTACATCTATCCGGGCCCGCAGATCGGCTCGGTCGGCACCTGGCAGTTCAACGTGAATCCCGCCGGCAACGCGCGGTCGCTCGCGGAGCTTGGCTTCTACGTCGTGCAGGTCGATGCGATGGGGACCCCGGGCCGTTCGAAGGCGTTCCACGACACCTTCTACGGCAACATGACGGACAACGGCATCCCCGATCAGATCGCGACGATCAAGCAGCTCGCGGCGCGCTACCCCGAGATGGATCTCGACCGCGTCGGGATCTTCGGGCATTCCGGTGGCGGCTTCTCCTCGACCGATGCCATCCTGTCATATCCGGAATTCTTCAAGGTCGCGGTCTCCAGCGCCGGCAACCACGACAACCGGAGCTACGACTTCACCTGGGGAGAGAAGTACCAGGGACTCATGAAAAAGTTGAATGACTCGACCGACTCGTTCGATTCGCAGTCCAACTGGCGCAAGGCGAAGAATCTCCGCGGTCGGCTGCTGCTCGCGTATGGAACGCTCGATGACAACGTGCACCCGGTGGCGACGCAGCTCGTGATCGACGAGCTGATAAAGGCCAATCGGGATTTCGACCTGCTCGTGATGCCTAACCGCAATCATGGCTTTGCGGCGGATCCGTACATGATCCGGCGAACGTGGGACTACTTCGTTCGGAATCTGATGGGAGCCACGCCGCCGGACGGATACCTGCTTAAAGGGCCGACACCCTGACGATGCGCCCATTCAACGCTGGTCTCCTCGCGCTCGTGCTCACGGCGCGAGCCGTTCCGTTGTGCGCGCAGGATCTGTCCGCGCTGCCGTGGCGGTCGATCGGGCCCGCCTCGTTCGGTGGCCGCATCGATGACATCGAAGCCGTGCCCGGGAAACCGGGCACGATTTTCGTCGGTACGGCGGGCGGCGGTGTTTTCCGCACGACGAACAACGGCACGACGTGGTCTCCGGTCTTCGATCGCGACGGCACGTCGACGTCCATTGGCGACATTGCGATTGCGCCGAGCGATCCGGGCATCGTCTGGGTGGGGACCGGCGAGGCGAACAATCGGCAGAGCTCCACCTGGGGTGATGGCATCTACCGCTCGCTCGACGGCGGTGACTCGTGGACCCACATGGGGCTCGCGGCAACGCAGCACATCGGGCGCGTGGCAATCCATCCGCGCAATCCATCGATCGTGTTCGTCGCCGCGCTCGGCCACCTCTGGGGGCCTAACGCGGACCGCGGTGTCTACCGCACCACCGACGCGGGCGCGACGTGGAAGCGCGTGCTGGCCGGTGACAGCGTGACCGGCGCGGTGGACGTCGCCATCGATCCGGATGGGCGTACGGTCTACGCCGCGCTCTACCAGCGGCAGCGTCGCGGCTTCGGGTTCATCGGCGGCGGACCGGGCAGCGGCCTGTTTCGTTCGCGCGATGGCGGGGACACCTGGGAGCGGCTGTCCGTCGGGTTGCCGGCCGCGGTCAAGGGACGCATCGGAATCGCGATCGCGCCGTCGCAGCCAGCGACGGTCTATGCGGTCATCGAGAGCCAGAATGGTGGCGTCTTCCGGTCGGACGACCGCGGCGCCACGTGGCGGCGCCAGGCGCCGCTCAACCCGCGGCCGATGTACTACTCCCAGATTCGCGTGGATCCAGCACACCCGGATCGCCTGTGGCTGCTGGGAACCAACCTGCACAAGTCCATCGACGGTGGGCGAACGTTCACCACCGACACGACCGGCGACCGCATTCACGTGGACCATCACGCCCTCTGGATCGACCCGAATGATGGCAACCACATGATGCTCGGGAACGACGGTGGGCTCTACTTCACGTACGACGGCGCGCGCAACTGGGATTTCATCGACAATCTTCCCATCGGGCAGTTCTACGACGTCGACGTCGACGAGCGCGACCCGTATTTCGTCTACGGCGGGACGCAGGACAACGGGACCTGGGGCGTCCCGATTCGCACCTACAACGGCGTCGGTATCACGAACGCCGACGTGGTGAACATCGCCTACGGCGACGGCTTCTTCACAGTCACCGACCCAGCGGACCCGCGCTACATCTACGCGAACTCCCAGAGTGGGCGCGCGTATCGCGTTCACCTGGCGACGCGTGAGGAGCGCGGCATTCGCCCGGTCCCGCCGGATACGACGGAGACTTATCGCTTCAACTGGAGTACGCCGATGGTGCGCTCTCCGCAGGATCCGCAGACGATCTATTACGGCGGCAATCGCCTCTTCCGCACACGCGACGGTGGCCAGTCCTGGGATGTGATCAGCCCCGATCTCACGCGAAACACCAAGTGGAAAGAGCTTCCGATCATGGGGATGAAGCGTGACTCAACGACGCTCTCCCGCGACGACGGGACGAGCGACTACGGCACCCTGACGACGGTCGCGGAGTCGCCCAGGAATGCCGGGTCGATCCTCACGGGGAGCGACGACGGCGTCGTGAGCCTAACGACTGATGGCGGGCGCACGTGGACCAACATCACGTCGCGCTTCAAGCTGCCGGGGCCACGTTGGGTGAGTCGCGTGCTCTGGTCGGCGCACGACCCGCGAACGGCTTTCGTCTCCTTCGACGGGCACTACGACGACGACATGGCGCCGTACCTGTTCCGCACGACCGACGGCGGAGCGACGTGGGTGTCGATCACGAGCGACCTGCCCGCCGGCCACTCGGTGAAGTCGATCGCCGAGCATCCGACTAATCCTGCCGTGGTATTCGCCGGTACGGAGTTCGGCCTCTACGTGACCGTTGACGGTGGCCGGCATTGGAGTCGCGCCGGCGGCACACTGCCGCGCGTCCGCGTGGACGACATCGCGATCCACCCCACTCGGCACGACCTCATCCTCGGCACCCACGGGCGAAGCATCATCGTGCTCGATGACGTCGGGATGTTCGATAAAGGCGCGCCGGTGGCCGCAGCCGGCGACGCGGTGCTGTATCTGATCCGTCCGGCCATGCAGCGCTTCATCACGCGCATCCTCCCCACGCCCGGCGCGCGGACCTTCCAGGCGCCAAACCCTCCAGCCGGCGCGATCATCACCTACGCGTTAGGCACGCCAGCCGGTCCCACGGACACCGCGGCGGCGCGCCTGACGATTGCCGACGCCAGCGGGCGCGTCGTGCGGACGCAAACGGTGGCCGGAAGCCCCGGCCTGCACCGAACCGGCTGGGACCTCCATTACGACCGCGCTCCCGGCGTCACGGACACGGACGAGGGATGGTTCGGGGCACCCACCGGCGGGTGGGTCCTGCCCGGCCGGTACACTGTCACGTTGGCGGCACGCGGGAAGTCGGTGTCTCAGACGGTGGAGGTCGCAGCGGATTCGCGGCTCGACATCGCGTCCGGCGCACTCGAGGCCCGGCACACGGCCTCACAGCAATTGACGGCGCTGGAGAAATCGTTCAACGACGGTGTGGTCCTGCACCGCCGGCTCGCATCCGAGTTTGCCCGGCTCGACTCGGCGCTCACGTCGAACCCCGCCCGTCGGGATTCGCTCGCCGCGCTGTCCAAGACAGTTCGCCAGAAGATCGACTCGTTAGGCCGCCGGTTCGGGGGTGGCTTCGGCGGCGCGAAGTTCGGGTTCCTCGATCTCGACGGCTCGATGCAGGCGTCGTCGACTGGTCCCACGGTCGCCCAGCAACGGGCCCTCGAGCAACTCCGCGTGCAGCTGCGCACGGACCTCGCATCGCTCAACACACTCGTGTCTGGCGACTTCGCAGAATTTCAGCGGCGGGTGGTTGGGGCAGAGGGGACCACGCTCGCTCCGGTGGCGTTGCCGTGAGGCGGGCTACATGCCACGCAATACTCAGAAAGGGGAAACGGAAACGGCCGGAAACATCGGATCTTGCGGATTGCTCCGCTAGGAGGAAAACTCCGCCCGCATCGAGCCGTGATTTCTTTGGGAACAGCCTCGGGAGGCATGAGCGCCCCGAGGCTGGTCCCTTTCAATAAGCTCGTTGCGATTGGAATCGTCCCGTCCTCGGAGCGATCCGCCCGATCAGTTGTTTCCGGCCGTTTCCGTTTCGCACGCTGGTTTGGATGCTAGACCAGAGGAAGCATCCGTCCCGGTGATAGCGTCGCGTCAGGGTATGATCTGGGCCTTCCCCGACATCGCCTTGTTGTACGTCGCGACGTCGTCGCGCATCACGCGATCGTAGTCTTTCTTCGCCTCGGTGAGCTGCTTCTCGAGCATCGCCAGCACGCCAAGCGATGCATCGGTCGGGCGGAACTCGGCGCCACCGGCCACGTCGCCCGCGCCCGTCCCGACCTCACCCGACAGCCACACGAGGTTCATGTAGATCTTGTACGACTCGACGTACCACTTGTCGTCGCTGTGCATCTCCGTCCGCGACAACAATTGGAGCTCGACGTCGAACAGCTTCTTATTCAGCGCGTCCACTGCGGCAACGGCCTCCGCATCGGCACTCGACTTCTTGCGCTGATCCTCGAGCTGCTTCCGCATGATCTCGATGCGATTGATCATCGCCGCGCTGCTGTTCATCGCGTCGCGAATTCGAAGCTGCGCCTTCGTCGACGCCACGAGATCCGCCATCGACATCGTGGTTTCGGTCGCGCGCGTCACGGTGAAGCGTTCGGCGGGCGTCGTCGTACCGTGGGAGGCGAGGCGCACGGAGTAGCGACCGGGAAGAGCGACTGGTCCCGTGTTCAGCGGGCCATCGATGCCCCAGTGCACGATCGGGCGAACCTGCTTCCCCTTGAACCGGGGCTCCTCCCAGATGTGCGGGTTGTCCGGCGCAACCGTTCGGAGGTCCACCTTGGTGGGGGCGTCGTAGCGCAGGTCCCATGTCACGCGATTGAGGCCCGCGCGCGTCTTGGCATGCAGCGTACGGATCACCGTGCCGGTGGAATCCAGGATCTCGAGCGTCGCCGGCTCCTGCGACGCCGTCGGGACGGCGAATGTGAAGTCGGCGTAGCCGCCGCGCGCCTCGCGGTATCCCGCGCGCGGTGGGTACAGCCTAACGCTACCATCGGTCGCCCGTGCCGGCGTCGCCGCGGTTGGCCCGTTGCCGGCCTCGTTCTCGTCGTCGGCGACGACCGAGGGTGTCGCTCCGAGCTCCAGCGCCGTGATGTCGCGCAGGACGTAGATGCCGCGTCCGTACGTCGACACGACGACGTCATGCCAGCGCGCCTTGGGCATCGCGATCCACGTGACCGGTGATGCGGGCAGGCCCGCCTTGATGCGCGTCCAGTGGGCGCCGTCGTCGCGGGAGTAGTAGAATCCGTTCCCCGTTCCCGCGAACAGCATCCCGCGCTTGTTCGGGTTCTCGGCCACCGACATCACGTAGGTGAGTGGACCGCCTGTGGGCAGGTCGCCTGTGATCTTCGCCCACGTGCGGCCATAGTCCGTCGTCTTGTACAGGTACGGCTCGCGGTTGTCCATCATGTGGAAGTCGACCGTGACATACGCCGTGCCCGCGTCGAACACCGACGGCGCGATCTGACGAATCGTCCCCCACACCGGGAGTCCCGTGATGTTCTTGGTGACGTTCGTCCACGTTGCCGCGCCGTCGCGTGTGAGCCAGAGCTGGCCGTCGTTCGTGCCGGCCCAGATCAGCCCCCGACGAATCGTCGACGGCGCGATCGCGAACACGACCTCGCCGTAGAACTGGCCGAGGTTATCGCCGATGATCCCGCCAGAGAAGACGATGCGGGATGAGTCGCGCGTGGAGAGGTCGGGGCTCGTGACTGCCCAACTCTGCCCGCCGTTCGATGTCTTGAAGATGACCTGGCAGCCGTAGTAGACGGTCTTCGGGTCGAACGGGTCGACGGCGAGCGGCGGCGTCCAGTGGCACCGGTACTTGAGCTCGTTAGGCGGGGAGTCCAGCGTGTGGATCCACGGTCCTACCGAGCGCGCCCGCTTCGTCTTGGCATCCCAGCGCGTGACGGTTGCGCCGTAGCACGACGACCATACGATGTCGGGATTGCTTATGTCGGGGATGGTGAACCCGGATTCGCAGCCGCCGAGCCCGTGGTCCCACGTGCTGCCGCCGCCGCCGAAGCCGCCACCACCGCCGCCCTCGCCTTGTCCGGCGGTGTCGGCCGCGGCGCGCCGAGCGGCGCTGTCGCCCGGCGACGTGACCGGAGGCGGGTTGCCTCGCGCGCCACCCGTCGTATCCGGCGCGCCCGTGGAGTCACGAGCGGCACCCCGGCCGCGCTGCTGCTTCACGCTGTTCTCTCCGGCTTCCGGCGCGCTGCTGGGCCCGCGCATCGTCCCGTTATCCTGCCGATTGCTGTAGACGTAATACGGCACCTGCTCGTCCACGGCGACGTGATACATCTGGCCTATGGGCAGCGTGACCTCCTTGAATGTGCGCCCGTGGGTCCAGGTGATGCCCGCTCCGCCGTCGCCCGTCTCGGCCCAGTTGTCCGGGTTTTTCGGATCCATCCAGATGTCGTGGCAGTCGCCGCAACCGCGGTCCGAGATCGGAAACGTCTGACCGCCATCCATCGACCGGCGGAAGGTGCTGCTGGCGATCAGCACCTCGTTTTCGTTCCGTGGGTTGACCTCGATGCGGATGTAGTAGCCTGCTCGCCCGATGAGCTGGCGGTCCCAGCTCACCGTCTTCCACGTCGTGCCGGCGTCGTCGGAGCGCCAGAGCGAGCCCTGGTTCGCGGTTTGGATGAGCGCGAACATCCGCTTCGAGTTCGACGGCGCGATCGCGACGTCGATCTTCCCCACAGGCGACTTGGGCAGGCCGTTCTCGAGGTGGTTCCACGTCGTGCCGCCGTCGCGGCTCATGTACACGCCGCTGCCCGGTCCCCCGCTGAACATCCCCCACGTGTGCATGACGACTTCCCATTGACCGGCGATCAGCACGTTGGGGTCGTTGGCGTCAATCGCGAGCCCCGAGCAGCCGGTGCGCTCGTCCACGAACAGCACGCGCTGCCACGTCTTGCCGCCGTCGGTAGTGCGGAAGACGCCGCGCTCCTGCTGCGGCCCGGTCACGCGGCCTAACGCGCAGACGAAGGCGATGTCCGGGTTCGTGGGATGTAGGATGATGCGGCCAATGCGCCCCGTCTCGCGGAGCCCGACGTTCGTCCACGTCTTGCCGGCGTCGGTGGACTTGTACACGCCGTCGCCCGTGACGTCCGCGTCGCGGATCGTCCACGCCTCGCCGGTGCCGACCCAAACGACGGATGGCGTTGACGGCGAGACGGCAATCGCGCCGATCGCCTGTACGGGCTGCGCGTCGAAGACGGGCACGTACGTGAACCCGCTGTCGCTCGATTTCCACACGCCGCCGGAGGCGGCTCCCATGTACCAGGTCTTGGGATCGCCCACCACGCCAGACACCGCGGAGATCCGGCCGCCGGCGACGGGGCCGAGGAACTGGAAGCGGAGGGGGTCCTGGGCGGGTGTGGCCGTAGGCCGGGGACGCGGTTGAGCCGAGACGAATGAGGCAGAGACGGCTATGAGGAACGCGGCGGGGAGCAGTCGCATGTGTCGATGAAGCGTAGGCAGGGACGAGACGGGACAGATCGGATACGATATGCGGCCGTTGTCGTGGGCGCGAGGGGCGTGAAAAGGCGCCGTATAGAGTCAAAAGGCCCCATTCGAACCAATTTCGCGCCGATTTCACG
>Ga0207701_10002400_pt1 | contig 19439 bp, 13 predicted proteins | sample KBSSwiSSwithPhiX_FD_184294 | JGI IMG/M metagenome (GOLD analysis project Ga0207701, IMG submission 184294) | Switchgrass rhizosphere bulk soil microbial communities from Kellogg Biological Station, Michigan, USA, with PhiX - S5 (SPAdes) (version 2) | ecosystem: Environmental > Terrestrial >... | reverse complement strand
AGCTGGCGTTGAGCGTCGGCCGCGTCCTTCAGCGGAAAAACGCGTTCGATGCGCGGCTTTAGCGCGCCCGATTGAATCCAGCCAAATAAATCACCGGACCGCTGCAAAAGCTCGGCGCGATCGAGCGCGTAATGAAAAAGGGTGGGTCGAGTGAGGAACAGCGAACCCTTCGCCGCCAATTTGCCGGGATCAAACGGTGGGACCGGGCCGCTCGATTGGCCGAAGAGGACGAGGTAGCCGCGCGGCTTGAGGCAGTCGAGGCTCTTGTCGAAAGTGGTAGCGCCGACGGAATCGTAAACCACGTGCACGCCTTGGCCGCCGGTGATCTTTTTCACTTCCGCGAGAAAATCCGACTGCGTGTAGAGAATAAGCTCATCGGCGCCGGCCTGTCGCGCGAGTTCTGCTTTCGCTTCCGTGGACACCGTGCCGATCACTCTGGCGCCGCGCATTTTGGCAAGCTGAACCAGCAAGAGTCCCACGCCTCCCGCTGCGGCATGAATGAGCGCAATGTCGCCTTTTTTTAATGGATAAGTGCTGTGCGTAAGAGAGTGTGCCGTCATGCCTTGGAGCATGATCGCCGCGGCCGTCTTTGCATCGATATGGGCCGGCACCGGCACAAGCTTCGCGGCCGGCACAATCGCGAATTCCGCGTAAGATCCCGGCACCATCGCGTAGGCGACGCGATCGCCTTTTTTGACTTCAGTCACGCCGTCGCCGATGGCGTCGACGACGCCGGCACCCTCCATGCCGAGCGTGAACGGCCGGCTTAGCGGATAGAGCCCGGTACGATGGTAAATGTCGATGAAGTTGAGACCGCTCGCTTCGATCTTCACACGCGCTTCGCCGGCCTTCGGCTCGGGAATCAGAACGTCCTCGTAGGTCAAAACTTCCGGACCGCCGTGATTGTGAACTCGAATGGCTTTCATGTGTGTTCCTCCTTTCTATTTGGCCGTGAGGATTCCGGTCAAGCCGTTCGATCCGTTCCAGCTGTTCAAATCGTTCAAATCGATCGACGCTTGGATCGCAATAATGCGGGCGCGATAAAAAAATCGCGCTACCTTTGTCCCCATGGTAATATTACCAATTCCGTCGGCGTCGGCAGCTCGGCTTTGGAAATTTTTAACACCGGCGTGTTCAGCGTTTTTACTTTCGCCATTCCCTGCGCGTACTCCTGGACCGCTTGCTCCCACCAGAAGTGCATGGGGATGGCGATCTTGGGATTTACTAGCTTGGTGACTTCGCGCGCTTCGGTAGCTGTCACGGTGAAGTAGCCGCCGGCGATGGGCACGAGCAAGATATCGATCTTGCCCATCATCTTGAGTTGATCGGGGGTCGGGATGTGGCCCAGGTCGCCCAGGTGCGCGATGCAGATGTCATCGACGCGAAAAACAAAGATAGCGTTCTTGCCGCGCTGCATGCCTTGGCTTTTGTCGTGAAAAGCGGGCACGGCGTAAACCGACACGTCGCGAATCGTCGTCGAAATTTTCTGCCAGTTATCTCCGGACGGCGTGAGTCCGTGCAGGATCACCGGTGTGCCGGGAGCCATGTGGACGCTATTGTGCGGTCCATGCTGATGGCTGGTGGTGACGATGTGCTGCGGCAAAGTCGGCCGCGGCAAATCGAAGGCGCCGTGCGGATCGGTGAGAACGCGCGTGCCTTTTGACGAGGTGATTTGAAAAGTCGAATGACCCATCCATTCCAGCGTGAGCGGCGGAGCAGGGCTTGCGGCGACGCGCAGGATGCCGGATTGAACGACGTCGAGCTCGTGGCAAAAGGCTAAGACGCGAGCGGGTGTCGCCCATAGGAGAATCACCACGGCTAAGGATCTTAGTCTCAATATCGCGTTCATTGTTTGATGCACGCGCGCATAGTTTGGTGTTTTTGGATTATGGGTTTGCAGCAATCCTGCGTGATTGACCGTCCGGAGGGCAGACACAGGGGTCTGCCCCTACAATTTTATATCAATCCCCACTTCCGCCGCATCCACCATTCGACGCTAAGCAGGGCGAGGATCAGGCCGAATGGCCAGAGGTTGCTCCAGAGCCGGGTCTGGCGCTGTTCAACGATCTCGGACGGCGCGATCGTTTCGAGCCGGGCGGCGATTTTGTCGAAGGTCTTTTCATTCCAATCGTTGATCGAGATGTATTCGCCTTTGCTCGATTCGGCAATCTGTTTCAACAAATCGAGGCGCGGCAGGCCGTCATCGGTCTCGCCGTAGGAGAACGCCGCGGTGAAGCTGGCTTTATCGCGGCCCAAGGGTTTGCCGCCGGCGTTGGCTTCGGCTTCGACTCGATAAGTGCCTTCGCGAGTCGGAATGAATTCGCCGCTATACTCGCCCTCTTCGCTGTCGGGTCCGGTGGACACGAGCGTCGGCTCGCCTTCGGGACTGAATACGCGAAGTTGCACCGACGCTTGTCGTGTCGGCGTGAAATCATCGTTCAAGACTTTGAGCTTGATCATCACCTTCTCGGCAGGCTGCGCCGTTGGGATCGGATACAACTGGACCTGTTCGAAGGCCGGCTCTTGGGCGAGCCAGCGCACCGCTTGACGGATCAGCTTTAGATGATTCTGCGGCGTCTCTTTGTTGCCGACGGCAATGAAGTTCCAGCGCCAGGCATCGTCGGTCATTAACGCCAATGTCCGCCCTTTGCCGAAACGGCCGATGGCAAGCAACGGCGCGCCGGTCTGCGAGCCGTCGCCCGTTGCGGTAAGCAAGGTCTCGCCGCGCACGCTGTGCACCTGATTCAAGCCGCTCAGAGCGGGCAGCTTGCTCCAGGTTTCCTCGTTGACTTTGGGATCGGGCAACAGGCGCGTGATCGGATGTTTTTTGCCGGCGGCGGTCAGCGCCGCATGCACCGGACCGCGCGATTGGTAGCTACCCTTGCCGTCGAGCTCGACGGGCAGCACATCGCGCAAGGCGCTGTCGCCGTAGCCGCCGCTATCGAACGCGCGCGAGCCGCCGAACATGGCCAGTCCGCCGCCGTCACGAACGAAGTCACGCACCCGCTCCAAGTACACCGGATTGAAATAGGCGCGGTGCGAAAAGTCATCGAGGACGACCACGTCGAAGTTTTTCAGCTCCTCGAGAAAAATATCGTCGATCGGAAAAGGGATCAGGCTCAACTGATTTTCCGGGACATCGACGGTATCGGTGGGCGTGCGCAAGAAAACGAACGACACCAGCTCGATCAATGGATCCTGTTTCATCGCCATGCGCAGAAAACGGTAGTTCCACGCCGGCGATCCGGACAAGGTCAAAACGCGGATCTTGTCGCGCCGCACCTCGACTTTGAACTCTTTTTGATTGTTTTGGGTGATTTGCTCGCCCGGCTGCGCTGGCAGGCTTACGGAGAACGCATGGGTACCCAATTCTTTCGGCGTAAAGCTGAGTGTCACTTTCTGCTCGAAAGGATCGGCGTCGATGGCGATGGCGCGAGTGGTGATGAGATTTTTTCCGCGGTTGAAAAACAGCGGCACGGATTTGCCCTTCATGCCGAAAGCTTGCAAGGTCAAATCGATTTTGAATTCACGGCCGCGAAAAGCGAATTCCGGCGCGCCGAGCTTGGCGATGCGCACGTCGGTGAACCCTTCGGTTTCGCCGACGCCGACGGTGAAAACCGGCGCGGCGATGGCGGCGCCATCGAGAGATTTCATTTCGCCGTTGGTGATGCCGTCGCTGAAAACGACGATGCCGGAGCGCGCGGCGCCGTCGCGCGCGGCGCGTTGTAGGAGCTCGATCAAACGGGTGCCCGGATCCTGGGCGCGCAGACGCTCCAAACTGCCCGGCGCGATCGACTCTAACCCGGTGCCGAAGCGAATCACGCGCAAATCGTAATCACGGTTGAGCCTTTGGATCAGCGGCTCGGGGCCGGCTTCGAGCTTCTCTTTGACGAGGTCGAGGCGGCTCTTTGCACCTTTGTCTCCGGCCGCGCTTTTAGCGCTCGCCGGAAAGCTCATGCTCTGCGAGGTGTCGACGAGCAGTGTGAGCGGCCGGCGCAACTTGGTCACGCGCTTGTCGATCAACGCCGGGCCAAGCAAAAAGAAAATCAATCCCGCATAGACGCAAGCGCGCAGTAAAGTGAGAAAGGCAGCCTGCCCGAGCGGCAGCCGTTGGCGCAGGTTGATAAATTGCTGCGCCAGCAGCGCCGCCGCGGCGAGACCGACGAGCGCGATCAGCCACAGGGGCAAAGCGCCGATCAAGTACAGATCGCTCATGATTTTACCGGGTGAGCCGCTTGCGAATGAACGGGACGTGGATCAGATCTTCTTTGTAGTTCTCGGTCATGGCGTAGAGAATGATATTGATGCCGAGATGAAAAGCGTCTTTGCGCTGCGCTTCGCCGCCGGGAGTGCAGGTGTTGGTCCACTTGCCGACTTGATCGCGCTCCCAAGCCCCGCCCAGATCGTTCTGGCAATAGATCACCGGCGTGGACGTGCCGACGTTGATCCCTTCCAGATTGGGATTGATGATGCGCACGCCGCCGATGCGGCGCAGGAGATAATAACTTCTCAGCGCGGCATGGCCCGACGGCAGGCGCTTGAAATCATTCCCCGGAAAGATCCGTTGCATCTCGCGACGCACCGACTTGTCGAAGCCGTAACCTTGCTGGCCGAGAGCATCGTCGATCAGCAAAAAACCGCCGTAAGAGAGGAAGCGACGGAGGATTTCGATTTCTTCCTGGCTGAACGGCTCAAATTCATAGCGGCCTGCCAGATAGAGAAAAGGATAGTTGAACAAGTCGGGGTCGGCGAGGGTGACCTCGCGCTTGGCGGTGGCCGCTTCGACGCTGGTGCGCGCCATGAGCTCTTCCATGAGCGGTGTGACCGAGAGCGGATGAGGATTCCAATCGCCGCCACGGTATTTTACCTGCGCGAAGACGAACTGCGCACGGCGTTTATCGTCCGGCTCGGCGGCGTCGATGACAGACGGCAAGAAGGCCGCGCCGATGAAACTTTGAGAAAGCATGCGAATGAAATTGCGGCGATTCATAGAGAATTCAAAAGTAAAAATTTAAAGTTAAAAAGAACAGACCACCCTATCTTCATTTTTTAATTTTGCCTTTTTAGTTTTTAATTGACTAAAAGCGCTGACCCAACCAGCCTTCGAGCAGCAACGTTACAATGAGCAGAGCCAGCAAGGGAAGGGCGAGGTCGGTGCGTTTGCCGCCGTCTTTGAGCGCATTGACGGGAATGACTTCGGCGCGAATCGGCTTGAGCTTGGTTTGCAGCTCGCGCGTGCTGATTTCATCCAAACGCGATTCCAGCACCGGCGGGTTGACCGCGTACATTTGCGGCAAGTCGCCATTCTTATCGCCGACCGGCAACGCTAAACGGTAAATACCGGCCTGGTCGTTTTCCTCGATGCGGGCGCCGGCGCGGTCTTTAACAGCGGTGATCGCCACCTCCGCCGTCTGTTTATCCGGCTTGGTGATCCGCAAATTTTTCCCGACAAACGTCGGCGGCAGCGCGATTTCCTTCGCCGCGCCGACGGCGATACCGCCGTCCAACGCGCCCCGACTGCTGCCGGCCAAGTATTGCGCGAGCGATTGCATTAACGGCAGATAGACGGTTTTCAATGGCAGATCGGTCCAGTCCCGGTCGGCGGATGAGGTCATGAATAGGATTCGCCCTGCGCCGATTTTTTGTTCGAGTAACAAAGGATCGCCGTTGGCGAGCGCGATCAAAGGCGTGCGGCCGACGGCCGCGGTGCGTAAGTAGCCCCAAACGCGCGCGGACTTGAGCGATTCCAGGAGAATCGGATCGGCGAGCAACTGCAGCGCCGGATGTTTGGCATCGTAATTAACGATTTTTTCGCCATTCGCCTCCGGGCCGATCTTTTTTTCGCCGAGTTGGCCGGGAAGATCGCGCGCGAGTTTTTGCGTGTAACTATCGGCCTGAAACTTGTCCCCCGAAAAGATCAACACACCGCCGCCTTGGCGCAAAAAATTCTGTAATTTCGGCGAGAGGCTATCCGGCAGCGTTGCGACGTTGCATAAAATCAACACTTGGAACGTTTCCAGCGCCGCCGCGTTCAGTCCATCGGGTAAGATTACTGTCGGCAGGAAGACAGACGAGTCGCGCTCGCCGGACGGACTGAGCGCGCGGCTCAGAAAAAAAGTTTCACTTTGGACCAGCGAGGTTTGCGGATCGCCGTCGACGATCAAAACTTTAATCTTGTCCTGTGCGTCGAGAGTGAAATTCGTCGTCACATTGCCGGCGAGACCGGCTTTTTTGAGCGTCACCTGCCCCGCGTGCGCGCCCGGCTGGCTCAGCCGCGTTTGAAAACTCAAGGAACTTTCCGCCTTTGGCGCTACCGTGACGAGTTTTTGCTCTTTGTTCTGGCCGTCGATGCTGAGCTGGGCGAGCACGTCCTTGAGCTCACCATCACCGAAGTTCGCCACCGTGACGTCGATCTGCAGCGGCAGATTGGCGCCGACGCCCTGACTGCCTAAGCGGATTTCCTTGATGCTGCCGTTGAGCGGCGCTTGTTTGCGGCCGACGTGGATCAATTTGAATGGTATCGATGGGTCGACCTGTTTCAACCCGGCGACGGAGAATTGATCCCAACCGGTAAGGCCCATGTCCGTGATGAAGCGGATTTCTTTTTGGCCCGCGGGGACATTCAACAATTCGTAAGCCTTGCCGAGAGCGGCTTCCAGATTGACGCTGCCGTCGGCGATCTCGATGCTATCCAATTCCCGCAGCAGGACGTCTTTTTGTCCTTTCAGCCGAAACAGCTCTTTGCCGGATAGGTTGGTCGGAACGATCGCCGCGCGGTCGTCGTCGCTCAACGCCGAGATCAGCATGCGTGCGGCATCTTTGGCTTGTTTGAAACCGTTGCCGTCGCCGCTCCAAGTCATGCTCAGCGAATTATCGAGCAGCACGACCAGCGCGACCGGACCGCCGCCGGCGAATAGCCCGGCGCCGGTTTGAAAAATTGGATTGGCGAGCAAGAGCGCGAGAAATACGACCGCCAGAGTTCTGAGCGCCAGAAGAATCCAATGGCGCAAACGATAACTGCGCGAGATGCGTTTTTGTGAGAGCAGGATGAAGCGCACGGCGGGAAAGCGGATTCTTTTGAGCTTGCGGCGGTTGAGCAGATGAATCAGCACGGGCAGCGACGCCGCCAAAAGTCCGAGCAGGAAAAGCGGATAGAGAAAAAAAACCGACATCGCGGCGCGCTAGCCTCTCCAGCTCAGATAACTGGCCAGGGCCTGGTCCAGAGGCGTCGCGGTCGAGATGATTTGATAGTCGATGGTGTTGTCGCGGCATTGCTTGCGCATATCGTCGATGAATTCCTGCACGACCTGTTTGTAAGTCGTTCGGATCGTGCGCGGGTCGGCGATCACCTGCAGATTCGTGGCTTCCAAATCTTCGAATAAGATGTTGCCGTCGAAAGGCAAATCGAGCTCCGCTTGATCGAGCAGATGGAAGACGATGACATCGTTGCCCTTGAAGCGAAACTGGCGCAACCCCTTGAGGATCGCCTCGGGCTCGTCGAGCAAGTCGGACACCAGGACAATCAGGCCACGTCGCTTCACCTGGCCGGCGATGTCTTCGAGAATCTTGCCGACGTTGGTTTCGCCCGCCGGGCCGCGCTTTTCCAAAGCGCCCAGGATCTGCGTCAGATAATCGCGCTTGGCGCGCGGCGGCACGAAGGATTCGATATGGTCGGAGAAGGTGACGAGGCCGGCGGCGTCTTGCTGCTTGAGAATAAGATAAGCGAGCGATGCTGCGAGCGTGCAGCCGTAGTCAAATTTCGTAATGCCATCCGAGGCATAATTCATCGACGCGCTGGCGTCCAAAAGGAGATACGCGCGCAGGTTGGTTTCATCTTCATACTCTTTGATGAAGTAGCGGTCGAACTTGCCGAGCGCCTTCCAATCGATGCGGCGAATCTCATCGCCTGGCGAGTATTCGCGGTGTTCTTCGAATTCGACACTGAAACCCTTGGAGCGACTCCGATGCACGCCGGACATCAGTCCCTCGACGACCCAGCGGGCGCGCAAGGCAAGATTGGAAATCCCAGCGAGAACCTTGGGATCGAAATAGTTTTTGGCGCCGTCGGGCATGGCCTTTTTCTATTGTCGAGGATCGAGAAGCGAAGATCCATCGCGATCCTTTATCCTCGATCTTCCATCCTGAAAGTTTTTCTTCGTCATCGAACTGCCAAATTTCTACCACTGGCGTTTAAGATAATCTAGCCAGCTGCGCCAACCTTTGTTGCAGCCTTGATAGGTCGGATTTTGCCGCCATTGATTTACGTAACCGATGAGCGTCGGCTCCGCGTTGAGCGCCAAAAGAACCTCGGCTTGAAAGACGAGACATTTTGTTTCGGCTTCGACGCCGGACCAAACGTCGGCTTCAGGCGCTTTGCCCGTACAGTTTGTTTTGCCGCCGGCGTAAAGCTCGCCATGATAGGCGTCATGGGCGATGGCGCCGGCATACCAGACAACAGAATGGCGCCACGTCGGTTTGCCGACGAGAAAAGTGGGTTTCTTGGCCCAGGCTTTCATGCCGCTGCGACGCGCCTGACGGATGATTGAAATATTTCTACGGATTAGCTCGAATTGCGCGAGGGGGTAGAGCAAGGCCAGGGCTTGGCGGGTTTGCCAGCGAAATTGGCGGTTGCCGCGCACATCGATACCAAAATTATCGGCGCCCGCAGCGGATTTTCTCGATAGCGGTAAAAAACCTAAATGACAGATTCCATAGGGCATGGCGAATTTGAAATCTGTGTTTGGAAAGTGGAAATTTATTTCGCGGCTCTGCCGTCCGCGGAAGGTTTTATATCGGTCAAAAGACGCTTGATGATATCGCCGGAGGAGAGCCCTTCGCCTTGAGCCTTGAAGTTGGGCACGATGCGGTGACGGAGCACGGAAGGAGCCAGCGCCTGAATATCTTCGATCGAAACGGCATAGCGGCCCTGCAAGATCGTGCGCGCCTTGGCGCCGAGGATCAGATACTGCGAAGCGCGCGGGCCGGCGCCCCATTCGACGTAATCCTTGACGTACTGCGAAGCGTCGGTGTTTTGCGGCCGCGAGCGCTGCGCCAAGCTGACCGCGTAAGAAACCACGAAGGGTGAGACGGGAACCTTTCGCACCAGCTCCTGATAATGCAAAATCGCCGGGCCGTCCATTATTTTGTGCGGCGACGGTTTGCCGGTCGACGTTGTCTGCATCACGATCTGCACTTCGTCTTCAAAATCCGGATAACCGATCTCCACGTTCACCATAAAGCGATCGAGCTGGGCTTCGGGAAGCGGGTAGGTGCCTTCCTGCTCGATGGGGTTTTGCGTGGCCAGAACGAAAAACGGCAGGTCGAGCGGAAATGTGGTGCCGCCGGCGGTGACTTTGTATTCTTGCATCGATTGCAAAAGTGCCGCTTGCGTCTTGGGCGGCGTCCGGTTGATTTCGTCCGCGAGCAGGATGTTGGTGAAAATCGGCCCGCGGAGAAACTGAAAAGCGCGCCGGCCGGTGGCGGCATCTTCCTGCAAGATATCGGTGCCGGTGATGTCCGAAGGCATTAAGTCGGGAGTGAACTGGATGCGGTTAAAGTCGAGATCCAAAATTTCCGCGAGTGTGCTGATCAAAAGGGTCTTCGCCAATCCCGGTACGCCGACGAGCAGGCAATGGCCCCTGGCGAACAGAGCAATCAGCACTTCTTCGATGACGTGGTCTTGGCCGACGATGACCTTACGGATCTCGCCGAGCATGCTGTCGCGCTTGTTCGCGAACTCTTCGATCTCCGCGATCTCGTGTTGTTCCATCTCCGTTGCTTCCATGGTCTTCCTTCTCGATCGATTAATTATTGCCGGTCATGAGTTTGTCGAGCGTCGCTTTGGCGAGCCGCGCTTTTTCCGGCTCGCCGAGGGCCGTATAGGTATCGCCGAGTAAGCGGTAGATGAGCGGGTTAAATGGATTGATCTGGATGGCTTCCTCGAGCGCGCTGCGCGCCTCTTTGAAATTCTTCGTGGCATTCTGGGCGCGGCCCAATTGCACATAGGCATTGACGTTATCAGGATCCACCTCGAGCGCTTTCTGCAGCAACGGCAAAGCTTCTGCCGGACGGTTGGTTTCGATCATCACCCGTCCGAGCTTGTTGAGAATGATCGGGGAATACGGGCTAGCCTGCAAAGCGCGCTGGTATTCGGCGGTCGCCGCGACGCTGCGTCCTTTGCCCAGCAATTGATCGGCCAGATGAGTGCGATTGCGCGCCACCGCCGACTGGATTTCTCTCAATTCGACCACTTCTTCGTCTTCGCGCTGGTCCTTTTTGACCTTGAACTTTCGCACGCGGCTGCCTTCGATTTCTTTTAGCCCTTTGGTTTTGAGAAAACCTTTCCATTTGGTTTCGAAAGCATCGAACGACATGCCGTAGACTTTTTCGATCGCTTCAGGCGTCGGTTTGTCATTCAACGTTGCGAGCAGTTCGCGGACGCCGGTCCGGCCTTTGCTCTGGTTGATGAAATCCACCGCTGAGGCCGCCTCGGCATAGGCGAGCTGCACCTGCTCGGGCGTCTCGAGGTGAATCAAAGACGGCTCCATGTTTTTAAAGCCGACAAACTGGTTTTTCGCCAAAGCTTGCACGAGCAGGGTTTGATTGGCCGGCGTCAAATAATCTTCCGCGGCGTCGGTCGTTGGCGCCGGTTTGCGCCAGCGGGTTTCGTAAAAGCGCGCCATGCCTTCGTGCAGCCAGATCGGCGCTTGATTGTTGCTAAGGGCGACGATGGCGTAGTGCTGGTATTCATGACTGAGCGAATCCAGCCAGCGATAGCCGAAGCTTAACGCGCGCGGCGAGATGATCATGAGCTTGTTGAACTTGCAAATGCCCACGGCGCCGGTCTCTTCGATATCGCGCAGCGAAAGCGTCGAAATAGCGTTAAAGCTAGTCGCGTCGGGCGCGATCTCCACCCGGACTTTCTCTTTCGGATAAAAACCGAGCTCCGCTCCGGTCGCTTCGTAACTCTTTTCCAGGGCCGCGAGCGCGAGCGGCACGAGGATGGCGTCGCGCTTATCGTCGGCGAACAAAACGAAATGCGCGCTTTCATGGCGCTTGAGCGATTTGTGCACATCGACGGTGAACTGCGTGAGCAGCTTTAGCGCCTGGCGTCTTTGGTTGGTCGAGTCGATGGCGAGGGCCCGCTCGAAAACAGCCAGCGCTTCGGCGTAACGGCCCTCGTAGAATTTCACTCGAGCGTCGAATTCGAGCGCCGCCGCCGACTTGGGATCTTCCTTGAGCGCTTTGGCGGCGAATTCTTCGGCCTGGGCTGTGCGCCAGGCGTCCAACATCTCCTCGCCACTTTTGAACTTTGGATCGGGCTCAGCGCCAAACGTCGGCCCGGCCAACAGCAAAAAAAGCACGAGACAGGAAAACAAAGAAACTCGGTACTTCAATGCGGGATCACTCGGAAAGATTTTTGAAATAGCGCTCGATTTGCTCTTTCATCTGGGGCGGTACGCCTTGCTTGAGAGACTCGAGGATTTCCTCACGGAAATTGCGCGGTGCTTTGTATTCGTCTTTTCCCGGCAGATGAAATTTTTCGGTGTCCAGGCCGCTGAAACCATTTTCGATATCGAATTGGGGAAACTGCGGCATGCCGGGCAGCGGCGTCATCGAACCATAGGGCAGAAATCGGCCCTGGCGGAACAGGCGGGTGATCGGCATGTTGCCGAGCTGGCCGCGCTGCGCCATTTGCTGCATCGAAGACTGCATCTGTTGCTGCGATTGTGACAACCGGTCGAGGGCGGCTTGCTCAGGCGGCACCGCGCCGCGCGAATCCAACTGGCCAAGCCGATTTTGCGCGCTGCCCATAGATTTCCCGGCTTCGCCGATGTTCTGCACGATCTTCGGATCGAGCTGGGGGAAGAGCTGAAAGAGCGACTCCAATTTTTCGTGCAGCTCCTCGGTCCGTTCTTTCAGCACGTCTTGGCGGTGCGCCAAGTCGCGCACGTCCCGCTTCTCAGCATCGGAGAGTGCCCGAGCCGGCTCGTTGAGCAGCGCTTGGAGCTCGGATTTTATGTCATCGAGGCTTTTTTCGGCGCGCTGGGCGCGACGCTCCTGTGCCGGCGAGCGTTTTTTTCCGAGCTCTTTGCGCGCCCAACCGTCACCCTCGCCGTAACCGGGAAAATCTTTGTTGGAGAGCTTGGCGATAAGATTCTTGAGCAGCGAATTCATCGTCGCGTCGTCCAAGTTGGTTAGCAGGTTTGGATCGTCGGGGCCTTCACGATCGGGAAAGAGCTCGGTCAGCTGACCCAACTCGGAGACGGCCTTTTCGAGGAAGCGATCGAGTTTGTTCTTGAGCGCGGAGTCGCGTTCGGTCAAAGCCGAATTGTTGACTCCTTCGGTCTTGGCCAGGATCTCTTGTTGCTCGCGGGCGATTTCCTGAAGCTCGTTGCTCTGGCGCTGCATCTCGCCTTGCATGCGGCCCATGCCCGAAGCCATGGCGGAGCGTTGGGCGTTTTGCATCGCTGCGGCCATCTGCGCCATCTGATTGAACAACTCCCGTGCCATTTGGCGTGCGCCTTCAATATCTCCAGCCATGAGCTTTTTGCGAATCTCGTCGAGGGCGCGAAACATATCGTTGAAGCCGAGACCTTGCATAGTGTCGGCGTTCATAAAATCGTCCGGCATCTGCTGCGCCAGCTGCGAGACCGCCTGCTGCAGGCTCGCCAAGGTCTTCGCCAGCTCGGCAATCTGCTTCATGATGGCGTCGAGATTCTTGTCACCGCTCTGGAGCTTCTCCAAGGCGTCCATCAGGCGTTCCTGGTTGCGTGCCAAGTCTTGCGCCGTCGAGGCCAACTCCTGCGCCTTCATCCGCTTGCCGATATCTTCAGACAAAAGCGACATGCGCTCGAGCTCGGCGGCGATATCGTCGCGCGCCTTGAGCTTCTCGTCGTTATTGGCGGCTTGCTCTTGCTTCTTTAAAAGCTCGTTTTTGGTGAATTCTAGATTGCGTTTGAGCGCCTCGAGATCGGTCCAAGTGGCGTAATCGGACATACGGTCTTTTTCTGTCTGGCGCATCACGTCTTCGGTGCGCTTGAGCGCGTCGGTAAGATTCTGCTCGAACTTCTTGTCCAATTCCGGTGCCGCCGGTTTTTCGCCGGGCGCCGGGGTTTCGAGATGATCGGCCAGGAGATCGACCATGCGCTGATTCAAGTCGCGCACCATGTCGGCGACTTGTTGATGCTCGCCTTTGAGATTTTTCAGCTTCAATCGAATCGAGCGCGAGGTGCCGATTTTCGGGCCCGAGATCGTGTCGTTATCGAAGACCTGGAGGAAGAATACCGCTTCTTCGCCGTCGTGCAAGCCGAGCTTGCCGAGATCCCACGCATACTGGTCGCGCAGGATGAGCCGCTTGGCATCCTCTTTTTGCAGGCTGATTTTCTCTTCGCGGTCGCCGACCTTGGTGATCAAGGCGATTTCACCGATGCCGAAATCATCGCGCGCGCTGTATTCCAGCGACAGGGTTTCGTCACCGTTGATTTCCAAGTCTTCGGTCGGTCGTAGCAAGTCGACCGTGGGAAAACCGTCCGGTTTGACGCGCAGCTCATAACTGATCGGCGTGTTGTGAAAACCGTAGCTGTCTTCGACTAAGATTCGATAGGATTGCGCTTGAAACAAGACGAGGTTCGCCTGGAGTTTGCGGCCATCGATTTTGAGCGGAATTTTCTTGCCGTCATCCATGACGATGTCTGCTTTGACGACATCTTTAGTCGTGACCGCATCGAGCCGCAGTGTCGATCCTTTGAGTCCTTCGATATTGCCTTCCGGCACGGAAACCGATGCGAGGCCAGTGTAGGCGGGCGGATAAAGCATCAGTTGGACGTTGGCGATTTCCGGCGGATCGACGGCTTCGGCGGTGTAGGTCGGCGATGTAAACGGACCTGTGACCGCTCGATAGCGCAAAGTTTTTTCCAAACGCGCGACCTTGGCGCTGAATTTTCCTGCGCCGAGATTTTCCATCGGCACTTTTTCCACGCCGATCGGTTGGCCGCCCTCGTCGGTGGCCGTCCAAGTCATCAAATCCAAAGTCGCCGGTAGCGCGCCGGCAGTAGCGGCGCGGATCGTTACTGGCGCGCCGCGCACGACGCGCAACCCTTTGGGCTCAATCTCGACAGTCGTTTGGCTCGGTGGCAAATGATCGAGTGGTCGGGTCAACAGGCTGATCGTGCCGCCCACCCAGGAGGGATTGAGCAGCACCATCGCCGCTACCGGAACGACCAAGAAACCGAGCAAACGCAGGCTGGTCATCAAGCGCCGTTTGTCGAGCAGATCATCAACCCGCAGGCCGGCGATCTGTTTTCGGGTCGTGCGCAAGAGCGCCAGCACCATGCCCGATGAAAAGCCTTGAGCGTTTTCGGCGCCGACAACCTGCGGATAGAGTTGCAAGGAATTGATTAAATTATTGCGCAGCCTGGGTTGTTTTTGCTCGATGTAGAGCGCCGCCCGTTCTTGCGAAAGCCGGCGCAGGAAGCGAAATAGCGACCAGCCGAACGCGGTTAGAAGGACGATGCAGGTGAGGATGCTGTAAGCGAGCGGCGCATAAGGAACAAGATTCCTAAGTTGCTCGATGCCGGGTCCGAGCGCGAAAAGCAATAGAGCGCAGATCGCCGTTAGGCAAAGTCCCTCGACGCCTTCGAGCAGTTTCAGGCGCCGGATGAAACGCCGCAAAAACGATGACAATTCTTGGTATTCTTCTTGGCCCATGAAGCGCCACGAACACATCGCATATTAGCCCCGATTAGGGGGGCTTGTCCATCCCGGTGCGCGCATCTTTCCATCGGTGGCAAGACGGAACTTCTTGTGCTATGCAACTTCGATACACCGCAGTCAAAAGCGAAAGGAAATTGTTAACGATCATGGAGAACTTGGAACCGGAAAATTATAAATTGCACGAGGGACACGACGATGACTTGGACGATGACGAAGAACTCATGGACGAAAATCATCCGATGTGGCGCTCGGAACGGATCACGCTCAATTCGGTCGGCATCGATATCGGATCGTCCACTTCCCATCTGATTTTTTCTCGCTTGACGCTGCGCCGCCAGGGCGTCGCGCTGTCGAGCCGTTTTGTCGTCATCAATCGCGAGATTCTCCACGAGTCGCCGATCCTGTTGACGCCTTACATCGATAAGACCACCATTGATACTAATAGTCTCGGTGACTTCATTCACGAGGCTTATCGTAAGGCGAATCTGACGCCCGAGGATATCGATACTGGCGCAATCATCGTCACCGGCGAAGCGGCGAAAAAGAAAAATGCCGAAGCGATCGCCGCGTTGTTTTCCGCCGAAGCGGGAAAATTCGTTTGCGCCACTGCCGGGCACAACCTGGAAGCCATTCTCGCTTCCTACGGTTCCGGCGCCGTGCACATGACGTATCATGAAGGTGGCGATTTCACCGTGATGAACGTCGATATCGGCGGCGGCACGAGCAAGATCGCGATCGTGCAAGGCGGCAAGGTTATCGATACCTGCGCGGTCGAAGTCGGCGCGCGACTGGTTGCCATGGACGAAAACGGCGTGATCAACCGCTTGGAAGACACGGCGCTTAAGTTTGCCAAGATGTCCGGCATCGATGGGCTTAAATTGGGTGGCACGATGGGCGAGGACGACAAGGAGAAGTTCGCCAAGGCGCTCTGCGATGCACTTTTCGAAGTGATGGAGCGTGGCCCGCTTTCCCCGCAAGTGCAAGATCTGTTGCTCACGCCCAATCTCGATTTCAAGGATCCGATCCACGCCGTGATGTTCTCCGGCGGCGTCTCGGAATTTGTTTACGGCTATGAAAAACGCAATCTCGGCGACCTCGGCGCCCAATTCGGTAAAAGAGTGCGGGCGCGCGCGAACCAGCTCGGCGGCGGCAATATTCCGTTGCGTCCGGCCGACGTCCGGATACGCGCGACGGTGATCGGCGCATCCCAGTACACCGTGCAAGTGAGCGGCAACACGATTTATCTTTCGCATCCGGACTTGCTGCCGCTGCGTAACCTGCAGGTCGTGACGCCGCAATTCGAGCAAAACGAAGCAATTACCGCGGCGGAGATCAAAGACGCGGTCAGCCGCGCGCTGCAACGTTTCGATGCCCACGATACCGATCGAACGGTGGCGCTGGCGATACGCTGGGAACTTGGTCCCGCTTATCCGTTGATTCGCACTCTCGCAGAGGGCTTGGTCGGCGCGATGAAAGGCCATACCGATCAGGGCCAACCTCTGGTTTTGGTCTTTGACGCCGATATCGCCAAACTGATGGGCAATATCATAGAGCGCGAGCTAATTCCCGGCGCCGGCATCATCTCGATCGACGGCATCGATCTCAAAGATTTTGATTTCATCGATATCGGCCAAGAGCTGCCCGATGCCAAGGCTGTACCGGTGGTAATCAAGTCGCTCATCTTTCGCCATACCGAGCACGGTCGCGGCCATCATCAATCGCATTGAAACTTCCGTGAGCGCTGAGAGCGCTTAAGCTCGGCGCTCTCGCAGCCTGTTTTATTGACTTTAACCGACTATTTTAATACTTTTAATTTATCTTGATTTTACAGGTGCTTAACTTTTATGGACGAGCAGAGCGGACTGCATAATTTTCTCGAGATCGTGACCAAACCTGACAATATCCCGATTGTCGGGATGCTGATTCTCGTCATCTTCTTTACGTGGCTGGGACTGCGCGAGGCATTCAGAAACGACAAACTGATCGAAGAAGGCAAAGAAGACGAGATCCCCAACGAAATGTGGAAATAATCCATGGTGAGGGCGTGGCTGGCTATTTTAGCCGTCCTCGTGGGTATGGGGATTTCCTTTGCCGCGGGCAGCGACTCCATTCTCGCAAACGATAAAAGATGGAAGCAGGCGCGAGAAGAGCTGGCCCAAGGCAAGGCCGCCGAAGCGAAGGCGGAGTTTGAGAAACTGCTTGCCGAGTATCCCAACGAGGCGGATCTGCACTTATTCCTCGGCATGTCGCTGCTGCGCTTGCGCGATCCGCGCGGGGCGGAGGCCGCGGCTAAACGAGCGATTGCGCTAAACCCGCGACACGTCGACGCCAGGACATTTTTGGCATGGATCGAACTGGAGGTGCGCGGCGATATCGACGGCGCGATCGGTGAATATCAAAAGGTCATCGAGATGCACCCGGAATTGCCGGACGCTTACAGCAATTTGGCGGTGGCGCAAAAACGCAAAGGAGATTTCCCCGGCGCGGTCGCGAGTCTGAACCGCGCCCTGGAGCTAAGACCTGATTTTTCATCGGCATTGACCACGCGCGGCGCCATCTTCGCGGAACAAAATCGTTGGGCCGAGGCGGAGCGCGATTTCGCGGCGGCGCTGAAGCTCAACCCGCGCGACGATGGAGCTCTCTATGGGCTTTCGCAAGCGTTGCGCGAAGCGAAAGATTACGCTGGAGCCCAGCACATGCTCGGCGAGCTGATCTCGCGCTCGCCCAATTTTGTGTATTGGCTCGAATGGGGCAGAATCGGCCTCATTCGGTACTGGTGGGTGCTGCTATCGCTGGCGATAGCCGTTGCCCTTAGGGGACGTTTCAAGAAAGTGAGGACGGTAGTAAATGGCTGAAGCGAAAAAGCGTAAGGGAACCGCGCTGCTGGCGGTCATGAACGAGAACTGCTCGAGCTGCGCCGGCTCGCCGATATGCGAGGCCCATTGTCCGGTGGAAAATTGCATCAATCTGCTCTACGAAGAACTGCCGCAAGGCGGCTTAAAGCCCTACCGCGTTTTTGTCGATAATGATAAATGCATCGGCTGCCAGATGTGTTACAGCGACGATCTGACGAAAATCCAACAGCATAAGGAAACCGGCGAAATCTTTTACGAGTACGCCAATCGATTCTACGACGCCAACCGCAAGCCGGTGCCGCCCGAAGCGGTGCCCAAGCGCATTCTACTGCAATTGATCGGCACAGAATCGGAAGACCGTCTGGATAAGAAAATCTGCCCTTGGGACGCGATCAAGATGTATGAGTTCGAAGAAGGTCAGGAGATTTCCGAATACTTCTACGACATCACCAAGATCAAAGAGGTGAACGGAGTCTACGTCGTCGAAACCGAGGAAAAAGAGCGCTTGGAAGAAAAACAGGCCGAACTTTACGAGTAACCCCGGTAACGGGGAGCGATTCAAGCATGGCGGGAAAAATCGAAATCATGGAAACCGTGCTGCGTGACGCGCACCAGTGTTTGGTGGCGACGCGCATGCGTACCGAGGACATGCTGCCGATCGCCGCTGCCCTCGACGATATTGGGTACTGGTCTCTGGAGACCTGGGGCGGGGCGACCTTCGACGCCACTTTGCGCTATTTAAAGGAATCGCCTTGGGAACGCTTGCGTCAGCTCCGCGCCGCGATGCCGAAGACCCGTTTTCAGATGCTCTTGCGCGGCCAAAACGTGGTCGGTTACCACAACTATCCCGATGACGTAGTCCAAGCTTTCGTAGCGCGGGCGGCGGACAACGGCATCGATGTGTTTCGCATCTTCGACGCGATGAATGATATCCGCAACATGAAAACCGCCATCGAGGCGGCGCTCAAAACCGGCAAGCTCGTTGAAGGCACGGTTTGTTACACGATCAGTCCGGTCCATTCCGCCGATTACTTTTTGCGCGTGGCCGAAAAGCTCGCCGACATGGGCGTGCAGATCATTTGCCTGAAAGACATGGCCGGCATGCTCGCCCCTTACGCCGCTTACGAAATTATCCAGAAGATCAAATCACGGATTACTTTGCCGCTGCATCTTCATTCGCACTGCACCGCGGGCTTGGCGCCGATGAGTTACATGATGGCCATCGAAGCCGGCGTCGATATTCTCGACACCGCGATCGCGCCGTTTTCGCAGGGAACCTCGCAGCCGGCCACCGAACAACTGGTTGCCGCGCTCAAGGACACGGCGCACGATACCGGCTTGGATCTCGCCAAGCTCGGTAAGATTGCCGACTACTTCTATCGCGTGCGGCGCAACTATGCCGAATACGAAAGCCCGGTGAACAACCAGGTCAAGACCGACGTGCTGACTTCGCAAATCCCCGGCGGCATGCTTTCGAACCTGGTTGCCCAACTGCGCCAGCAGAATGCCGAAGATAAGCTCGACGCCGTGCTCGCCGAAATGCCGCGGGTGAGACAAGACTTGGGCTATCCGCCACTGGTGACGCCGACCAGTCAGATCGTTGGCTCGCAGGCGGCTTTGAACGTGATGACCGGAAAACGTTATTCGGTCGTGGCGATGGAAACGCGCAATTACGTGATGGGGCTCTACGGCGAGCCGCCCGGGCCTGTAAGCGCTGAAATGAAAGCGAAGATTCTCGGCAAAAAGGAACCGATCACCTGCCGGCCGGCCGATCTGTTGAAGCCGGGTCTTGACCAAGCACGCCAAGATGCCGCAGGCATGGCGCAGAGCGAAGAAGACGTGTTGACCTACGCGCTATTTCCCGAGATC
>Ga0207701_10002399_pt1 | contig 19441 bp, 17 predicted proteins | sample KBSSwiSSwithPhiX_FD_184294 | JGI IMG/M metagenome (GOLD analysis project Ga0207701, IMG submission 184294) | Switchgrass rhizosphere bulk soil microbial communities from Kellogg Biological Station, Michigan, USA, with PhiX - S5 (SPAdes) (version 2) | ecosystem: Environmental > Terrestrial >... | reverse complement strand
CGATCCGCGGGCGGCGTCGACGCGACCTTCGCCTCGGCGAACAAAGGGGCCCTGAAATCGGTCCAACGCGCCGTGGCAAAGGCTCCAAGGTCATGGCGACTGCGACCGGGCGGTCTTCCTATCGCCGTGCACATGGCCGCCGCTTCACCGTGTGAGCCACACCTCGTTCCCGCCACCCTCGACGCGCGCGTCCTCCCCGACCTCCCGTGGTGCCTGATCGGCGACCGCGGCTATGACAGCGATGGCTCCGGGCATTTATGAGATAGCTTCTAGATCCAGTGCCACCGGGTGCATCTAACGCACCTAACGCACCCCGCGCACCTAGCGCACCCTACGCACCTGCCTTACTGCTTGCGCTGAGCGGCGAGAATCGCCTGCACGAGCGCTTCGGGGATCTCCGCGGGCACTTCGTCATCGGGGACGTCGAAGGCTTCGCGGCAGAGGGTGATGGTGGTCTGATACGTCTTGAGGTAGCGCACGCAGTGGGGGCAGGCGGTGAGGTGACGCTCGAAGATGGCGCGGGTGTCGTCCGGCAGCTCGTTGGACAGGTAGTCCATCATGAATTCCACGAGGTCGCGACAGGTCAGGCGTGCCGGCGGGGTCATGCGTGTTGTCCTCGCTGCATGTGCGTGTTCAGCCGCTCTCGCAATGCCTGGCGCGCCCGGTGCAACCGGATCTTCACCGCGTTGGACGTGATGCCCAGCGCCTTCGCCGTCGCCTCGGTGCTCTCTTCCTGGATGTCGCGCAGGATGAGCACGTCCCTGTAGGTGTCCGGCAGCTCCAGGATTGCGTCCCGGACGATCTGCCTCGTCTGATTCCGCTCGACCGTCATGTCGGCCGGCTCGCTCCAACCCGTGACGTCGTGCGCGTGATGCCCGTCCTCGAGGAACGTCGGCAGCAGCGGCTCGAGCGGCTCCTCCGGCTTGCGGCGCCGCGTCCGCAGCTTCATCAGCGCGGCGTTGACGACGATCCGGTGCAGCCAGGTCGACACGCGCGCGTTGCCTTCGAACCGATCGATGGCCCGGTACGCCGACAACATCGCGTCCTGGACCACGTCCTGCGCGTCCTCCGGGCTGCCGAGCATGCGCATGGCCACGGCCAGCAGCCGCGGGGTGTACGTGCGGACCAGCGTTTCGAACGCCTCGGGCCGCCGCGCCTTGAGGCCCGCCACCAGCGCGGCTTCGTCTACGGCGGTCGATGCCGCTGCTGGTTCCGCCTCACCCATGCGGCTCACGCTAGCACAGCCACCCCTCGCCTCCCAAGCTACTCGCCGCTCTGCTGCAGCAGCTTCGCCACCAACCCCGTCCATCCGGTCTGGTGGCTCGCGCCCAGCCCGGCGCCCGTGTCACCATCGAAGTACTCGTAGAACAGCACCCAGTCCCGCCACCACGGGTCGTCGCGGAATCGCGGATTCGTGCCGTTCACCGGCCGCCCGCCGTTCGCGTCCTTCAGGAACAGGTGCGAGACGCGGCGCGACAATTCCGCGGCCACCTGGGCGAGCGTCAGGTGCATGCCCGATCCGGCCGGACATTCGACGGTGAAGTCCGGCCCGTAGTAGTGGTGGAACTTCTGCAACGCCTCGATCAGCAGGTAGTTCACCGGGAACCACACCGGCCCGCGCCAGTTGGAATTCCCGCCGAACAGGCCGGTCCGCGACTCGGCCGGCTCGTACGCCACTGAGTATTCGATGCCGTCGGCCGCGAAGCGGTACGGCTCCGTCATGTGACGACGCGACACCGCGCGGATGCCATGCGGCGAGAGGAACTCGCCCTCGTTGAGCATGGCCTCGAGAATGCGGCGCAGCTGATCGCGGTCCACCACCGACAGCAGCCGGCGCTCGCCGTGGCCGGGCACCGACATCGAGGCGGCGTGTTCGGTGAGGTCCGGCCGGTTGGCGATGAACCAGTCGAGCCGTTTCGAGAAGCCCGGCAGAATGCGCATGATCTCCGGCTCGAGCGTCTCGACGGCGAACAGCGGAATCAACCCGACCATCGACCTGACGCGCAGCGGCACGCGCGAGTCGTCCGGCAGGTGCAGCACGTCGTAGAAGAAGCCGTCCTGCTCGTCCCACAGATCGATGCCACGGCCCCCATCCTTGCTCATCGCGTTGGCGATGTAGAGGAAGTGCTCCCAGAACTTGCTGGCCACGTCCTCGTACGACGGGTTGACACGCGCCAGCTCCAGCGCGATCGCGAGAAGGTTGGTCGAGTACATCGCCATCCAGCTCGTGCCATCCGACTGCTCGAGGAACCCGCCGGTCGGCAGCGGCTTCGAGCGGTCGAACACGCCGATGTTGTCGAGGCCGAGGAAGCCGCCTTCGAACACGTTGTTCCCGGAGGTGTCCTTGCGGTTCACCCACCATGTGAAATTCAGCAAGAGCTTGTGGAAGCAGCGCTCGAGAAACCGCCGGTCGGCCCGGCCGCGCTTCTTCTCGATCTTGTAGACGCGCCAGACGGCCCACGCGTGCACCGGTGGGTTCACGTCGCCGAGCGCCCATTCGTACGCGGGCAGCTGCCCGCTCGGGTGCATGTACCACTCGCGCAGCAGCAGCGTCAGCTGCTCCTTCGCGAAGTCGGGGTCCACCAGCGCGAGCGCGATGCAGTGGAACGCGAGATCCCACGCCGCGTACCAGGGGTACTCCCACTTGTCCGGCATCGAGATGACGTCGGAGTTGTACAACTGCGTCCACGCGTGGTTGCGTCCCGTGAGCCGCGACGCGGGCGGCCTTGGCTGCGCCGGGTCGCCCTCGAGCCAGTCCTTCACCACGTAGTGGTAGAACTGCTTCGACCACAGCAACCCGCCGAACGCCTGCCGCATGACGTGGCGGGCATCGTCGGAAAGATGCGAGGGGATGATCCCGGCGTAGAACTCGTCGGCCTCCTTCAGCCGCAGCGCAAACGTCTCGTCGAACTGATCGAACGGCCCGTGTGCCCGCAGCTCCAGCGGCCCTTTGTCCGAGAGGCGGAGGCGCAGCTCAACCTGTCCGCCGGCCGGCACCTCGAGACGATAGTGTGCCGCGGCCTTGGTCCCCTGCCCTGCCGGGTTGACGGCCTCGAGCCGACCGTGGACGATCCGATCGTTGATGCCGTCCTTGAAATGGCGGCCCGGCGCGGCGTGGCCGAAGAGCCGCTCGACGTTGGTCTCGTTCTCGGTGAAGAGCACCTCCGGCGCGGCGTCGGCATACAGCCACCGCGCGCCGTATTGTGACGAGTTCACCTGCAGCAGTGAACAGCCGGGCGGGGCGTCGCCCATGGCCACGAGCGATGGACGATCAGTCTCGCCGGACCACGACCACGTGTTGCGGAACCACACCGTCGGCAGCACGTGCAGGGGCGCCGCCTCCGGTCCTCGGTTGTGCACCCGAATGCGCATCAGCACGTCGTCTGGATCGACCTTGGCGTACTCGACGAACACGTCGAAGTAGCGATCGCCCTCGAAGATCCCGGTGTCGACGAGCTCGAACTCGGGCGCCTCGCGGCTGCGGCGGCGGTTCTCTTCGACCAGCAGCGCGTATGGATACTCCTGCTGCGGGTACTTGTAGAGGTACCGCATGTACGAATGTGTTGGCGTGCTGTCCAGATAGAAGAAGTACTCCTTCACGTCCTCGCCGTGGTTGCCTTCCTCGCCGGTGAGGCCGAACATCCGTTCCTTCAGAATCGGATCCCGCTCGTTCCAGAGCGCCATCGCGAGACAGACGATCTGGTGACGATCGCAGACGCCTGCGATGCCGTCCTCGTTCCAGCGGTAGGCGCGCGATCGGGCGTGGTCGTGCGGCAGGTAGTCCCACGCGGTCCCGTCCGCGCTGTAGTCCTCGCGCACCGTGCCCCAGGCCCGCTCCGAGACGTAAGGGCCCCACCGCTTCCAGTGCACCTTGTGTTGCCGGGACTCTTCGAGGCGGACGGCTTCGGCGGTCGTGGTCATGGCGAGGGGTGGTCATGATACGTCGTCGGACCACCGGCTCGGTCACTGCATGCGAGCACACGCCAAAACGTATGCACGAAGCTTGCAACGCTGCGTTCGGTAACCGGCTCAGCAGTTATCATGGGGAGCACGATGACGGGCGCAACCAAGCGGAGCCGCACCCGATGGCTGGCCGAAGTGCTGGTCGTGGCCGCCGCCTACGTGGCGGCCGCCACCCTGCGTTTCGTGTTTCCGTTCACCGAACAGGGCGCCAGCTGGGTCTGGCTGCCTTCCGGTCTTGCGCTGGCGGCGCTGCTCCTTCGAGGCCGCTCGCTCTGGCCCGGCGTGGCGCTCGGGGCGTTCTTCTCCTCGGTCCTGGCCGACCACACGACGCTGGCGCCTGCCTTCGTCGCGACCGTTTACGCGCCCTCCGAGGCCCTGATCGCCACGATGATCATCATGCGCCGGGGCGTCTTTGACCTCCGGCTCGAAACGGTGAACTCTGTGATGCGTCTGCTGCTGGCCGCCGTGGTGGCCAGCGCAGTCACCGCCGTCGTCGGCGCCTGGAACGTCACCATCCTCAGCGGCCTCGACAGCACGAGCTACGGGCGCGCCTGGGTCATCTTCTTCGTCGGCGATGCCCTGGGCATGGTGGCGGTCGCCCCGCCGCTGCTGGTCTGGATCGGCAACCGCGTGAGCTTCCAGGCTCTGGCGCGGCGGTTTGAGTTTGCGGCGCTGCTGTCGGCGACGTTGTGCGTCGGCGCCCTCATCTTCACGCAGGGCCACTGGCCGGTCCACCTGATGCTGCCGGTGGCCTATCTGACATTCCCGCTGATGGTCTGGGGCGCGTTCCAGTTCGGCCAGCCGGGCGTGACGGCGGTGAGCACGCTCCTGGGAGTTCTCGCGCTGACGGGAAGCGCCCGCGGCCTGGGCCCGTTCGGCCAGGTCGGCGACCGTGGCGAGGCGATGCTGCTTGCCGCCTTCATGAACGTCGTCACAGTGACGGCGCTGATCGTCGCCGCAGTCGTCCAGGAACGCTCGCGGGCCCAGTCGGAACAACGCACCACCGAGGCGCGGTTCCGCGCGTTCATGCGGTTCTCGCCGGCCATCGCTTACATGAAGTCGCCAGACGGCCAGTATGTGTACGGCAACGAGGCGTGGGCTCGGCAATTCAACACCCTGCCACCGATCGTGATCGGCAAGACAGATGCCGAGCTCTGGCCCGCCAAGACAGCGGCGCAGTTCCGCGAGAGCGACCTGCGGGTGTTCCAGAGCGGCCGGCCAACCGAAGTCACTCAGACGGGTGAGGGCGTGGACGGCACCGCGCACTGGTGGTCCACGCTGAAGTTCCCCGTCGAAACTCCCGGCGCGCCGCTCATCGGCGGCATCACCATCGACGTGACGCCACGCATGCGCGCCGAGCTGGCCCTGCGCGCGAGCGAGGATCGCTACCGGTCGCTGGTGGAACTGGCCGGCAGCGTCATCGTGGTCGTCGGCGCCGACGGGCGCATCATCGAGTGGAACCTCGCCGCGGAAGCGTTTTTCGGCATCGTTCGCGGCGCCGTGGTCGGGCGCGAGTTCCTGGCGACCTGCGTGCCCGAGGCGCAGCGGGACCAGGTGCGCGCCGATTTCGACCGCATCCTCGATGGCGAGTCGGTGCACGAGCGGGAGACCTACGTGCCCTCGCCGGACGGCACGCGGCGTTCCTTCCTCTGGAACGCCACGCGCCTGCGTGACGCCGAGAGCCAGGGCGTGAGCATCCTGATCATCGGCCAGGACATCTCCGAGCTGCGGCGCCTCGAAACGCAGCTGCTGCTCTCCCAGCGCATGGAGGGCATCGGCCGGCTGGCTGGCGGCATCGCGCACGACTTCAACAACCTGCTGACGGCGATCCTCGGCCACGCCGAGATGGCGCGGACGGATGCGGCGCCCGGCGATCCCGCGCTCGGCAACATCGCCGAGATCACGCGCGCCGCGCAGCGCGCGGCGGACCTCACGCGGCAGCTCCTGGCATTCGCGCGGCGCCAGATCATCGAGCCCCGCATCGTCGACTTGAATCAGCTGGTCCTCAACGTCGATCGCATGCTCCGCAGGCTGCTCGGTGCGGACGTCGAGCTGGTCACGGTGCCGCAGCCGGACCTGTGGCGCGTGCGGATCGATCCCGGCCAGTTCGAGCAGGTACTGGTGAACCTCGCCGTCAACGCGCGTGACGCGATGCCGGAGGGCGGGCGGCTGGTGATCGAAACGGGCAACGTCGTGCTCGATGCCGAGTTCGCGCGCAATCACACCACCGTACAGCCCGGACCGCACGTGCTGCTCGCCGTCAGCGACACCGGCGTCGGAATGGATCCGGACGTGCAGGCTCACATCTTCGAGCCCTTCTTCACCACGAAGGAAGTCGGCAAGGGGACGGGCCTCGGCCTGGCGACGTGCTATGGCATCGTGAAGCAGAACCGGGGCAGCATCTGGGTGCACTCCGAGAAGGGGCACGGGACGACGTTCCGGATCTACATGCCGTGCGCGGAAGCCGTCGAGGAGCAGCGTGAGCCGATCGAGACCGGCACGAGCGGGACCGTCCAGGGCAACGAGACTGTGCTACTCGTGGAAGACGAGCTCGTCGTGCGCGACCTTGCCGCCGACGCGCTGCGCCGGCAAGGGTATCAGGTGGTTACGGCCGCCAGCGGCCCCGAGGCGCTGGACGTCGTCCAGCAGGCAGTAAGGCCCTTCGACGTCCTCGTCACCGACATCGTCATGCCGCAAATGAACGGCCAGCAGCTCGCCGACATCCTGCTGCTGCGGCACCCGATGCTGAAGGTGCTCTTCATCTCCGGCTACTCCGACCTGCCAGGAAAGCACGACGGCATGTTGAGGCCGGGCATGGCGCTGCTGACCAAGCCCTTCACGCTCGGCCAGCTGGTCCAGCATGTGCGTGCGCTGCTCGACGTGACTCCCGGACCCTGGCAGGCACATCTGCCGCTGCCGCAGCAGCCGGCATAGGGACTGTCCCCCTTACCGATCGCGCGGGACAGTCCCCCGAAAAATCAGGATGTGCTGCCGAGGCAGGTCCTCTTTGACCTCGACCAGCATGAATCCTTCGGGCTCGATCTCGGCCTTCGCGTCGGCGACGGACATCTTGTGCTCTTCCCGGATGGGGATGCTCGGATCCTCTTTGCGGTATTCGAGCAGCACGAGGCGTCCGCCCGGCTTCAGCGCGGAGCGCAGGTGCTGCAGCATCCGCTGAGGCGCCGCAAGCTCGTGATAGACGTCCACCAGCAGCTCGAGATCGACTGAGCCCGCCGGCAGCTTCGGATCGTCGGCCGCGCCGAGCACGGCCGTGACGTTGGTGAGCATCTCCCGGTGCACGCGATCGGTGAGCCGCTCGATCATCTCCGGTTGGATATCGACGGCCAGCACACGCCCCGTCGGCCCTACCGCGCGCGCCAACCGAACCGTCATGTAGCCAGACCCGGCGCCCACGTCCGCGACGACATCACCGGGCCGTAGCTGCAGGAGCGCGACGGCCTTCGACGGCGCCTCTTCTTCCTCACGCTCCGGCCTGTCGAGCCAGTCGGCGCCGCTGTGTCCCATGACCGGCGCGATGTGGCGGCCGGTGATGGGGTGAACGCCCTGGCCCGCGGCGGCCCGGCCAAGGAGGCCGAGGAGGGCAGGCAGGGCGAACAGGCTGGCAAGAGGGCCGAGCCGGGCGAGAACTCGCATCAGTTGCCCTTCGACTTCAGCTTCGCGTCGGTCATCACGCGATAGATCGGAACCGCCTTACCTTCACCAATCCACTCGTCCAGGATGTTCCAGTTGACGACGCCGTCGTCTGACGTCGGCTCGAGCAGGTGAAACGCGAAACGCGCGAGAGGCTGGTTCATGGGCACGACCAATGAGCCCGCCGGCAGCTCGATCATGCGGCTCTCGCGGTGCACGTCCGTGAGGTGCACCTCCCGGTGTCCCTGAAACGCGCGCGCCTGGCGCTCGACGTGCCCGGGCACGACGACCTCTACCGCGATCGTTGATGCCTCCACGAGACGCTCGGTCCGGATGCCGTGCAGGGCCGCCAGGCTGGCCACGCGAGTTACCGCGGGAGCCTCATCGCCGGGAATGACGTAGGCGCGCGGCGGCGGCACGGGATCGATCGGTGAGAAGAAACCGTAGTCCTGCATCAGCTGCCGCCTGGCAACCGACTCCTGCATCACCGTCATCTGACGGCCCGAGCGCGGGTTGATCCGCGTCTCCACGTCGCCGACAAGAATCGGAACCGCGCCCTCGAGCGGCGTCAGCTTGCCCGACGTCCCGAGCGGTCCGAGCGTCCCGCGACTGCCGGCCGCGGCCGTGTCGCGATCCACGTCCGCGAGCAGCTGCTGTATCACCGCCCCGCGCCGGATCACTTGACCGAGCAGCGTTTCGACGAACGCCTCCGTCACTTCGACTCGGCGCTGGAACGACAGGTAGCTGTATGCCTCGGAGAGCACGCTGATGCGATTCCGGAGGCCGATGCCGTTGGTGACGAACCGCGGCCTCGCATCGAACGTGCGCCAGGCTCCCGCGCCACCGCCGGGACCCGGCGGGCGCTCCTGCTCGCGTCCAAGCTGCCCCTCGAGCGTGAAGTTGCCGTAGAAGTACGTCCGCCAGCCACGGTCGGCCATGATCTGCGAGGCGCCGTCGAGCAGCGTGTCGCGCGTGAACGACACGATCCGCGGGTCGGTGCCGACGGCGAGCGTCGGCGCGTAGGTCAGGTGATAGCCGTGGTACGAGCCGTTCGTGGTGTGCAGATCGATCACCAGGTGGGGATCCCAGTCGTTCAGCAGCTTCACGAGCGCGCGCGACTCGGTGGCCTCGAGCTTCATGAAGTCGCGATTGAGATCGAGGCCGTTGGCGTTCTCGCGCGTGCCGACGCCGCCGAGCGGGCCGAACTGCTCCGGGCGATGGTCGAGGCTGATGCGCTCGTTGCCGTCCGCGTTGTAGAGCGGCGCGACGATCACGATGACCCGCGACAGCATCGATCGCAGGTCGCCCATCGCGAGGCGCCGGGCGATGATGAGCGCGGCTTCCTTGCCTTCCACTTCGCCCGCGTGGATGTTGGCCAGCACGAGCACGCGCGGGCGGCCCGTTCGATGCGCATCGCCAGCGTCGACGACGGCCGGCGATGCCAGCACGGCCATCGGCAGCGGACGTCCTTCCTCCGATTGGCCGAAGGGCGTCACGCGCACGTTCGGGCTCGCCGCGGCCAGGCCGTTCAACACGCGGGCGACGTCCTCTGCACGGCTGGTCTCCTCGAACGAGGTGGCCTCGGCCCGCGTCCGCAGGTCGGGTGGTGTTTCCGCGCGCCCACCCGTGCCCGAGATCACCATCACGAGGCCCAGCCCTCCCAACCCCAGAGGAAGTCGTCGCATCGAACAACGAGTCTAACCCAGCCGATCGGCTGATCCGGCGGCGGCCCGACAGGCGGCATAGTCGAACCATGTCAACCAACACCGCCTTGATCGATTTGTCCGCCGCCTGCGAGCAGGTGGCTCGCGACGCAACGGCCTCCGTCGTGCAGGTTCACGGCCGGCGCCGTCCCGCCAGCGGCATCGTTATCGCCCCCGAGCGGGTCGTCACGACCAGCCACTCGGTTGAATGGGAAGACCAGACGCGGGTGCGGACTGCCGATGGACGCCTCCTGGCCGCCCAGGTCGCCGGCCGTGATGCACAATTGGATGTGGTGCTGCTGCGCGTGCCCACGCTCGAGGGGCACGCGCTCACGGTTGCCGACTCCGCCCTGTCGACCGGCACGCTTGGGCTCGTCGTCGGCCGCACCTGGTCCGGACACCTGCGAGCCCGGCTGACCACCATCACGGCCCTCGAGGGCTCCGTGCGCGTGGGGCGCGGCACGAGGCTCGACCGCGCGCTCGGCCTCGATGTGGGCGTCTACCCCGGCTTCTCCGGCAGCGCGGTGCTCCTCGCCGACGGGCGGCTGGCCGGCCTGGCCACGGCCGGCCTCGTCAGGGCGACGGCCCTCGCGCTGCCGGCCGGCCACGTCCGCCAGGTCATCGACGGCATCGAACGTCATGGGAGCGTCAAGCGAGGCTTCCTGGGCATCACGAGTCAGCCAGTGCAGATTCCCGAGCGACAGCGCGATGGACGCTCCGAGGCAGCCGGCCTGCTGGTGACCGGCGTGGCCGCCGGCACTCCCGCCGAACAGGCGGGCCTGCTCGTCGGCGACATCGTCGTCGGCTTCGGCGGCACGTCCGTGGACGAGCCTGAATCGCTGCTCGCCCTGCTCACAGGTGATCGTGTGGGGCACGCGACGCCGGTGGCGGTGCTGCGGGGCGGCCGCGGGCTCGACGTCAGCGTCACGGTCGGTGAGCGATCGGATCGCGAGTGAGTGATCGGCCGCGCGTGCTCGTCGTGTCGCCGGACGCTGATTTCAGCGGGAAGGTGAGCGAACGGCTCGCGCGGGCCGGCGTCGAGGTCGTCGGGCAGGTCGCCACGCTCGAGGGCGATGCCCGGCTCCCGGCGGACATCGTCGTCCTCGACGGGCGCACCGCGCATGGAGCGGGCGCTCGAGGACTCGATGCCGCGGGGGCCCTCCTCGTTGTCGTCGGCGCCGTCGCCGCAGGTCTGACCGCGCCCGCCGGCGAAGGCGTCGCGGGTGCGCGCGGCGGCGGCGATCCGGCTGCGTCGTCCGATGAAGTCGAGGAGCCGCTCACTCCTCGAGAGCGCGACGTGCTGGAGCTGGTCGCGCTCGGGCTGTCGAATCACGCCATCGCCGCGAGGCTCGGCATCAGCGACCACACGGTGAAATTTCACCTCGCGTCGATCTTCGGCAAGCTCGATGTCACCACACGCACGGGCGCGGTTCGACGGGGCCTGACGCGGGGGCTCATCACGGTCTAGCGGAGGCATCTCATGCCTGATGATGAACAACTGCTCGACGCGTACTCGACGGCGGTGGTGAATGCCGTCGATCTCGTCGGCCCGTCGGTCGTGAAGATCGACGTCGCGACGACCAGCAAGCGCGGACGCCGGCGCGACAGCTCGGGATCGGGCCTCGTGTTCTCGCCAGACGGACTGATCCTCACCAACAGCCACGTCGTCGAAAACGCGGCGCGTGTGGAGGTCCGATTCGCCGACGGCACCAACCTCGACGCGTCGATCGTTGGTGCCGACCCGGACACCGACATCGCCGTCGTGCGCGGGTATTCGCGTAACGGCGGGACTTCAGCCCCGCTCGGGACCGATCTGCCGTGGCGCCCGCTCGGCGACTCGTCGCGCCTCCGGCCCGGTCAGGTCGTCATCGCGATCGGCAGCCCGTACGGCTTCCAGCACACTGTGACGGCCGGCGTGGTCAGCGCGCTCGGCCGCTCGCTGCGTTCACGATCGGGGCGGCTCATCGAGCAGCTCGTGCAGACGGACGCGGCGCTGAACCCGGGCAACTCGGGCGGCCCGCTCGTCACGAGCCTCGGTGAAGTGGTCGGCGTCAACACTGCGGCGATTCTCGGCGTGCAGGGCATCAGCTTCGCCGTTCCGATCAACACGGCACGGCGCATCGCATCGATTCTCATCCGCGACGGCCGCGTCCGCCGAAGCGTCATCGGCATTGCCGGGCAGGAAGTGGCGGTGCCGCGTCGCGTGATGCGCGCTCACGGGCTGGCGCAGGCGCGCGGCGTCGGGATTATACAGGTGGTCGATGGCAGCGCGGCCGATCAGGCAGGGGCGCGGAAGGAGGACGTCATCGTCGAGTTCGCCGGCACGAAGGTCGAAAGCGTCGACGACCTGCACCGGCTTCTCACGGAGGAGCGCATCGGCGAGCCGCAGCACGTCCTGGTGCTCCGGGGCGGAGAACGCCGCACGCTCGTCGTAGTGCCGCGCGAAGCGTCAGCCGCCTGAGGGCAACTCGACGGCCCACTCGCCGACCGGCATCGACAGCAGCAGGTACTTCCCGCGCAGCGTCAGGACGTTGTCGACGTAGGCGGCCTTCGCCACCTCGCCACGCAACAGGCGCGCCCTGAGCCTTCGGATTTCGTACCGGTAGAGATCGTTCAGGTGCTCGCGTACTCGTGATGGCGGCGTCCCGTCGAGAGGCGCGACGCCATGGCGCGCGAGCGCTTCGAGTACTTCGGGACGATACCGGTACGCCATCGGCATCAAGTATAGGTTCGGCGCCATGCGGTATTCTCTGGCGCCATGCCCCGGCTGCTGGAGTCGCTCTTCACGCTCGACGCCAGGAACACGACGGCGCTCCGCGAACTGCGCGGGGCACTCGCCACGTTTCTGACGATGGCCTACATCCTGTTCGCGAATCCAGACATTCTCCATGCGGCAGGCATTCCGCTGGAGTCGGCCCTCGCCGCCACCGCCCTGACAGCGGCGCTCTGCTCGATCCTCATGGGCCTTGTCGCCAACGTGCCGATCGCGCTCGCGCCCGGCATGGGCCTGAACGCCGTGGTCGCATACCAGGTCGCCGGGACCGTTGGGTCCTGGCAGGCGGCGATGGGGCTCGTGGTCGTCGAAGGCCTTGCGGTTCTCGCGCTGGTGCTCGCCGGCGTCCGGGGATCGGTGATGAACGCGATTCCTCTCGATCTGCGGCGCGCGATCGGGGCGGGGATCGGGCTGTTCATCGCCTTCATCGGTGCCGTCAATGCACGGCTCGTCCTCGTGCCGGCCGGCACGGTCGCGACGCTCGCGCACGATCCGCTGATGGCGATGCCGCCGGTCAGCGCGGGATCGCTCAGGAGTCCGGATGCGCTCCTGGCGGTCGGCGGCCTGCTGCTCATCGCCGTGCTCATTGCCAGACGCCAGCAGGGCGCACTCCTGATCGGGATTCTCGCCACGACACTCGTGGCTATCGTCATCGGACGCGCGCACCTGCCGGCCGGCGCCTGGTGGAGCGTGCCGCACGTCGTCACCGCCGGGCAGGCCGACGTGACGGCCGCGCTGCGGTGGTCGGCGGTGCCGCTGGTGCTCTCGCTGATGATGGTGGACTTCTTCGACACGATCGGCACCGCGACCGCCATCGCCGAGGAAGCCGGGCTGGCAGACGAACGCCACGAGATCCCGCGCCTCAAGGCGCTGCTGGCCGTGGACGCGCTCAGCGCGTCGATCGGCGGCTGGTTCGGCGCGAGCTCCGCAACGTCCTACATCGAGTCAGCGGCCGGCGTGGCGGACGGCGCGCGCACCGGGCTCCACTCAGTGGGCGTCGGCCTGCTGTTCGCCATCGCTGCGTTCTTTGCGCCAATCGCAGGCATAATCCCGGCGTGCGCCACGGCGCCGGCGCTCATCGCCGTCGGCTTCCTGATGAGCGGCGCCATCACGCGCATCGATTTCACGGACCCCGAAACGGCCGTGCCATCGTTCCTCACGCTGCTGCTGATTCCGCTCACGTGGTCCATTGCACATGGCATCGGGTTCGGTGCGATCACCTATGTCGGAATGGCTGTCCTGCGCGGGCATGCGGGTCGTGTTCACCCGGTGATGTACGGCGTGGCGCTGGCGTTCGGCCTCTTCTTCGCGCTCGCCGGTTGATCGCCGTGACCTCGTGCCTGTCCCCGGTTTCACTCTTCGTCGCTCCGTTTCCGATTTGCCATTTCCCGCTCTTTGGTTCCGCTTATGATTGCCGCCATGCCGAGCACGCCTGACATGGCGTTGGTGCTGGCTATCGCCGTCCTGTCCGTGCTGGTGGCCACCAGCCGGTTCAGGCTGCACCCGTTCCTTGTCCTCATCGCCACGGCCTACGCTGTCGCGTTCGCCTCGGGCCTGTCGCTGGCGCAGGTCAGCGGCGCGGTGGAAGACGGGTTCGGCGCGGTCATGTCGTCCATCGGCATCGTCATCTTCGCGTCCGGCATCATCGGCGCCTCGCTCGAGCGGTCGGGCGCCGCGCTGGTACTCGCCGACGCGACGCTGCGCGTGGTGGGAGAGAAGCGCCCCGCGCTCGCGTTCAATCTCACCGGCTACCTCGTCTCGATCCCGGTGTTCTGCGACTCGGGATTCACATTGCTGGCTCCGCTCACGCGAGCCATCGCGTCGCGAACGGCCACGTCGATCACCGTGCTCGCCGTCGCGCTGGCCACCGGCCTCTACGCGACGCACTCGCTGGTGCCGCCGACACCGGGTCCGCTCGCGGCCGCCCTGACGCTCAAGGCGAACGTGGGCCTGACGGCCGCGCTGGGGCTCCTGGTAGCGATCCCCGTCGCGCTGGTCGGCCTCGCCTGGGCGCACATCGTCGATCGACTCGGCCGGGGCACCATGAGCTCGCTCAAGCCGGACTACGTCCGCTGGGAGGATCTGATTGCAAGCAAAGGGCCGCTGCCGAGCCTCGGTGCGGCTCTGGCTCCGATCCTGCTGCCGCTGGGGCTCATCATCGTCGCTACCATCGCCGGCTGGTCGCCGGGCGCGGGCGCCACTCCCTTCTCGCGGTTCCTGATGTTCCTTGGTAACCCGTCGACGGCGCTGTTACTCGGCGCGCTCGTCAGTCTGTCGCTGAAGGGGCAGCGAGGAGGCGCGCTCCAACCCGACTGGATTGTAGAAGGCCTGAAGAGCAGCGGCGCGATCCTGGCAGTCACCGGCGCCGGCGGCGCGTTGAGCCATGCGCTCGCGATGACGGCCGCCGGCCAGGCGCTCGCGCGGGCGATCAGCGAGCATCAGTTCGGCATGCTCGCGCCGTTCCTGATCGCGGCGGTGTTCAAGATCGCCCAGGGCTCGACGACCGTCGCGATGGTGGCGGCGTCGGCGATCGTCGCGCCGCTGGTCGGGCCGCTCGGCTACACAAGCGAGATGGGCCGCGCGCTGCTCGTACTGGCGATCGCCTCCGGCGCCATGGTCGTCTCGCACGTCAACGACAGCTACTTCTGGATCGTCGCCCAGGGATCGGGCATTCCCGTCTCCACTGCCTACCGCTCGCAAACGCTGGCCACTCTCGTCCAGGGCATTGTCGCCCTGCTGGTCGTCTGGGGCCTCTCGATCTTCCTGCTCTAGCGCTCCATGACACTCCCGCTCCGGTCACAGCCCGGGTGGCCCGGGAATTGATGCCGTTTCGATGACCTGGCCCGAGGTTGAAACATGACGAACGTTGCGAACTCCCGATTCAACATCACCGGCTGGGACGAGAAGCCTTATAGCGAGGGCCCGGACCTGCCGAAGCTGACTCGGGCCGCCGTCACCAAGACGTTCACCGGCGATCTCGCCGGCGAAGGGCATGTCGAATACTTGATGATGTACGGTGGCGATGGCTCGGCGACATTTGTCGGCCTCGAGCGGATCGTCGGGAACGTTGCAGGGAAGGCCGGCAGCTTCGTGCTCCAGCGTACCGGAATATTCGAGAACGGCGTGGCGAAGGAGTCCTATGTCGTCGTCCCTGGCTCCGGCACGGGGGAGCTTCGGGGCCTGCGCGGCGAGGGCACGTCGGCTGTTGGGCACGGCACTGAGCATCCTTTCACGCTGAACTACGAGCTGGGTTAGACATGATCAAGATCGTGTCGGTCACCGGGGCTTGCGCATGCCTCGCGATTCTTCTCGCGCACGCGGGAACGCCCGCGAGAACTCCAGCAGCGCTTGAGCAAGCCGTGGCCTCTCCTCGAGAGGCAAAGCCCGAAGGGCTCAGGGTGACTTTGCTCGGAACCGGCGTCGGCCCGCCCGTCAGGCTGGACCAGTTTGGCGCCAGCACGCTGGTCGAGGCTGGTGGCAAGCGGCTTCTTTTCGACTGCGGGCGAGGCGCAACCATCCGTCTCGTGCAGGCTGGGGTTCCCACCAGCTCGATCAGCCGGGTCTTTCTGACGCACTTGCATTCGGATCACGTCCTTCAGCTTCCCGACCTGCTCCTAACCGGATGGGTCGGGGCGCCGGGCGGCAGCGTGCAGGGCGGCAGCGTGCCGGGACGGGCCGTTCCACTCGAGGTCTGGGGCCCTGATGGCACCCGCGACATGATGAGCGCGCTCGAGACCGCCTTCGCCTTCGACATTCACATGCGCCGCGATGTGGACGAGAAGCTCTCGGCGGAAGGCATTGGTGTGCGAAGCCACGACGTCAAAGAGGGAGTCGTTCTCGACCAAGACGGCGTGAAGGTGACCGCATTTCTCGTTGATCATGGGCCCGTCGTGCCCGCGTTTGGGTATCGCGTGGACTATCGTGGCCACTCGGTTGCCCTCTCGGGCGATACACGACTGTCCGAGAACCTGATCCAGCACGCGGCCGGAGTGGATGTCCTGATCCATGAGGCATATGACGCGGTCGTCGCCAGGGCGCGTTCCACCAACCTTGCCTTGACGGAGGCCGTGATCGCGCACCATGCCACTCCCGAACAGGCAGGTCAGGTCTTCGCCCGAGTCAAGCCGCGCCTGGCGGTCTACTCGCACGCTCCCGCGACGCCGAGCGTGATGGACCAGACGAGAAAGACATACGCGGGCCCACTGGAGGGCGCGGAAGATCTGCTGACGATCGAGATTGGCGATCAGATCAACGTTCGCCATTTTGTCTGGAAATAGGTGCCGGGGCTTGTCCCCCGGCCTTCACGCCGACTACCCTCACAAGATCATGCTGGCAACGAGACACCTCGCGGGGACACGGGCGGAGCTTGCCGCCACGCTGTCGCTTGCCTGGCCGGTCATCGTCGCCGAGCTCGGCTGGATGTTCATGGGCGTCGTCGACACGTTGATGGTCGGCTGGCTCGCGCCAGAGGCCATTGGCGCCGTGGGGCTGGGCAGCATCCTGTTCTTCACGGCCGCCGTCTTCGGCATGGGCCTGCTCCTCGGCCTCGACACGTTCGTGTCGCAGGCGTTCGGCGCCGGTGAGCTGCACGAGTGCCATCGCTGGCTGCGCGACGGCGTCCACCTGGCGCTGCTGGCGACGCCTGTCCTGATGCTGGTGTCCCTCGGCGTGCTCGAGGCGATGCCGGCACTCGGCCTGCACCCGACGGTAATGAACCTCACGCGCCCGTACGTCGCGGTCCTGACGTGGAGCTCGCTGCCGCTGCTGCTCTACGCGGCGTTCCGGCGATACCTGCAGGCGCTCGGGATCGTGCGGCCCGTGATGATCACGCTGCTGCTGGCGAATCTCGTGAACGCCGGCTGCAACTGGATCCTGATCTTCGGGCGCTATGGGTTCCCGGCGATGGGCGTCGCCGGCTCGGCCTGGGCAACGGTCATCGCCCGTGTCTTCATGGCCGTCACGCTGCTCGCCGTCATCGTCGTGCACGAACGGCGTCAGCGGCTCGGCCTGTCGGACATCTCGTTCGTCGAGGTCGAGTGGCCGCGGATCGGCAGGCTGTTCCGCCTGGGTGCGCCCGCTGCGATGCAGATCACGGCGGAGGTGGGGGTCTTCGGAGCGGTGGCCGCGCTGGCCGGCCGGATCGATCCCGTCGCGCTCGCCGCGCATCAGGTGGCGCTCAACATCGCAAGCGTCACGTTCATGGTGCCGTACGGCCTCGGGTCGGCTGGAGCAGTGCGGGTGGGCCACGCGATCGGCCGTCGAGACGCGCGGGCCGCGGCGCGGGCCGGCTGGGCCGCCATCGCGCTCGGCGGCGGCTTCATGACGGCGGCGGCACTCGCGTTTCTTGCCGTGCCCGGGTTCCTCGTCCGTCTCTACACGACGGATGCCGCCGTCGTCGCCACGGGCGTCGCGCTGCTGCGCGTGGCGGCGGCGTTCCAGTTGTTCGACGGCCTGCAGGGCGTGACGACGGGCGCGCTGCGAGGACTGGGCGACACGCGCACCGCCATGCTGGCCAACCTCGTCGGCCACTGGCTCATCGGCCTTCCCGTGGCGGCCTTCGCTGCGTTTGGCCTCGGCTGGGGCGTCATCGGGCTCTGGGCCGGGCTGTCCATCAGCCTCACGATTGTCGGCAGCGTCCTCATCGTCGTATGGCGCAAGCGGCTCACCGAACTGGCGGGGCGGCTGCCGACGTCGCCAGCAGCAGCGGGGATCGCATGAGCACGCCACCCACCGTGCGAGAAGAGGCGATCCTCACGCCGCGCTTCCTCCTGATGTGCGGCTTCACGTTCACGGTCTTCCTCTCGCTGTTCCAGCTGATCCCGACCGCGCCGTTCCATGTGCGCGACCTCGGCGGCGGACCGCTGGCCTCCGGGCTGTTCCTCGGCGCGCTGACGTTTGCGTCCGCATGGTCCGCGCCGTTCACGGGCGCCTTCGCCGACCGCATCGGCCGGCGGAAGACGCTCATCATCGCGAGCCTCGGCCTGGCGGCCTTCACGGCGTCCTACGCCTTCATCGAGAACTACCGCCTGCTGCTGGCGCTCGTGCTCGTCCACGGCGTCGTGTGGTCGTCGCTGCTCGTGGCATCGGCCGCCTACCTGACCGGCGTCCTGCCCGCGGCGCGACGCGGCGAAGGCATTGCCTACTGGGGCCTCGCCAGCGTGCTCGCGGCCACTGTCGCACCGTCGGTGGGCTTCTGGGTCTACGCGCACGGCTGGGCCTGGCTTTGCGCCGGCACCACGGCGCTCAACCTGATCATGGCGGCGATCGCGTGGTCGATGGTGGACGACCGGCAGGCGAATCCGCAGCCGCACGCGCACCGCGGCGGCATCGAGTGGCACGTCGTCGCGCTGTCCGCGCCGCTGTTCTTGTACTCGTACAGCTACGGTGCGGTGAGCAGCTTCAGCGCGGTATACGCCGACGCACTCGGCATCAGGCCGAAGACCATCTTCCTGACGACGCTGGCGCTGGTCACGCTGGGGACGCGCCCGTTCACGGGCCGCTTCGGCGATCGGATCGGCTACCGGCGGATTTTCCTGCCCAGCCTGGCCGTCATCGCGATCGGCGTGGCGGCGCTCGCGCTGTCGTCCACGCGCGCGGGCCTCGTGGCCTCGGCCGCGATCTTCGCGCTCGGGTTCGGCACGGCGTATCCCGCCTTCGCGGCGTGGGTGATGCGGGATGTCGGCGAAGCCAGGCGCGGCGCGGCGTTCGGCGCGATCCTCGCCGCATTCGACACGGGCATCGGCGCAGGATCCACCACGACGGGCTGGTTGATTGGCAAGGCCGGCTTCGCCGCCGCCTTCGGGACGGCCGCCGCGCTGGCGGCGTTAGCGCTTCCGGTGTTCCTGCTGGTCGAACGGCGCTTTGCCCATGTGCCACGCGACGCGCACGGGCCCGAGGCCGTGCCGCCGCCCGGCGATCCGCTCTTCTCACCCGCGTCGTTCGAGGAGTGACGTGCGGCGCGTTCTGGCGGTCGTCCTGATGCTGTGGGAGCCGCTGACGCTGGCGCTCGCCGCGTCGACCCTGCTGCGGCGCATCACGGAGCACGGCGTGCCGGCCTACGCCGTGCTGGTTGTGAAGGTATTCGTCGCAGGCGTCGGCATCGCCGCGGGCATGGCGCTCTGGCAGGGGCGTCCGGGCGCGATGGTCCTGGCGCGCTGGGCCCTGGCGCTTTCGCTGGCCACCACCCTCTTCTCGCGCCTTACTCACTTCTGGCCGGCGACGCTGCCTCCGGGAGTTGCTGGTCCGGCGCTCGCGGCCAGCGTCGTCTGGACGGGCGGGTGGCTCGTGTGGAGCCTGCGCCAATCGGGCTGAGCGTGCTGGCCGAACTAAAGTTCGGCCCTACGACTGCTCC
>Ga0207701_10002396_pt1 | contig 19454 bp, 16 predicted proteins | sample KBSSwiSSwithPhiX_FD_184294 | JGI IMG/M metagenome (GOLD analysis project Ga0207701, IMG submission 184294) | Switchgrass rhizosphere bulk soil microbial communities from Kellogg Biological Station, Michigan, USA, with PhiX - S5 (SPAdes) (version 2) | ecosystem: Environmental > Terrestrial >... | reverse complement strand
ACCTCCGAACCCCGTAGAATCCTTCAGAGCATCCTGACCACCTTCACCAACAACGCAATCTGCCCCGCGTGATACGCGTCGTGCTGCGCCAGGCCGTGGAGCAGCACGTAATTCGAGACGCCGGCTCCTCCCTGGCCATCTCGCGCATCGTTGGTCGGCTCGAACAATCGGGATTCGGGGAACTCGCGTACGGCGGCGACGAGCGCGGTCTGGGCCTCGTTCAGCCGTTCGACCGCCTCGCGCCAGCGTTCGGGCGTCGTGGCGCCGACCTCTGGCCAGTCTCCTTCAGGCGGATCGCCGGCCGGCTCACCGGCAAGACGACGGCGGACCTCGTGTTTCCAGGCGGTCATGTGCAGCACCAGCTGCCACACGGTGTGGACGTGCGGCACCGAGCGCGAGGCGGCCTGGGCCGCAGTGACGTCGCGCAGCAGCGTGGTGATCGAGGATCCGTGCCACGGCTCCCCGGCATGCCCGCGCAGAAGCTCGTCGGCGATGCGCTGTGTTTCGGACATTGGGGGAGTCTGAGGGATTTGAGGAATTGGATCAAGAAACGTCAAGGTGCGGGGGTTGGAGGTTCGAGGGTTCGGGGGTTCGGAGGTTCGAGGGTGCGGTTCAAGGGTTCGCAGGTTCGAAGGTTCGAAGGTTCGCGCGCCGAAACGCGAGCCGCGGGCTCGACTTCACGGTTGAACAATCTGCGTTGCCGGCGCCGCGCCACGGCGGTGGAGGCTGCGTACAACGCGTACCGACCTGTGCGATCGCTCAGTCCTCGCGAGAGATAGACGTCGGTACGGGTACTGCTCCGACCGTGTCGTGGCAGGTGTCAAACGCTTCGAGGATCTGATTGCGTATCAGCGGTCGGCGGAGTTGCGGGATTTGATCTACGACTTGACGTCGAGCGGGCCGGGGCTCACCGATTGGCGGTTCAGGGAACAAGTCCGGGACTCGGCTTCGTCGGCTCCCCGGAATGTCGCCGAAGGGTTCGGGCGCTATTCCGCTCAGGACTTCAGGCGGTTCCTGACCATCGCGCGTGGGTCGCTAGCCGAGACGCAGGACCACCTTTCGCACGGTCTGCGCCAGGGCTACTTCAGGCCAGCCGATTACGATCGCGCGTGGGCGCTCTCCTGCCGGGCGCTCGCCGCCATCTCGGGATTGTCAAGGTACCTCAAGGGCTGCAAGGTTCGATAGTTCGAAGGTTCGAGGGTTCGAAGGTTCGGTTGGGCTGTTCGGAGGTTCGACGGGTTAGGAGGTCGGCGGTGTGACAGTTCGAAGGTTAGGGTTTCGGTAGCTGTCGAGATCCCGAACCAACGAACCTGAGAACCAGGAACCCGCACCTGCGAACGTATCGAACCGTCGAACTATCGAACCGCCGCAATCTACTTGACCGGCAACGCAAACGCATACAGCACCGGGCCCGATGCGACCAGCACGTACTGTCGTCCGTCCAGCTCGTAGGTGATTGGCGAGTTCGCGACGCGGCCGATGCCGGAGTGCCAGAGCGTCGAACCGTCGCTGGTGCGGAGCGCCAGGACGTTGGTGGCGGAGTCGCCCGAGAACGTCACCCCGGACGCGGTGGTCAGGACGCCGGCCGAGGGTTCGCCGCCGTTCAGGTCGTGCTCCCAGCGCAGCTTGCCGGTCTGGTAGTCGATCGCTCGGAGCGCGCCCTTGCTCCACACTCCGTAGTCGGCGCCGGCCCACCCGTACTCGCCGTGCTCGGGCTTGAAGAAGTAGATGCCGTACGCGTCCTGGGCGCTGACGATGAACAGGCCGGTGGCCGGGTCGAAGCTGGGCGAGCGGTAGTTGGTGCCGCCGCCCTCGTTCGGGGCGACCAGGCGTCCGTCACGGGCGGGTTCCTTCTCCGGGTTCGGGACCGGCTCACCTTTTTCGTTCACGCCGGTCGCCCAGTTCGCTGCCGCGAACGTGGTCGTCAGCAGGCTCTTGCCGTTGGTCCGGTCGAGGACGAAGAAGTAGCCGTTGCGCGACGCCTGCACGAGCATCTTGCGTGGCGCGCCGCCGAACATCCCGTCGACCAGGACCGGCACTTCCGCCGCGTCCCAGTCGTGCGTATCGTGCGGCGAGGCCTGGAAGCCCCACGCCAGGGTCCCCGTATCGGGATTGAGCGCGACGATGCTGCAGGTCCATTTGTTGTCGCCGGGGCGGAACGGCCCGTTCAGGACCGGGGTCGGATTGCCGGTCCCGACGTAGAGCAGATTGAGATCGGGGTCGTAGGTGCCGGCGTTCCACATCTGCCCGCCTGTGGCTCCGCCGCTGATCGATCCGGGAGTGCCGGGCGGCGGCGTGCTGTAGAAGACCCACTGCTGCTTGCCGGTCTCGGGATCGAACGACTTGAGGGTGCCCGGCAGGTTGTCGAAGTCCCCCGAGACGCCAACGATCAAGTGGTTGCGTATCAGCAGCGGCGCGTTGGTGGACCAGAAGCCCTTCTTCGCATCCGCGACCATGACGTCCCACTTGACCTTGCCGTCGCGCGCATCGAGCGCGATCAAGTGCGCGTCCGGGGTCGTCAGGAACACAGTGTCGCGGTAGACCGCCGCGCCGCGATGGCCGATGTGGAAGCCCTGGTTGGTCGGATAGGTGTACCGCCAGATCTGGCGCGCGGTCCGCGCGTCGATCGCCCAGATGTTGTCTGGGGTGGTCACGTAGAGCACACCGTCGACGAGGATCGGCGTCGCCTTGATCTGCGCCGTCGTCCCCGACTGCCAGGCCCAGGCGAGGCCGAGTTGGCCGACGTTCTCCGGCGTGATCTGCGTGAGCTTGCTGTGCCGCTGACCGGTGTAGTCACCGTGATAGGTCGGCCAGCTGTCGGCCGGCGGCTTGAGCAGCGTCGCCGGATCGAGCCCCGTCCCAGGGGCCGCGGGAGCGGCGGCGGCTGGAGCCGTCTGTGCGGCGGGAGCGGTCTGCGCCGCGACGCTCATGGGTAGGGCGAGCGCGAGAACCGTAGCAGCGATCGTGACGCCTGGACGTGATCTCATGGTCGATACCTTCGCGCGAATGACGTGTCCGGCGCTTACTTCAGGGTCTGCAGGTAGGCGAGGACATCGTGCATGTCCGCGTCGGTGTACTTGGGCAGCAGCGCGGCATGCGCCTGCAGCTTGTCGTCGACCACCACCTTGACCGCCGACACCGGCCACGATCGCGACCACCCGCCATCGTCTACGAGGGAGATGGTGAACTCGTCCCGATACGTGAGCCGACCAGTGACCGGCACGCCGTTCGGTGGCGTCACGGTGACCGTCGGCGCATAGGGCGGCTTGCCGCCACGGCCGCGGCCGCCCGGGTACAACATGCGCTGGAGCAGTTGCAGACCCTGGAGGCGCGTCGCGAGGCCGGCGAAGTCGCCGGTCGGCTGGTGGCACTTCGCGCAGCCGCCGGGCCCGTTGAAGAACTGCTGCCCCTTGTCGGCGTTCCCGGTCTGGAGGTCGGCGACGTCGACCGTGCGGCGGTTCCCTTCGTTCGATTCCGCCTTGCGCTTCTGATCGTGGACGTAGGCGACGACGGTGGCGAGATCGGTGTCGGACATCGCGAACGGCGGCATGCCCTTCTCGGGACGGCCGCTGTGCACGATCGGACCAATCTTGTCGCCGCGCACGTCCTCGGCGACGACCTGGGAGCGGGTCAGGTCGGGCCCGGTCTCGCCGCCCATCGCGTCACGGCCATGACAGAAGCCGCACTGCGACGCGAAGAGCGCCTGACCAGCAGCGACCTGCGCCGCCGGGTAGAGGTCATTGCTGACGCTCTGCGGCGGCCGCACCGAGGCCGGACTTCCCTGCCGCCCGCCACCTTGCGGTGCGGCTGGCGCCGGCGTCGCGGGAGACTGCGCCGGCGGTGCAGCGGGAGGAGGGGGCTGCGCCTGCAGGAAGGCCGCGGCCCACACTGCGAAGGCGATGAACGAAGCGGACCGCATGATGGCACCCGTTGTGAGGATGGACAGGATTCTGGCCGCTCTGTCCGACGCGAGAGCGGCCCGGGCACTCTATCGTTGAGAGCCCGCGCGCGTCAAAGGGGGGCGGCAGCCTGTGGCCTTGACTCCGGCCGAAGGCCCCCTCACTCCAGCAGCAGCGCGGCGGGATCCTCGACCAGCGTCTTGATGCGCACCAGGAACTGGACGGCTTCGGCGCCGTCGACGATCCGGTGATCGTAGGTGAGCGCGACGTACATCATCGGCCGGACGACGACCTGGCTGTTGACCGCGACCGGCCGGTCCTGGATCTTGTGGAGGCCGAGAATCGCGACCTGCGGCGGATTGAGGATCGGGGTGCTGAGCAAAGACCCGAAGACGCCGCCGTTGGTGATCGTGAAGGTGCCTCCCTTCAGGTCGGCGAGCGACAGCGTCCCGTCCTCCGCCTTCTTGGCAAAGCTGCGGATCCCGCCTTCGATCTCGGCGAAGCTCATTCGATCGGCATCGCGCAGGACCGGCACGACGAGGCCTTCGGCGGCGCCGACCGCCACGCCGATGTCGAAGTAGTGCTTCAGCACCATTTCGTCACCCTGGATCTCCGCGTTGATCCGCGGAAATGCGCGCAGCGCGCCGATCGACGCCTTGACGAAGAAGGAGGCAATCCCCAGGCCGACGCCGTGCCGGTCCTTGAACGACTGCTTGTGCCGCTCGCGCAACGCCATCACCGCAGACATGTCGACGTCGTTGAAGGTGGTGAGCATCGCCGCGGTGCTCTGCGCCTCGACCAGCCGCTTGGCGATGGTCGCGCGGCGCTTCGACATGCGGACGCGCTCCTCGGTGCGATCGCCGGTGACCACGGGCGGCTTCTCGCCGACCGGTGCAGCGGGCTTCGCGGCGGGTGCGTCGGCCATTGGTGCACGCGCCGGGGATGGAACCGCGGGTGCGGAGGCCGCCTGCTCGACGTCGCTCTTCATGACCCGGCCGGCATCGCCGCTTCCGCGCACGCTGGTCAGATCGACCTTGCGGTCCTCGGCGGCCTTGCGCGCGGTCGGTGTCGCCCGCGGCGCCTTCCCGGATGCCGCAGGCGGGGCGGATGCGGCTTCTGTCTTCGTCGGCGCGGTCGGTGTAGCTTTGGCGCCGGCTGCCGCAGGGGCTGCGGCGGCTGCGGCGCCGGCCTCCTCGATAACCCCCAACACTTCGCCGACCTTGACGTCCTCACCGTCCTGGCGGGTGATCTTCGCCAGCACGCCAGCCTGGGGCGCGCTGACCTCGAGGTCGATCTTGTCGGTCTCGAGCTCCACCAGCGGGTCGCCCGCGGCCACCTGGTCTCCCTCCCGGCGCAGCCACTTGGCGACGCGCGCGTCGACAATCGATTCGCCGACTTCGGGAACGACGATGTTGGAGGCCATGTGTGTTGAGTCCTTGGAGTGAGCGGCGCGAGGCGCGGTTGACGGTGGCTAAGACGGGACCGCCGGCTTAGCCCGCCGGCGCGACCTTGCTGACGAGCGTTGGGTCAGGAGTGACCGCAGGTGCGGAGGCCGGCTGGCTGGCCACCCCGAAGGCTTGCTCGACCAGTAGCTGTTGATTGAGGGCGTGGCGCGAGGCCGAACCCTCCGCGGGACTGGCGCTGCGCGGCCGGGCCACGCGGGTGACCGGACGTCCGTCGGCGGCGTCGAACAGCCACGGCCGGATGAAATCCCACACACCCATGTTCTCCGGCTCTTCCTGCACCCAGACGATCTGCTCGAGATTCGGGAACTGCTCGATGGCCGCGCGCAGCTCACGCTTCGGCACCGGATAGAGCTGCTCGACGCGCACGATTGCCACGTCAGTACGCGCCGCCCGCGCTTCCGCGCTGACCAGGTCAGCGTAGACCTTGCCGCTGCAGAAGAGCAGCCGCTTGATCGCGTCGGGCCGGCCGTCAGCCTCGCTGTCGCGGATCACCCTCTGGAACGAACCCTCGGCCAGCTCACGCGGTGTCGACGGAACCAGCGGGTGACGCAGCAGACTCTTCGGCGTCAGCACGATGAGCGGCAGTGGGTCTACGGTGAGGAGTGCGGCCTGGCGCCGGAGCAGATGAAAGAACTGCGCCGCGGTGGTGCAGTTGGCTACGCGGATGTTGGTATCCGCGGCGAGCTGCAGGAACCGCTCGGGCCGCGCGCTCGCGTGATCCGGGCCTTGCCCCTCGTGCGCGTGCGGCAGCAGCAGCACCAGCGACGGCCGCAGCCCCCACTTGCCACGGGCCGAGACGATGAACTCGTCGATCATCACCTGCGCGCCGTTGATGAAATCGCCGTACTGCGCTTCCCAGATCACCAGCCGCGACGGCTCCTGGATGTTGTAGCCGTACTCGAAGCCGATGACCGCGTTCTCGGTCAGCGGACTGTTGTGAATCTCGAAGGCCGCTTTGGCCTGCGGCAGCGTCTGCAGCGGCACGTGCAGCTGTCCCGTCACCGCGTCGTGGAACACCGCATGACGATGGCTGAAGGTGCCACGCTCGACGTCTTCGCCAGTCAGCCGGATGCTGACGCCGTCCGCGAGGATCGAGGCGTAGGCCAGCTCCTCGGCACTCGCCCAGTCGACGGTGCGCTCGTCCTGCGCCTCGAGGAACTGCCCCTTCTTCTCGCGCACCCGTTCGAGCTTGCGGTGAATGGTGAAGTCGGGCGGGAAGACATTGAGCGAGGCGCTCAGCTCGCGAAGCCGCTCGAGCGGCACGGCGGTGGCGACGCGCGACGCCGCGCCGGCGGGAGGCGTTTCGGGTGTCGGCTCGATGAAGTCCTGCTCGGGCTGGAGCTTCTCGTAGGCCGTCTGGAGAACGGTCATGTACTTCTTCGCCGAGGCGTCGATGTCGCTCTCGGGGATCACGCCACGCTCGACGAGGGTGCGGCCCCACAGCTCACGGACCGTCGGCTGGGCGTTGATCTTCTGGTACATGACGGGCTGGGTGAAGCCCGGCTCGTCTCCTTCGTTGTGGCCGTAGCGGCGGTAGCCGACCAGGTCGATCAGGAAGTCCTTCTGGAACCGCGCGCGGTATGCGAAGGCGAGGCGCGCCGCCTCGACGCACGCTTCGGGGTCGTCGGCGTTGACATGGACGATCGGAATCTTGAAGCCACGCGCCAGCCCGCTCGCGTACGACGTGCTGAACGAATCCTCGGCGGACGTCGTGAAGCCGAGCTGATTATTGGCGATCACGTGGATCGTGCCGCCCGTGGAATAGCCGGGCAAGCGGCTCAGGTTCAGCGTCTCCGCGACCACGCCCTGCCCCGGGAAGGCGGCGTCGCCATGGATCAGGATCGGTACGCTGCGCGCCGGATCGAAGCGCGGCGGACCGCCGGCGTCGGCAATGGTGCCGGCCGCACGGGCCATCCCCTCGACGACCGGATCGACCGCCTCGAGGTGGCTCGGGTTCGGCGGCATCGAGACCACGACGTCCAGCCGTTCGCCACCGCGGATCGCCCGCAGAGCGCCGGCGTGGTACTTCACGTCGCCGGTCCACGACATGTCCTCGCGGAAGTTCCGCGACACGGGCTCCTTGAACTCGGCCAGAATCTGCGCGTACGGCTTGTTCAGCACGTGCGCCATCACGTTCAGCCGACCGCGATGCGCCATCCCGATCAGGATGTTGCGGATGCCCGACTCGGCGGCTTCACCGATCACCTCGTCCAGCACCGGGACCAGCATGTCCAGGCCTTCGATCGAGAACCGTGTTTTGCCCGGAAAGGTGCGCTGCAGGAAGCGCTCGAACGCCTCCACCTGGGACAGGCGGTCCAGCAGCTTTTCGGGATGAATCGGATCCGCCGGGGCGCGGAAGCGGCCGCCCTCGGCGGCCTGCCGCAGCCAGTCGCGCTCGGCCGGCACGAACACGTGCGAGATGTCGTAGCCCGAGGTTCCGCAGTAGAGGCGCCTCAAGGCGGCGATGGCGTCGAAAGCCGTCGGGCCGGGATCGACGAGAGCACCACAGACCAGCGCCGCCGGCAACGCCCGCAGGTCGTCGTCTGTCAGGCCGTGCGTCGCGGTCTGGAGTGAGGGATCCCCGGGAGGCTTGCCGCCAAGCGGGTCCAACTGAGCGGCGAGGTGCCCGTAGCGTCGGATCGATTCCGCGAGGTTGACCGCGGCCACCACCTTCTGCAGCGGCACGCTGCCTGCCGCGCCGGACCCGGCCCCATCCTCATCCGCCGGCGGCGTCCACGTCTCGAAGAGCGCCCGCGTCTCCGGATCGACAGACGCCGGGTTCTGCCGGTAGCGCTCGTAAGCTTCGAGCACGTAGCCCCGGTTGAGGCCGGAGAATTCCTGCCATGGACCCATAACCGGTTAATTCTAACCGGGGTTCAAGGTTCGGCGTGCAGGGTTCAAAGTTCGGTTCGGGGGTTTTTGGCCCGGCTGAGATCGGCCTGGCCGAGTCCGGAACCGCGCACGCCAGCCGTAACCGCACGCACGAGCGCTCTCCTGGATCAGGCAGGTGCCGTGCGGCCTGGCGACCCGCCCTCTACGTGCGCCGGCGCGGCATGCTCAGCGTCTTCCACTCTGCCGACTGGAGGTGCTTGGCGAGGAACACGACCTGACCGACGTGATACGCGTGATGGGTCATCTGGCGGTGCAGCGCCTGGATGATCGTGTGACGCTCGCCGCGAATCGTCACCTCGCGGCGGAGGTCGGCCGGAGTGAGCGCGTCGAGGGCGCCGAACAGCACCTGCCAGCTCCGCTCCCAGTCCGCCAGCATCGCCCCGCGCGCCACGGGACCAGCGATCTCGAACTCGCCGTCGCGGTTTCGGTCCGGCTTCTCGCCGTCAGTGGTCAGGAAATCGGTGAACCGTGACCGCAGGTTGCCGGCCATGTGTTTGACGATCACCGCGAGGCTGTTCGATTCGACATCGATGGCCACGTTCAGCTGATCGTCGGTCACCTGCGCCAGCGCGCCTTCGGCCAGCCGCTTCATCTTCTCGAATTGCACCCGCACGTCGGCCAGCCACTCGGTCTCAAAGGTCGTCGTCATTGTCATAGTTGCTTCCCGCTTCCCGCTTCGAGGCTACTCGCCATCCCAACGCGAGAACCCCGAACCGAACCGTGGAACCCGCGAACCGAGCCTTGAACCCTGAACCAATGAACCCTGAACCCGCTGGTCGCTGTCATTCCCCCAGCGCCGCCGGCGCATCCGGCACCGGCCAGATGACCCGCGTGAACTGGCCGCGCTGCAGCAGCTCGCGGCCCTTGCCGCCGCGCCCGGTGACCTCGTACTTGCCGGTGCTGATCGTCTGCTCCGCGCCGCGGCTGGTCTCTACCGTCATCAGGTCGCGATCCCCGACCGACGCGATGAACCCGAGGACGCGATCCGGCGCATCGAGCTTGATGAGGATCACGCCGCGGCCCGGACCGGACAGGAAATTGACTTCGTCAGCTTTGCAGAGGAGCGCCCGGGCCTCGCGGGTCGCGGCGATGATCGTCTCGCTGCCGGTGACGTTGCTGACACCAACTACCTCGGCGTGCTCCGCCGGCCGCGCATACCGTCGTCCGGCCCGCGTGCTCGGTTCGGCGAACGGCTCGAGGCTGAAGCGCAAGCTGTAGCCGTCGCTCGTCACCGCCAGCGCGTGCAGCGGCGGCTCGGCCCCTTCCTTCTTCGCCGCGATCACGCCGCTGACCCGCGGGTCCAGGCTCAGCGCGGCGACGATCCGCTCGCCGTCGCGCAGCTTGAAGAAGCGCTGAATCGGCTCGCCATAGCCGGTGGAGGCCGGCAGATCCGCGATGCGCGCCGAATACGCCACCCCCGCGCTGCTGAAGAACACGACCGTCGCCCTGGTGCTTCCGGGCAGCACGGCCAGCACCGCATCGCCTTCGCGGATCCGGGTCGCGGCGACATCCTTCACTTCCTTCTGCCGCTTCACCCACCCGTCGCGCGAGACCAGCACGACGTTGTCCTCGTCGACGATGAAGTCCTCGGCGGTGTACTCGAGTTCCCCTTCGTCGCTCGAGATCTTGGTCCGCCGCGCGTCGCCGTACTTCTTCTGAATCTCCTCGATCTCGACCCGCACCACCCCCCAACGTCCCGGTTCGTCCTTGAGGAGCGCGGTGATGTTCCGGATGCGCCGCCGCTTTTCCTCGAGCTCTTTCCGAATGACCAGGATCTCGAGCCGGGCCAGGCGGTAAATCTTCAGCTCGAGGATCGCATCGGTCTGTTCCGCGTCGAGCTCGAAGCGCTTGATGATCTGCTGCGCCGCATCCGCCTTGCCCTCCGATTTGCGGACGATGCGCAGGATCTCGTCGAGGGCATCGAAGACTTTCTCGAAGCCCTGGAGGATGTGAACGCGCGCCTGCAGGGCGGCGAGCTCGTGCTCGAGCCGCTTCGTCACCACTTCGAGCCGGAAGTGGAGGAAGTGCCACAGCATCGAGTGGAGATCGAGCCGCTCGGGCCGGCCGATGTCCGCCGCTTCGGTCGGGATCAGGCACGTCAGGTTGACGATGAAGCTGGTCTGCAGCGGCGTGTGCTTGAAGAGGTACGCCATGACCATCTTCTCGTCGGCGTCCTTTTTCAGCTCGATGGCGATGCGGACGTCTTCCGTCGAGAGATCCTTGACGTCGAGCAGCGGCGGCAGCTTGCGGCTCAGCGCCACATCGGCGATGCGCTCGACCAGCGTCGACTTGTTCACCGTGTACGGCACGCTGGTGATGAAGATCGTCTTACCGGTACGGGTCGTGGGCCCCTCTTCCCATGTGGCACGGAGGCGGACCGCGCCGGATCCGGTCTTGTAGATCTCCTTCAACTCCTCGGGCGAGTTCAGGATCTGACCGCCGGTCGGAAAGTCAGGCCCTTTGACGTAGCGACAGAGCTGCGCGTTGGTCAGCTCCTGGTTGTCGAGCAGCTTCAAGAGCGCGGTGCAGACTTCGTTCAGGTTGTGCGGGGGGATGTTGGTCGCCATGCCGACCGCGATCCCGGTGGCCCCGTTGATCAGGAGGTTCGGGATCCGCGCCGGCAGGACGACGGGTTCGGTCTTGGTGCCGTCATAGTTCGGCCGGAACTCGACCGTCGTCTGTTCGATCTCGCCGAGCATCTCGTCGCTGATCCGCGCCAGCCGGCACTCGGTGTAGCGCATCGCTGCGGCGTTGTCGCCATCGAGCGACCCGAAGTTGCCCGATCCGTCGACGAGGGGGTAGCGCAGCGAGAAGGGCTGGGCCATCCGGACCAGCGTTTCGTAGAGCGCCGAGTCGCCGTGCGGATGGTAGTTGCCCATCACGTCGCCGACCACCTTGGCGCACTTGCGGTGCTTGACGTCGGCGGTCAGGTTCTGCTGCCACATCGTGAACAGGATGCGCCGCTGTACGGGCTTCATCCCGTCGCGAACGTCCGGCAGGGCGCGCGAGGTGATGACCGACAGGGCGTAATTCAGGTAGCGCGTCTGCGCCGCTTCGTGCAGCGCCACCGACGTGGGGTCGCCACTGCCGCCGCTCGCGCTCCCGGCGCTGCTCCCGCCTCCGGGCGGCGCGACCGCCGCCTCGCCCTCCGGCTCGTCATCGAACAGCGTGCCGCCGCCTTCACTCGATCGTTTCGCCACCAATACTCCTTGGCAGGGAGGATAGCAGACGTGAGGGACGGGCACGGCGGTCGGGGATCGGCGGTCGGCGATCGTGCTGTCGCTGGCCAGCTGGCTAGCGAACCATGAACCGCTGAACCCTCCGAACGCCGATCGCCGACCGTCGACCGTCGACCATCGACCGCCGTGCTCGGATCGCGCACTGCTAAGATCAACTCGTGCGCCGTCCCCTCCTCCAGCTCGACTCCGCCACCGTCATCAAAGGCGACCGCCCGGTCATCGACGCGATGTCGCTGACGATTCATGAGGGCGAGCACACGGTCATCCTGGGGCCGAATGGCGCCGGCAAGTCGGTGCTGCTGCGGCTGCTGACGCACCAGGAGCGGCCGCTGGCCCGGCCCGACGGTCCGGCGCCGGTGCGCGTGCTGGGTGAGGACGTCTGGAATGTCAGCGAGCTCCAGGCGCAGATGGGCATCGTGTCTGCCGATCTGCACCAGCATTTCGTCAGGGGCAACAGTGAAGGGCTGATCACGGCGGAAGCCGCGGTGCTATCAGGCTTCCTGGTCTCCTACGGCATCCTGCGTTACGGCGTCGTCACCGAGAAGATGCGGGCGGAGGCTGCGGCGGCGCTCGCAGTCATGGGCGTACCACACCTGGCGCGGCGGCGGCTGAACGAGATGTCGAGCGGTGAGGCGCGCCGCGTGATGCTCGCCCGGGCACTGGTCACCGGCCCGCGTGCGCTGATCCTTGACGAGCCGACGACCGGCCTGGATGTCGTCGCCCGGCACGGCTTCATGGAGCGTGTCCGGGAGATTGCCCGCGGCGGCACGACGATCATCCTCATCACCCATCACGTCGAGGAAATCGTGCCGGAAATCGAGCGCGTCGTGCTGCTGCGGCAGGGCGCGATTGCCGCGGACGGCCCGAAGTCGGACATCCTTACGGCCGCCCATCTGAGTCGCGTGTTCGACGCCCCGCTGCGCCTCGATGAGTCCGACGGGTTCTACTACGCCCGCCCTGCGGACTCCGCGCTACAGACGTCGTAGCGGTCGCTCGCACCGAATCAGACCACGTCCGAACTGGACATTGCCCCGGCGCACGGTTCGCCGTACGCTCACGAACGGACCCACTATGCCCACTTTGCTGCGCTACCTGCACCTCGACGTGTTCACCTCCACTCCGCTGGAAGGCAATCAGCTCGCCGTCTTTCCCGATCCGCCGGCGCTGGACACGGATCTGATGCAGCGCATCGCCGCCGAGATGGCCTTCTCGGAATCGACGTTCATCTATCCGCCGTCGAGTGGCGGGAATGCCCGGATGCGAATTTTCACGCCGGCCGAGGAGCTGCCGATGGCCGGGCATCCGACGATCGGCAGCACCTTCGCGCTGGCCGAGGTCGGTCGCATCCCGCCCGGCCAGGAGCGCTTCGTCTTCGAGCTCGGGGTCGGGCCGATCGACGTGTCGCTCGAGTGGGGCGCGAATGGCCTGTCGTTCGCGTGGATGACGCAGCTGCTGCCGGCGTTCGGCCCGAAGCTGCCGAACCGTGACGAGCTGGCGCTCGCGCTCGGCGTCGAGCTGGAGGATCTCGACGGCGATCATCCCGCCGAAGTCGTCTCGTGCGGCGTACCGTTCCTGTTCCTGCCGCTGCGCTCGCGGGCCGCGGTCGACAGGGTGTCGATCGATCGCCGAGCGCTGACCAAGACGTTCACCGCGGCTGGCGTCGACGAGCTCGCCGTCTTCGTCTTCACCACCGACAAGGGTGACGGTCAGGAGACCGTCTACAGCCGCATGCTCGCGCCGGCGTTCGGCATCGCCGAGGATCCCGCGACCGGCGGGGCCAGCGGCCCGCTCGGCTGCTACCTGCTCCAGCACGGCATGATCGACGCCGCCGGCGCGCGCGCGATCGTCAGCCTGCAAGGCGCAGCGATGAAGCGCCCGAGCCGCATCCACATCGCCATCGACAGCGACGCCGGACGGATCACGCGGGTCCGTGTCGGCGGCGAGTCGGTCATGGTCGGAAGGGGGGAGCTGACGATCTAGGCTTTGGGCTTTGGGCTTTGGGCGGCGACAGGCTACAGGCCGGGCCGAGTGTTTCGGTGGCCCGATCCTCGATCCCTGATCCCCGATCCCGGTCCCCAGTCGCGATCGCTGATCCCCTCAACTCGCCTTCAGGATCGCGACTACGCGCGATCCTGCACCGCAACAGGCCGTCTCACACCTTCAGTTCTGAGGTGGACCCGGGGGAGGCTGCAGCCCGCGGACCTCGATGAGAATCGCCCCGCCCGAGAGCGCCAGCCACGCGATCGCGCGCCCCGGCCACGACACCGCCAGCCACCAGGCCACCGGCAGCGCCACCCACAGGCTCAGACAGAAGAAACACTGCACCAGGTCGCCGAGTCCGAGCCGCTCGGCGAAGGCCCGGAACCTGCCGATGAGCCCCCACGGCCCGTGCTCGAGGTGCAGGAGGTGGGTCATGCGCCACACCGCCAGGGTCCCGAGCACGAACCACAGCGCCGAACGCTCTTCCATGCCGACGTACTCTACGCCGGACGCAGGCGTTCACCGGGTAAACGACGGGCCGGGGATTCGTACAGGGTTCAGTGGTTCGAGGGTTCGGCGGTTCGAAGGTTCGAGCGTTCGAGGGGTTCGAGGGGTTCGAGGGTTCGGCGGTTGAGTTCGTGGGTTCGAGCGTTCGACGGTTCAGGGGTGGGGCCGCCCTGAGCCTTCGGCGAGTTCGTTGCAGAACCCATCGAACCGGCGAACCGCGAACCAGTAGAACCTCCGAACCCGCGAACCGCACCTGTCGAACTGTCGAACCGTCGAACCTTTCGAACCTTTCGAACCTTTCGAACCTTCGAACCTGTCGAGCCTGTCGAACCTTGGAGAAGCCCACCCGATAATCAGCTACAGTTTTGCGACGTTTCCCGCTTGTTCATCTGCCCGCTGCGGCCTGCTCGTTCGAGCGGCCGGGTGGCGTAACGAGGACCCTGTGATCGCACTGCTCCTCTCCATGACCGCGGCGCTCGCGATGCCGCAAGCGACGACCGCGCCGCCCAACCCGGCGATCGTCGCGTCGGAGTTCATCTACACCACGCCGCCGACGCCGCAATGTCATGCCTCGACGATCGTCGAGACTCCGGGCGGCCTCGTCGCCGCCTGGTTCGGCGGCGAGTACGAGCGGCATCCGCAGGTGAAGATCTGGGTCTCGCGCCATGTCGCGGGTGCATGGACGACTCCGGTCGTGGTCGCGGACGGCGTGCAGCCGGACGGGAAGTCGGTCCCGACCTGGAACCCGGTCCTGTTCCAGCCCCGCACCGGACCGTTGATGCTCTTCTACAAGGTGGGCCCGTCGCCGAGCGATTGGTGGGGCATGGTGATGACGTCGACCGACGATGGCCGCACGTGGTCGAAGGCAGTGCGGCTGCCGGACGGCATCCTGGGGCCGATCAAGGACAAGCCCGTGCAGCTGGCGAGCGGGACGATCGTGTCAGGGTCGAGCACCGAGAACGACGGGTGGCGCGTCCACATGGAGCTCTCCACGGACGGCGGACGCACCTGGCGGGCCACGCCGCCGCTCAACGACGGCAAGACGATCGGCGCCATCCAGCCGACGATCCTCATCCACAAGGACGGCACGCTCCAGGCGATCGGCCGGACTCGCAACGACAAGATCTTCACCACCAGCTCGAAGGACGAAGGGGCGCACTGGGATCCGCTGTCGCTGACCGATTTGCCGAACCCCAGCTCCGGCATCGACGCCGTCACGCTCAAGGACGGCCGCTTCCTGCTGGTCTACAACCACACGCAGAAATCCGGCCGCGACCGCGGCATCCTGAACGTCGCCCTTTCCGCGGACGGCCGCGTCTGGCAAGCCGCGCTCGTCCTGGAGGACGAACCCGGCGACCACGCCGGCTTCTCGTACCCCGCCGTGATCCAGACCTCCGACGGCATGGTCCACGTCACCTACACCTGGAAGAGGACAAGGGTACGCCACGTCGTCATCGATCCGGCCAAGCTGACGCTCAGGCCCATCACCAATGGAGAGTGGCCAAAATAGGGTTCTACAGGTTCGACGGGTTCGGGGGTTCGAACAGGTGCGCGTTCGACGGGTTCAACAGGTTCAACGCGCGGCGCTTCGCGCGCGCTGGTTCGCTTCTGCCTCATCGAATGAGCTGGCGCAGGAACCTGTCGAACCGCCGAACCCGTAGAACGCGCACCTGTCGAACCCCCGAACCATTCGAACCATAGAACCTTATCCCGTTCGCAACGGCACCGTGATCGTGATCGTCGTGCCGGTCCCCAGCACACTATCCACGCGTATCGAACCCTCGTGGGCCTCGACGAGGTGGCGCGCGATCGCCAGGCCGAGTCCCGAGCCGTGCGAGCGCGGGCCCTTCTGAAAGCGATCGAACATCTTGCCGACCTCGTCAGCGGACAGGCCGGGGCCGGTGTCGCGGACCGCGATCACGAGCTGATCGGCGTCTTGCCTGACCGTGATCGTCACCTCCGCGCCGTCCTGCGAGTGCCGGATCGCGTTCGCCACCAGGTTCAGCACCACTTCGCGCATCCGCACCGGGTCGACGAGAACGGGTGCGATGGCTGTCGCGGCCTCGACCTCGACACGCATGTTGCGGCCCCGCGCCTCAGGTTCGAGCGCCTGCACCACGTCGTCGACGAGCGCGGTGATATCGGTGGGCTCCTTGCGCAGGGCCATGACGCCACGCTCTGAGTGAGCGAGCGTGCCGAGATCCTCGACCAGCCGCGCCAGCATGCGGGTCTCCTCCAAGACTTCGGCGATCTGGGCGTCGCTGCGATCGTAGACGCCGTCCAGCACACCTTCGAGGCGCCCCTGCATGACCGCGAGAGGGGTCCGCAACTCGTGGGCAATGTCCGCCAGCAGTTCACGCCGCTGACGGTCCTGCGCCTGCAGCGTAACCGCCATCCGGTTGAAGGCGCGCGCGACGACCCGGAGGAACGGCGGGCCGCGCTCCTCGATCCGCGTGTCGTAATCGCCGGCCGCCACACGATCTGCGGCGGCGACAATGTCCCCGAACGGCAGGCCGATCCGCCGCATGGACAGGATGAAGAACAGGAGGACGACGACGAAGATCAGCGGCGCCGTCAGGGCGACGGTGGCGAAGTCGGGCGCGTGCGTCGCAATCCCTGCGCTTCGGAGAACCCAGACCAGCAGCACGTTTGCGCCGCCGACGCTGAGCGTCAGAAAGAGGATCAGGACGAACGCCAGCCGGCGAACGAACGGCCCACGGCGATGCCGGGTCCACGGTCCGCGGCCGTAGGGCCGGCGCTGCCAGTCGTCACCGCCCCGAGCCGGACCTCGGCTCGGCCTCATGCGTCAGCCGCCTTGTAGCCGACGCCATAGATCGTCAACACGTAACGCGGCCGGCGCGAATCGCGCTCGATCTTGCGGCGCAGGTTCTTCACATGCGCGTCGACGGCGCGATCGAACGACTCGCCGTCTGCATCACCGATCGCATCGAGCAGCTGCGCGCGCGTGAAGACGCGCCCGGGGTGACGCGCCAGCGTGGTGAGGAGACGGAACTCCGTCCCTGTGAGATCGATCGCCTCCCCGTTGCGGGTCACCGTGAGACGCTCGAGGTCCACCGCCAGGTCACCCAGGCGGAGGTGCCTTCCGGAGACGTCCGTCCCGCGCGGTTGGGACCGCCGCAGCACCGCCTTGACCCGCGCGACCAGCTCGCGCGGGCTGAATGGTTTCGTCATGTAGTCGTCGGCGCCGCTGTCGAGACCGGTCAGCCGATCGCCTTCCGCGACCCGCGCCGTGACCATGATGATCGGCAGCGACGAACTGGCACGAATGGTCCGCGCGACCTCGAGGCCGTCGACGCCCGGCAGGCCAAGGTCGAGGACGACGAGATCGGGATGCGAGGCGCCGACGTGGCGCAGCGCCTCGAGCCCGTCGCGGGCGACGATCACGGCGTAGCCGGCGTGCCGCAGGTAGTCGGCGGCAATGGCGGCGATCCGCGGTTCGTCCTCGACCACGAGTACCGTCTGTGCGGACATGTCTCACCGCGGCGGGGTGCCGTCAGCCCTGCGCGGAAGGCGGGGACTCCGGCCGGGCCTCTTGCTCGTGCACGCGGCGGTGCCACTCCTCGAACATCGGCGGCACGCCGCGCCGGTCGTAATAGTATCCGCCCCACCCGCCCCGCCAGCGGCCGCCGCGAGTGAAGACGCGGATGGCGACGAACCAGAAGAACAGGAAGAACAAGGGGAAGAACGGCCCAAAGCCCCACGGGCGATAGAACGCCCAGGGATACGGACCGGCGGCTGACGCCGGCAGCTGCGTCGCGAGCCCGTGCGCGAATCCGAGGTTGTAGGTCCAGGCACCGACGACAGCCGCGAGCCCGACGGCGAACAGCGCGCCGACCCAGCGTGGCGGTCCAGCGTGTTCATGCATGTTGCACTCTCCTTGACTCACAGTCTGCCGACCGACTGTGGAGGGATTGTGAACGCCGGAAGCTTGGCGTAGCATCCTTCCTGGCAAGGCGCGAAAGGACGTGGCCGGCGATGTCGAACGAGACCTGGACAGCGGTTGATCGCTACTTCTCGGACCTGGTCGTCCAGGCCGATCCGGCGATCGAGGCGGCCATGGAGGCGAGCGAAGCGGCCGGCCTGCCGGCGATCAACGTTTCGCCTTGCATGGGCAAGCTGCTCCACCTGCTCACCCGCCTGCACCGCGTCCGCAACATCCTCGAGATCGGCACCCTGGGCGGCTACAGCACGATCTGGATGGCTCGCGCACTGCCCGCCGACGGGCGGATCGTGACCCTCGAAGCGGACCCGAAGCACGCGGAGGTGGCCAAGGCCAACATCGCCCGGGCCGGCGTGACGCCGCTCGTCACGATCAAGATCGGACCGGCGATCGACACGCTGCCGAGACTCGAGCGCGAAGGCTTTTCGCCGTTCGATCTCGTCTTCATCGACGCCGACAAGCCGAGCACGCCCGAGTACTTCCAGTGGGCGCTGCAACTCTCCCGCCCCGGCACGCTGATCATCGTCGACAACGTGGTGCGGAACGGCGCGGTGGCCGACAGTTCGAGCCGCGACGCCAGCGTGCTGGGCATGCGCCGCTTCGCTGCGATGCTGGGGTCGGAGCCGCGGGTCAGCGCCACCGTCATCCAGACCGTCGGCGCGAAGGGCTACGACGGGTTCGCGATCGCCATCGTGTCGACGCGGCTCTGATCACGCCGTGTTGTCCTTCGACTGGCGCGCACTGTTCGTTCCGTCCGACAGCCTGCTCGAGCTGTTCGTGCGCGGCACGCTGCTCTACTTCTTCATCCTCGCCGCGATGCGCGTGCTCCGCCGGCAGGGCGGCTCCGTCGGCACTCCCGATCTCCTCGTCGTCGTCCTGGTGGCCGATGCCGCGCAGAACGGCATGGCCGGCGAGTACAAGTCGATCACCGAAGGCGTCGTGCTCGTGGCGATCATCTTCTTCTGGGACTTCGCCATCGACTGGCTCGCGTACCGGTACGCGCTCGTGCGGCGCCTGGTGCAGCCACCGCCCGTGCTGCTCGTGCGCGACGGCCGGCCGCTGCGCCGGCAGCTGCGCTCCGAATTGCTCACGATGGACGACTTGAACGAGCAGATGCGCGAGCAAGGGATCGACGACATCCGTCGCGTGAAGCGCTGCTTCATCGAAAGCGACGGCCGGATGAGCGTGATCAGCTACTCCCCGGACGAACGCCCGCCGCACGTCCCCGAGAAGCGCACGTTCTAGGCGGTGCGGGACCAGCCCCCTCGGGATCCCTCGCCGTCAGTCGACGTCATAGATCACAGTCGGCGGCCAGCGCGAGTCCCGAGTCCCGGCGGAGAACTCCCCAGATGGGTGATCCGCACCTCTCACGCGACTGCCACACTGGCTGACATGAGCACATCACTTCTCTCCACTTACTCCGACGCGATGGCCGACGCGGTCGCAGCCGTCGCCCCGTCGGTCGTGCAGGTCGGCGGACGCCGGCGGCCGCTGAGCGGCCTCATCGGCG
>Ga0207701_10002393_pt1 | contig 19468 bp, 14 predicted proteins | sample KBSSwiSSwithPhiX_FD_184294 | JGI IMG/M metagenome (GOLD analysis project Ga0207701, IMG submission 184294) | Switchgrass rhizosphere bulk soil microbial communities from Kellogg Biological Station, Michigan, USA, with PhiX - S5 (SPAdes) (version 2) | ecosystem: Environmental > Terrestrial >... | reverse complement strand
GCTGCTGCACTTGTTGCTACCCACCGTGGGCGTGGCGCTTGCGCTCGCTGCCTGGTGGGCGGCGAGCGTCATGGTGCCAGAGTTACCGTCACCGGCGCGCACGTGGCAGGAAAGCAAGATCTATATTCTCGAGCCGCTCGTGAAGCGCGGCGAGACCGATCAGGGCATCGCGCTGCTGGCCTACTACAGTCTCGTGCGCGTCGCGCAAGGGTTCCTGCTCGGCATTGTCATCGGCACACCGGCAGGATTCCTGCTCGGCGTTTCACCGCTGCTGACCCGCATGTTCGATCCGCTCATGCAAGTCATGCGGCCCATCTCCCCGCTCGCGTGGCTGCCGCTCGGTCTCGTTCTCTTCCAGAAGTCGGAACCGGCGGCGTTGTTCGCCATCGCCGTCTGTTCCATGTGGCCGACGATCATCAACACGATGATGGGTGTCCGCGCGATCCCGCAGGACTATTGGAACGTCGCGAAAGTGCTCAGACTCTCACGAACGACGACGTTCGTGAAAATCATCGTGCCGGCAACGCTGCCATACATGTTCACGGGATATCGGCTCAGCCTCGGCATCGCCTGGCTGGTCATCGTGGCCAGCGAAATGCTGACGGGCGCTCCGGGCGTCGGCGGCTTTCTGTGGCAGGAATACAACAGCCTGATTTACGCGCACATCCTTCTGGCCATCATCACGATTGGCGTCATCGGATTCGTCCTCGATCGATTGATGGGGCTTGCCGAAGCCCGGCTGCGGACCGCGTGAGGCGCAGAGACTGATGGCGTTCATCGAGGCGAAAGGGATTTCCAAGTCATTCGCCACCGCAAGCGGAAGCCCGCGGCCAATCCTCCGCGATGTTTCCCTCACCGTCGCGCGCGGCGCGTTCATCTCGATCGTCGGGACAATGGGCAGTGGCAAATCAACGCTGCTGAGCATCCTCGCGGGCCTCATCACCGCCGACAGCGGCACCGTCGTCATCGACGGTGAACCAGTACGCGGCGTCCGCACCGATGCGGCATTCGTTTTTCAGAATTACTCGCTGTTGCCGTGGTTCAGTGCGCTCGAGAATGTCCGCCTTGCCGTCCAGGCGGCGTTGCCCGGGTCGAGCCGCGCTACTCAGACCGAGCGCGCCCGCCGTGCACTCGAACAGGTCGGTCTCGGCAATGCGCTCAGCCGCCGCCCCAGTCAACTCTCCGGTGGCATGCGACAGCGCGTCGCCATTGCCCGCGCCTTTGCCACCGATCCGGAGGTCTTGTTTCTCGACGAACCGTTCGGCGCACTCGATGCACTGACACGCGAAACGCTTCAACAGGATCTGCTGCGGCTCTGTTCGTCGGTGGAGCGGCCGGTCACGACGGTGATGATCACGAACAGCGTCGAGGAGGCAATCCTGCTCTCGGACTGGATCGTTCCGATCCTGCCCGGACCGCCTTCGACACTGGGAACGCCGATTCCGGTGCAACTCGCGAGGCCGCGGACGATCGCACAGCTCGCTCACGACGAAAACGCAACCCGCGTTCGCGCGCACGTAGTCGCGACGTTGACCGCCGCGTTAGGCGGACGATCGCGTCGCATGTCGTCAAAACGCGGCGCCGATTCCGTCGCCGCGCGAGCGCTGGTCGAGGAATCACGATGAGCGTGCCGCTGCAACTCACTGGACTGACGAAAGTCTTCGACACGCCGACAGGCGCCTTCGTCGCTGTGAAGGATGTAAACGCTCAGGTCAGCGCGGGAGAATTCGTTGCGGTGCTCGGTCACTCCGGATGCGGCAAATCAACCGTCCTGTCGATGGTTGCCGGTCTCGAGCGTGCCACTTACGGCGGCGTCGTCATCGACGGCACCCAGGTGATCGGCCCCGGAGTCGAACGTGCGATTGTGTTTCAATCGCCGTGTCTGCTCCCGTGGCTGAGCGCGCGGGACAACGTACATCTTGCCGCGACCCAGCGACCCGGCACCAGCGCAGACCAGCAGCGCGCCACGACCGAGCATTACCTTGGTCTGCTCGGGATTGCGGACGAAGCCGACCAGGCGCCGGCACAACTCTCACTCGGCACGCAGCAGTGCGTGTCGCTCGCGCGAGCGCTATCGGTCGAGCCGCGGTTTCTGCTGCTCGATGAACCGTTCTCACAGCTTGATTCACTGACGCGGTTCGAACTTCAGGACATCCTGCTCCGCGTCTGGGAGGAATCAGACAAGACCGTCCTCATGGTGACGCACGACGTCGATGAAGCGTTGTATCTCGCCGACCGACTGATCCTGATGACCGACGGCCCGGAGGCAACCGTCGGCGATTCGGTCACCGTCCCGTTCCCGCGCCCGCGTCGCCGGGCATCGGTTCTTGCACATCCCGAATACCATGCGTGCCGCCGCCGCGTGATTGATTTTCTGGAACACAACGCCCATCAGTCGCGATCGAGTGCGCTGGATGATGTGATTAGGCGGCGCGGTGCGATTGGGCACTGATCTGCGAACGATTTCCCGCGGCACCGTCTACCTCGTCGGCGCCGGCCCCGGCGATCCAGGATTGCTGACGGTTCGCGCGCTCGAACTGATTCGCCACGCCGACGTCGTACTGCACGATCACCTGGTCAGCGCCGAGATTCTGGCCGAATGCAACGCGAACACGCGCACGATTGACGTCGGAAAGGTCGGGCACGGTCCGCAGGCCGACCAGGCGATTATTGAGCGACACCTGATCGTATTCGCACGTGCTGGCCGCGCCGTCGTCCGCCTCAAAGGTGGGGATCCATTCGTCTTCGGCCGCGGCGCCGAGGAAGCCCTCGCGCTCAGCCGCGCCAACGTGCCGTTCGAAATCGTTCCCGGCGTCTCGTCTGCGTTGGCGGCACCAGCTTACGCCGGGATTCCGCTGACCGCGCGCGGCATCGCGTCATCGATCGCGATCGTCGCCGGCCACTGCGCACGAACGTGTGCATCGCCACCCAACATTCCCGTGGCCGACACGATTGTGGTCCTCATGGGAATCTCAACTGCAGATGCGATCCGCAATCAGGTGATGGAGGCCGGCCGCAGGGGCGATACACCGGTGGCGGTGATTGAATGGGCGACGCATGCACAACAGCGCGTCGAGATTGCAACGCTGGCGACGCTGCCGGAGGCGATCGCTCGTGCCGGAATTCGAGCGCCAGCGGTGATCGTCATCGGAGAAACGGTCAATCTCCGGTCAGCGCTCGACTGGCTGAAATGCGCTTACCAATGAATTTCGCGCCGGTCGTGAAAGAACCCGCCGGTGTCTCAATCCGGGATCCGGGAGGCGGGATCCGATTCACGCATCATCGCGGCGTTCGCAGGTATTTGTCGAGAAAGACCAGAAGTCTCTCCCACGAATCTTCATTGGCCTTCGCTTGACCTTCCGGCGTGCCGCCGAAGACGTTCGGGCGTTTCGTAATCGGATGGATGCGCACTTGCCCCACGTCTGAGGTGGGCACGAACGGCCGCGTTATCTGATGGCCGGCATGCTCGTAGGAGTAGTGCTCGACTGGATGCGCGAAGTGATGTGCCTTCAGTCGCTCGATGACACGCGCGGCGAAGATGTCAGATGGCCAGAGTTTATCGTCCTTGCCGGAAAACATCAGCAACGGTCCGTTAATACGCTCCACCGGGATCTCGGCCTCGGACGGCGTGAAGCGGCTGCCTCGAACGGCAGCGAGTGGCTTTCCGTTCAACGTCCACGCAGGCGCTTCCGAGTGATCACCCAGTCCAGGCCACACCACATTGCTCGGCACGTTGGCCACGACGACGCGAAACGCTGAAGGATAGGTCGCACCAAGGAGCAGCGCGAGCTCGCCACCGCGTGAAGTGCCGAACACGCCGATGCGCGTGGCGTCGACGGCCGGTTGCGATTTCAGCCACTCGACCGCGGTCGCGAAGTATTCGAGCGGGATGTTCTGCAGGAACGGCGGCAATCCCTCTGCATTGAAATAGGCGAGTGCGAAGACGAGGTAGCCGTGCGATGCGAGACCACCGGCGTAGCCGCCCGGGAGGGGAATCCCGCCCTGGGATCCTGGCAAGACGATCATCGCCGGAAGCCGTCCGGCCGCGGGCGGATAGTAAGCGGTGCCGACCAGACCTCGCTCCCGCACCGGTACCATGCGAACGTTCTCGGCGACGGCGCGCCGGACGATCGTGTGCGTCGCGATCGCGCGCCCGTCTATCTCGGCAGTGAAGGTCCACGGACCGGCGACGGCAGCGCCGGGGCGATCACCCGTCGCTGACCAGATCAGCCGCATCGGATCGGCGACTTCAACGTGACCGCGATCGTCGCTCCGGAACGTGGCGCTCGACTGCCACACGCCGCGGTTGCCAGCGACGCGAATGGTGACCGCCTTCCGAGGTTCCAAACCCTCGAGAGCCACGCGGAAACGATCGTCAATGAGGACGCTGTCGGGGGTGATCTGGAAGTGGGCATTCTGCTGCCCGAGTCCGGGAGACGCGATCACGAACAGTACCAGGCCGACCGCGTTGCGGAGAGCGTCGCTTCGGGCGTGGTTCATGCCTCACTCCATTACGAGAGCGGTTCAAAGGCAGAGCCCATCTTCCTCGGTTTCCTTGTGAGCGCAAAATCCCGTCGCCTCGGGTTTGTCAGTTCGTCGATTTCGTACTGACCAGGGCGGCAGTAGCGTGGGTGGATGGTGCTTCCAGGGGCGAGCAGGCCGGCGAGCGCGAGTGTGAACGTCCCGGTTCCACAACCCAGGTCGGCCCACGTCGTCGGCCCCAGCGCGCCAACACCACTATCGGCGAGCATCTCGATCGCGTCGCGTTGTCGCACTCCGCGATCATAGTGGCCCGGCGGCTAGTTGATTCGTTCAATCGCGATGCAGCGGTCGTGGGTGCGTTGCGCCCCTTCTACTTCTTCTTGCTGGGATCGTCCGCCGGGTTCACATAGTTGACGACAAATGGGCCGACGCCGTGGATTTGGATAACGGTCTCCCCCTTTGACATCGCAAAGTGGTGCATTCGCTTCGGCATGTGCGCGTAGCCACCAGTCGCCAGCGACGTCATCGCCTTCTCGTCAAACGCGTCACCCACTCCGACAAAAAACGTCCCCGACAACACAGCCACGTTTTCATCGGTCGGATGCCAGTGCGGCGACACGCGATAGCCGTCAGGGAATTTGGCACGGATGACAAACGGCACACCTGCCTTGGACGGATCGCCGTCGAGGACGGCCATCTGCGCCCCCGACGGCAGCGTCGCCGGTGCAGGACCCCACTTGATGTCGGACGGTGCGATCGCCACGTGTTTGGCCATGGCCGGCTTGTCGGCAGGCGCCGCCTTTTTCGCCGTCTGTGTGTGCACTCTCGCCGGCGCGATCGAGATCGCGCAAATGAAGACGAGAAGCGTTGTGCGTACTGTGGACATCGATGTCTCCTGCTTGAAAAGGAATGTGGGACGCGGGCGGATTATACGCGAGAAGTTCATTTCAACTCTGCTCAGTCCGGAATTCGAAGCAGTTTCATGGCATGAGCATAGCGTTGTGAGCGCCAATCAGGCGGGCAGTTCCCAGCCCTTGCGGTAGGTTCCCTCGATCCATTGCTGCGCGTCCGGCACGTTGCTGGCCCGCATGCCTTCGGCATCCCACTTCAGCGTCTTGCCCGTTCGCAGCGCGAGCGCGCCAAGGAGGATGAACTCGGTCAGCCGCGCGCCGTACTCGAAGTTGCTGCACGCAGGCGTGCCGCCCTTGCAGGCCTGCAGCCAGTCGGCATGATGTCCAGCGACGCGCGGGATGGTCTTCGGCGGCCGCTTGTATTCGCGGTGCAGTTGCATGGGCAGCAGGCGCGGCATTCCCGACCAGCCTGCGCAGGTGAGAATCCCTTTGTCACCTACGACCATCAGCCCGTTCTCTCCTTCGCCGAGCCGCTGGAGCGGGTCGTCTGGATCGATGCCGAACGGCGTGGGTGGCCGGAGGCCGTTGTCGTACCAGTAGACCGTGACCGGTCCTCGAGTTCCCTGCGCGGCAAACTGGTAGGTCACGAGATGACTCCCCACGCTCCGCTCGTCATCGAACTGTGAGGTCCTGGCTTCGATCGTCGCCGGCGTATCGAGGCCGAGCGCGTTGAACGCCGGATCGAAGTGATGCGGGGACATATCCGGCATCGTGCCGTTGCCGAAGTCCCACCACCAGCGCCAGACGAATGGCGTGTACATTCCGCTGTACGCACGCTCGGCTCGCGTCCCGAGCCACAGATCCCAGTTGAACATGCGCGGCTTGACAGTCGGACCCTGTACAGGTGGCTTGGCATTGAGCGGCTGCGCATTGCCGCTCCACGCGTGCACGTCGCGAACCGTTCCGATGGCGCCGTCCTTCAGCCACTCGACAGTCTGGCGGTGTCCCTCGCCGGAACGCCCCTGGTTACCCATCTGGGTCGCAACTCCGGTCTCTTTCGCGACGCGCGCCACGAGGCGCGCCTCCCGGATGTTGTGCGTGAGCGGCTTCTCGCAGTAGACGTGCTTGCCCGCTCGCATGGCCAGGATCGCGGCATACGCGTGCAGGTGATCGGGCGTGGCAATCAGGACGGCGTCGATCGCCTGTTCTTTTTCGAGCATGACGCGGAAATCTTCGTAGGTCGTGCATTTGTAATTCGGCGTCTTGGCCGAGTAGCGTTCCTCGACTTCCGACTTCACCGGGCCGCGTCCCGATTTGCCGCCGAAGTACCATCCGGAGAGGTCCCACTCTTCGGCCGGATCGGCGAGCGCAATGATCTGGCAGTCCGGCTCCTCGAAGAGCGCACGCGCATTGGTCCGGCCTTGACCGCCGGCGCCGATGATGGCGACGTTGACCTTGTCGCTCGGCGCGACGAACCGCGGCCCGCCCAGAACGTGCCGGGGCACGATGGTGAACGCGGCTGCCGCCGCTCCGGTGGTGGCGAGAAACTGGCGGCGGGTGGCGGGCGTCGAGTGAGTCTCCATGCGCATCTCCTGGCGCCTATCCTACTCCTCGTTGGGTTGGATTGGATATTTTGACAGGGACGCTCAATCAGCGACATCAACTGTCACGCTGCATTCGCAACCAAGAGAAGGACAGGAGAAAGGAGAAAGGAGAAAGGAGAAAGGAGAAGGGAGAAGAGGTCGATTCGAGGATTAACGATTCGAATGATGAGTGATCCACGATCAGTGATTCACGATCAGTGAGCGATTAGTGATTCCGCGCGTGCAATTGACCATCGTCTGAAGATAGCCACGCGACACCGCCGGACGTTACCGCTACGTGATGCTTGGTGCCCAGCGCGAACGAGGAGATGCTCCGATTCTTGCTTCGAGAACCCAAGGTCACGGAAGACATTCCCCGTGGACGGCGTCACTTTATCGCGCCGCCACGTAGAACACTCGGTGCGCACCGGCGACGTGAACCCGAATTTCACGGACGCCCGAAGCCGCGCACCATCAACCGGTTCATGATCGCGCCACGTTCGCGTTCGATTCCCTCCCTTTCGCCCAACTCTTCATCGACGCTCTCTCACTGAAGGCAGCGTCCGCACGATCAGCAAGGCCAGGAGCGGGACAGCGATCGCGTAGATGTACTGCGTTCGCGACACGCCGATGTTCAACGGAAACCAGATACCTGGCACCCCTATCGGATCGAGCAGCTCGCCGCCGAATATCCCGGCCATGATCGAGGCTAACGTGATGGGCGCCAGGATCCGCATGGGTCCGCTGCCGGCGATGCGCGCACCGATGACGACAAACAGCGCCAGTGACCCGAGCCGGCTGCCGCTCGTCACTACCGCCGAATGGATCACGGCGCCCACAATCCCGGCGACCGCCAGCACTGTCGCCGACGCATCGATGCTTCGCCACGGAACTGGGCACCAGCGGTTCCACGCCAACGTCCACGCCGCCACGGTTGGCACCCACATCACGGACGCCAGCCACCCATACGTCGCCAGATCTTGCAGATCGGTCCACGCGACGATCGCATTATTGAGGCGCCTGGCTGCCGTCAGCGCCAGCGCGATGCTGGCAAAGATCAGGAAACCCTTGTGACTGCTCCGGGACTGGTACACGAGCACCAGGCCGATGAGGGCCAGCATGGCGAGCGGCTCGATCGCATCGACGATGTAACCGGCGATGGTTCGATGCCATTGCACGCGGTGGAGCGCCTCGCTGATCGGCCGGGGAGCCAGTATGGGCGGGCTGTGCATGCCGCCGCCGTCTCCGCTGGGCCCCGACCTGGGGCGCATGTATACGCGAACCGCGAGCACGCCACGGGTGCCCGCCGCATCGGCAGGAAGTTCGAACCGCAACGGACGTGTGCCGACGACACGCGGGTTTGCGCCGAGCCTGCCCGACCCGCCGAGCCGTTGGCCGTTCCAATAGAGTTCGTAGCCGTCCTCGACGAGCGTCGGCCCGAGGATGTCCCACGAGGCGCGGCCGGCCGGCACCGTTACCGCGCGCCGGTACCAGGCGTAACCGTGATAATCGGGGTGACCATGCACCATCCACCCGCCGACGTAATCGGGCAGGCCCACGTCGCCGTCGTGGCTGCCCGGCAGGGCGGTCATGTCGACCGTTTCCCAGGCACTGTCATCTGAAGTGGGGTCCGCCCAATGCGGGTCGTCGCCGGTATGAAATCGCCAGGCGCCATCCAGCAGCGTCGCGGCGGCGCGCAGCGTCGGCGGATCAGGTCGTCCACCGATCGCCAGGTCGGCGATTACGACTGCCAACGTCAGCAGCGTCGCCATGACGATGCCGATGATCAGTTTTCGTTGTGTCGCGCGCATCCCCTTACCCGCGAAGTCAGTAAAAGCGCTCACGGCGTTCGCAGGTAGCCGCGATTGCCCGTCGACGCGAAACGTGACCCTTACTTTCATTGTGAGCGCAAAATCCCGGTACGTCGGGTTTGCCGCTTCACAGGAGGTTTTGCAATACTTGACTCAGTCAACTATTCGATCCACACTCGCCGAACGGCTCCCTCCGGGCCGAATTCGAAGGAGGATCGCACGTGGCTGCTTCCGCGCTCGCTCAGGATGTGGACGCCGTCCGCCGTTTCAATCGTTTTTATACGCGCCAGATTGGCGTGCTGCAGGAAAAGCTTCTCCATAGCCCCTTCTCGCTGACCGAGGGGCGTGTGCTCTTTGAAATCGGGTATCACGGCGACAGCGGGATGCCCCGCGCCACCGCGCCGACAGCTGTCGATATCGCGAAGGCGCTGGAAATCGACGTCGGCTACTTGAGCCGCATTCTCCAGCGCTTCACGAAGCGGCGACTCATCACGCGCACGACCTCCGACGCCGACCGGCGCCAGGCGCATCTTGCCCTGACCGCGCGCGGACAAGCCGCGCTCGTCCCGCTGCAGCAACTGGCGCGGGACGAGGTGGGTGTCATGCTGGGATCCCTCTCACCGAGCGAGCGTGGGCATGTCGTGGATGCGATGCACGTGATCCAAACATCGCTCGTCAAGCCGGGCGCCGCTGCGGTCGCCGAGCCGGCGGCTTTGCGCGCCCCCGGGCGGGAGGTCGATGCATGCACGCTACGCGAGCATCGCGCCGGCGATATGGGCTGGATCGTCTCGCGCCAGGGGGCGCTCTACGCGGAGGAATACGGTTGGACGACCGAATACGAAGCGCTCGCGGCCGAGATCGTTGCGCATTTCCTCAAGAACTTCGATCGCGCACGCGAGCGCTGCTGGATCGCCGAGCGGGACGGCGCCGGGGTTGGTGCGGTGATGATCGTCCGGCAATCCGATACCGTCGCGAAACTGCGGCTCCTGCACGTCGAACAGGCGGTGCGCGGGCTCGGGATCGGCAAGCGGCTGGTCGACGAGTGCGTCCGCTTCTCGCGCGCTGCCGGCTACCGGAAGATCACGCTGTGGACGCAGTCGAATCTGCTCGCCGCGCGTCACGTCTATAAAGCCGCAGGGTTCACGTGTGTGGCGCAGGAGCCACACCGCCGCTTCGGCAAAGACCTCGTCGCCGAGACCTGGGAGCTCGCGCTCTAGGTGTCGTCAAGGGCAGGCCCGGTCGTGCTGGGACCCGGTTTGATAACTGATCGCGCAAAGAGCGCCGGGAAACCCATTTCGCGCCGAGACCGGTATTCTCCGCGCCCTTTGCGCGAGAAATCAGTCTGCGGCGCGTGACTAGTCAGGCGTCTCTGCTCGCCAAAGCGGCATAGAGAGCGGCGCGCCGATAGAGAGAGGGACGTGAGCGCAAGATTCTGATCGATCGGTAGCCCGCGTCATAGAACAATCTGGTCAGCCTCGTCTGCGAAACCGGATAAGGGACCCAGCGATTCGCGGCATCAGCATCGTATTCGACGATCAGAAAGTAGCGCGGTGATTTCATTCGCGGTTCGCATGCGCGGATGAATGCCGCGTGGCCCTGCACGTAGTGCAGCGAGTTGGCCATCAGAATGCCGTCCAGATCCGCGAATGGCCATAGCTGTGGGTTCAGGAAATCCCCCTGGTGGGTCGTGATGCTGACGCTCTGGTGCACCGGCGGAATCTTGCGGAGCGCAGAGCCATCAATGTCCGTCGCATGGATGGCACTACCGGGCGCGAGCAGGTCCGCGAGCGCGAGTGTAAACGTCCCTGTGCCACAGCCCAGATCGGCCCACGTCGTCGGTCCAAGCGCTCCAACGCCACTGTCGGCGAGCATCTCGATCGCATCTCGCTGTCGCACTCCGCGATCATAAAGTGACGTCGTCCTCTGATATAACAACCGAGGTTATCGGCACCTCGGGAGGTCATCATGGCGACGCTCACACACTGCCGTTGGCTTCATTATTAGGGGATGAAAATCAGATCCCGCGTGTCGCACGGCAAACTGACGGCAGCCGCACTCGTGCTCGCCTGCGGCGTGCTCAGCGCCCAGGAGATCGGCTGGTTCTCTTACGGTCGCGACACTGAGGGCACGCGCTACTCCCCCGCCGCCGAAATCACGCGCCAAAACGTCGCCCGGCTCGAGCTTGCGTGGACCTATCGCACTGGCGAATCCGAGCCGCGCTTTGCGACGAAGAAGCCGACGTCGTTTGAAACAACCCCGCTATTCTTCGACGGGACGATGTACGTCGGCACACCGCTCGGACGCGTCATTGCTCTCGACCCGGCGACCGGTCGCGAGCGTTGGGTGTTCGATCCGGAGATCAAGCGCGACGTCACCTACGGCGATTTCGCGAGCCGCGGCGTCTCGTCGTGGTTCGACGCGTCGGCACCGGCGGACGCGATGTGCAAACGGCGGATCTTCATCGCGACCGCGCAGTCACAGCTGATCGCCATCGACGCACGCACCGGACGTCGCTGCACAGGATTCGGGCGCGACGGGATCGTCGATCTCACGACCGGACTGCGCATCCCGCCGTTCGAGCCGCAGGCCTATTCGATGACGTCGCCGCCGGTCGTCGTCAACGGCCTGGTGATCACCGGATCGTCGATCGCGGACAACAGCCGGCCGACGATTGCGAGCGGCGAAGTGCGCGCCTTCGACGCGCGCACCGGAGCGCTGAAGTGGAGCTGGGATCCGATTCCGCAGGACCCGAAAGATCCGGCGTTCGGTCAGTGGCGCGGCAAGATGGCGAACAAGACCGGCGGCGCAAACGCCTGGTCCGTGCTCGCAGCCGATGCCGAGCGCGACCTCGTCTACGTGCCGACCGGCAGCGCCGCGCCGGACTACTACGGCGGACTCCGGCTCGGCGACAACCGGTACGCCAACTCGATCGTGGCGCTGAAAGCGTCAACCGGCAAGGTCGTGTGGGCGTTTCAGACCATTCACCACGATTTGTGGGATTACGACAACGCGTCGCCGCCCGCGCTCGTCACGGTGATGCGCAACGGCTTGCGCGTGCCCGCGGTTCTGCAGGCCAACAAGAACGGGATGCTCTACGTTCTCGATCGCGACACAGGTGAACCGGTATTCCCGATCGAAGAGCGGCCCGTTCCGGCGAGCGATATTCCGGGTGAGGAGGCCTCGCGCACGCAGCCGTTCACATCGCTCACACCGCCACTCAGTCCGCATCGCTTGTCCGTCGACGATGCGTGGGGACTTACCGACGAAGATCGCGCGTCGTGCCGGGCGCAACTCGAAGGCCTGCGTAACGAAGGCATCTTCACACCGCCGAGCGTGAAAGGCACGCTGGTGATGCCGTCGAACATCGGCGGTGCGCACTGGGGAGGGCTGGCGGTCGATGTCGAGCGCCAGATCGCGGTGGTGCCGGTGAACCGCATCCCGGCGATGGTGCAACTCCTGCCGCGAGAGACTGTGAAGATCGAGGAGTCGAGGCGCGAGGACCGAAGGCTCGGCCGCGAGTACGAATACAACATGATGGAAGGCACGCCGTACGTGATGCGTCGACGGATCCTCGTGAGCCCTTCAGGTCTACCCTGCTCGCCTCCTCCCTTCGGCGCGCTCGTCGCGATCGATCTCAAGACCGGCGCGCGGGCATGGGAGGTGCCGCTCGGCGCCATCACGCAGCGGATCGGCTCCGAAGGGTCGACTGATTTCAAGCCGATCCCCGGTTCGCCGAATCTCGGCGGACCGATCGTCACCGCCGGAGGACTTGTGTTTATTGGTGCGGCGCTCGATCGCCAGCTGCACGCGTACGACATCGAGACCGGCCGCGAGCTGTGGCACGGATCGCTGCCGGCGAGCGCCAAGGCGACGCCAATGAGCTATCGGCTCGCGTCGGGCGATCAGTATGTCGCGGTCACGGTCGGCGGCGGCGGGGCGTTTGGGCCGGGCGACTATGTTGTGGCGTTCAAGCTGGGGCGGTGAGAAAGAAGCGAGGTCCCACGCGAGAAGCAATGCGCTGAGCCGACCTCACGGGTGCGAACGATCCTTCCAATTGAGAATGATGGTAATCGGCGGCGTCGGCACGTCGTCGGTGGCGATCATCAGGAAGCGCTGGCCTTCCTTGTCCACAACATACTGCTGCCGCGAAATCGCCGAGAATGGCGACAGCCGCGTTTTGAACAACCGAACCGGTTTGCCGATATTTGAGGGACCCGCCGCCGTTCCCATCGGTACTGCCATGAGGTACCCATCCGGAGCGATGTAGAACAATTCGCGACCGTCGCTCCGCCATCGCGGCTGACTGCCGCCGGCGGTTGACACGGGCTGCCTCTCGCCGCCCTCCGGGAACGGTTGGATGTAGATGGCGGGACGGCCCGACTGATCCGAATCGTACGCGACCCATTTGCCGTCCGGCGAGAATTGACCGTCGCGTTCATCGGACGGCCCCTGGGCAACTGGGAATGGCGTCTTGTTCCCCTGCATCGGTAGAGCCCAGAGATCTGTCGTCGCGGATTGCTGATCGAACTGCTTGTAGAGAATGAACCGTCCATCCACCGACCAATCGCACACGATCCGAGGGCCAGTGCTCAGCGGCAGGATCTCGTCCGGTGCACGGCCGTCGAGTTGTCTGATCGCAAGCCCGCCGACGTTGTCCACGAGCGTGTTGAAAACGAGTTTCCTCCTGTCGGGAGACCACAAGGGCATTGAGTCGATTCCCGGGTTTACCGTCAACCGAACGAAGTCACCCTCGCGCGTCAGGTCCAGCGACCACAAGTCGATGTTGTTGTTCCGATCCGTGCGCTGCACGACGACGAACCGGTCATCGCGCGAGAGGGATGGATTGGACATGGCCATGCCCTCTTCGCCGACCGAGCCGAGCTCTTTGCCGGACCGATTGAACCAGCGCAATTGGCGAGCGAGCGGCATGGCGTTGCGGTATGCCACGTGCCCCGCCGCGGATACAGAGAAGGAGGAAGCAAAGAGTGCGGGACGGACGTCCTCCGCTACCCGTGTCGCCTGACCGCTTACTTGCAGTGTCGTGGTGCTGAATGGTTGGGCGAACAATGTAGTGCCGCGAACGAACCAGAGACGACCACTCGCGTACATGGCTGGCCAGTCTGTGTCCAGGACTTTGTGAATCCTTTCGCGGTCAAGCTCTCCGACGTATACACCGGCAGGCTCTCCGCCGCGCGCGACATAAAACACGTAGTGCCGTCCGTCGGGAAGAAACTGCGGCAGACGCGTCGCCAGCTCCGGCGTGCGTGGTGGAGTCACTGGAGTCGCCGTGCCGCCAGCAGACGCAATGCGCAACACCGCACTGTTGTCGCTGCGCACGAACAGAATCGTGTTGTCGGCGTTCCACGTTCCACCCGCCGGGGTAATGACATTGGTAAGCGAATTGACCTGTCCACCGTCGATGTCGAGGACCTTCAGCCGATTGTTGGTGAAGAATCCAATCGACCGGCCGTCGGGCGACCAGAACGGATAAAGGCCCACTTCGGTTCCCGCCAACGGACGGATGGTCGTCGAGTTCAGCTGTCGGAGCCACAGTTGTGGGCCGGCCGAGCCGTCGGCGTTGTAGACGATCGAGCTTCCGTCGGGCGAGAGCGCAAACGATGATGGCCGTTGTGTCGGCGGCGTCGAAATCTCGAGACGTAGTTCGGGCGGTTCGGCCGGCACTCGTCGCGAAATCGCAACCGCCGATCCGATGGCCACGGCGGCAAGCGCGAGGATCCACAGCATCCGTTCACGCCACGCTATCGGGCCGCGTGGACGGACGATGAATGTCGAAGGCGCCGCGCGCTGCAGTTCCTGGAGCTCGACACGTGCGTCGCCGATATGCTGCAGCCGCTGCTTCGGATCCTTCTGAAGGCATCTCCGCAGGAGTCCACTGAGTGCGATTGGCGTATCACCTGGCAGAGCCTGCCACGCCGGCTCGCTTTTCAGAATGGACGCGATCACCTCCGACACATCGCCATCGTCGAACGGCCGCCGGCCGGACAGCATTTCGAAAAGAAGGATCCCGAAAGCCCAGATATCGGCGCGCCGATCCACTGGCTTGCCGCGCGCCTGCTCGGGCGACATATAGCCCGCGGTTCCGAGAATAAGACCTGCCTGTGTCCCATGAATGGAGATCGTCGGCGACATCATCGCGCTGGCGCTCGACTGCGGAGCAGGCTCGAGCGCTTTTGCCAACCCAAAGTCGAGAACTTTGACGGCGCCGTCGGAACGGACTTTCACGTTTGCCGGCTTGAGATCCCGATGGATGATGCCCTGGTCGTGCGCCGCTTCGAGCGCTTCGGCGACCGCGATCGCGATCGAAATGGCATCTTCGAGCGGCACGGCTCGCCCCTGCGTCGAGCTTGCGGCAATCAGGTCCGCAAGCGTCTGACCGTCTACTAATTCCATGACGATCGCGCTGGCACCATTCGAGTCTTCGATGCCGTAGATGTGCGCGATGTTCGGATGGTTCAGGGATGCGAGGACCTTGGCCTCGCGCTCGAATCGCTCGAGACGGTCACCGTCGGTGGCAAAGAGATCCGGCAGAACTTTAATGGCGACGTTGCGACCGAGCTTGGAGTCGCGGGCGCGATACACTTCGCCCATCCCACCCGCGCCGATCGATGCTTCGATTACGAAGGAGCCGAGGCGCGCGCCTATTGGAAGCGGCATGGGGCGTTCATTCGGATCCATCCGCGCGTGTCACATGGACGACGCGATCGTCGTCTTGACCGGAAATCCGGACTCGCCACGGATTGCAGCACACCTCGCAGTCCTGAACGAAGGTGCCGCGGGCGTCAGGCTCGATGTAGATTTCCACCTGCTCGCCGCAGAACGGACAGGTCACCGGGAACTCGTCGCGCATTCCGCCCAATACTACTCCGGGCGCAAGACCGCGCGGGGAAGGCGGCTGGGGAGCGCGCTTTTTGCAGATGGGCTCTGAGTTCAGACGCGGCAAAACGATCCTTCGTTGCCCCTTGAACAAACGCGACGCGTACTCGCTTGAATCCACCAGTCCCTGGCAGGAGAACCCATGAACGATGGCCAGCTACCGCCACCCTTTGTCGTCGGTCAGAAGTACTTTGACCGAGACGGCGAGTACACGGTTATATCCACGGATGCGAACCAAGTCACGATCGAACGATCGGATGGTCGTCGAACAACCGCGGAGGCCGGGATGAAAGCTCGAATTCATCGAAACGTCGTGATTGACATCAGCGCAGGTTTCGGAAGTCATCCCGCGTACTCCGGCAGGGGACGCCGCGAAACTACAGGACGCAGACAAGAGTTGATCGAAAGGATCCTTGAGCTCGAAGTTGATGGTGCGGATCACTCAGGTGTCGAGATCGACCGGCTTCTCGAACGTTCCGCACAGGAGCTTGCTCACTCTGCGGACGACGTCTCTACATTGCTCTCAACGGGACGAACGGTGTTCGCAAACGACGGTGATTGGGCCAAGGCGAAGATGACTGAATGGGGGTTACACGAGGTCGTGGGGACAACGTCGTATTGCGACGACCAAGGTCTGCGCCGGCCAGTGCAACGTTTATCGCATCACGCCCAGTGGCCTTGAGGAGCTCCAGAGGCGTGGTTACCGCTGGATAGACTGTGCACGTCGCGCGAGACACTGCTTCCAGAAAGCGCTGCGGATCGGTGGTTCGTGTCGAGCGCAGCGCCGACGATGCCGCCGCCCTCGAAGCGGAGATCCTGTCCCGCGCACGGGGTGGTGCATGTTGTGGCATTCCCGGCAGCCGATGTAGTCCGACCGAGTGGAAGACGCCGCTTTGGCGTCCACTGATATGGATTGCGAGCGCTCGGCAACAGTAAGGCCGAAGCGGCCAAGGGTCTCAGGATCGTTCGTGTTTCTTCGACCAGTTCTCGATCGTCAGCCCCTTGAAGCGGGCGTGCACGTGTGCGATTGCCACGATCGCGCATTCCGGCCCGCGCTCGGACAAACGTCGGAGAATCGCCGAAGCCGGTTTTTTAGAGACTGGTGTCGAAACGATGCTCGTGTCTAGAAGGTATCCGAGCGTCACAGGGGCACCTTGCGCCCGGTCGTTGGGTCTCGGACGGAAGCGGCGAAATCATCTGCGACGCCGATCTCCTCAAGCGAGTGCCGTTCGAGAAACTTCTTGTACGCGTCGCTGAAATGTAGACGCTTTCCACGAAGCCGTTCCAATTCTCGACGAGACACGAGTACGACGACGGGCTGTCCCCGGCGAGTCAATTCGACTTCAATCCCGGATTCTGCCTCGTCGACGATGTTGTGTAGCCGGGATCTGGCTTCTGCGATCGAATACCTTCGCGACATTTATTCGAATGTACATCATGATGGACATAATGGCAGCCGCTGGCCATGCGTGCCGCGAAGAGACTGACGTTTGGGAATTCACCGAACGCTGGAAGCGAACAGACAGCGTATGACCTGCCCTGTCAGCGCGCCTGTCTACGATGGTGCCGCGCGCACGAATCACGCGTGGAGCACAATGCCTTTTTTCACCGAGCCGATTGCACAAATCACACTGGATAGCCTGGACGACGTCGCTGGATGGATCGACGACACGCAGGGCGAATTGCGTCGCACTCCCTTCGTTGGTTTGCTCGAGCACGGCGCGACGTTCCGCGACGACGAGTACTTTGGAGACGGCGACTCACTCTTTCACTTCAACAGAGCTGGCTTTGGCTCGGTCTGCCAGAAGCTCGGTTTCACGGGCAGCCAGTTGGAGACTCTCGAAACACCGTCGCTCGTTAGTCAGGTGTTGAACGATCTGCTGGCGCAGCGGGACATACGCGCCAAGTTTGCGGATGACGAGTGCGTCGTTGACGAGCGAACTGGTACCGTCATCGGGCTTGTCTCGAGCAGTTACGTCACCTATTCGAACGCGGACTTCCTGGACGACATCACGGGATTATTGGAGGGCCTGCCGCGAGATCAGAGGTTCGAGTTTCACGGCGCCTACGGTATCAACACGGAGCTGACACTCCGTTTCACGTCGACGACGTTTCACGGTGTAATTCGAGGATGCGGAGGCCAGGGCGAAGACAAGAGCAAGGTCGGTCTCGAGCTCCGAAATACGATGGTGGGCAATGCGTCCGTGCGAATCAACTATTTCCTTCACCGGCTGATTTGCGCGAACGGCTTGATGGTTCCTGCGGCAGAAGCGGTGAACCGCGTGTTTCACTCGGGTCAGACAGATACATTCTATCGGCGTCTCGAACGTAGCCTTGACGAGGTATTCCGAAACATCGGCAAGATCCAGGACCTCCTGAGCAGCCTCGGGACGATGGACTTCGACCCGGAAGCGTTGGCAAGAACGCGATCGATGACGGATTCTGTTTTCGAAGTGATCCAGGGATTGAAACAGACGATTGTCGAAAAAGAGCAATTGTTCCTGCGTTATCCGCGCGGTGCCTCAGACGAGGATCGAGAGCGACTCCGGCGGGAGCACGACACTCGAATGATCGCGCTGATTCCGAAGTATCTGGGTGGCGAGCTGTCGAAGAAAGTTTTTGAATCCCGCTTCCGAGATAGCGCGACGCTGTTTGACTTCATTAACGTGTTCACCGAGTACGCCAAGAGTCAGCCGCTGGCCGAAAAGTTAGCGATCGAGGAAAAATCGGGCGCACTCGCCAGCTACATCGCGAACAACTCTCGAAAGCTATATGCCTCTGGGCAAGCTGGGGCGGCCCATTGACATGGGCGAAGTGTAGTACGGTTCTCTCGTATGTCGAAGTTAATCTACATCACCAATGCGTCACTCGACGGTTACATCGAGGACCAAACCGGCGCCTTCGATTGGGGCAATCCGGATCAAATATTCGATTTCATCACTGAGTTAATGCGGCCGATCGGAACCCATCTCCTTGGGCGGCGACTCTATGAGACGATGGCGCACTGGGATGGGCCGCTGGAGGGCTATCCGCCCGAACAGCGCGACTTCGCACGGGTCTGGCAGAAGGCCGAGCAGATCGTCTTCTCACGAACGCTGACACGCGCTCCGACACGCATCGCGCGTGTCGAGCGGGAGTTCGATCCCGAGGCAACCCGGAAACTCAAGCGCGAATCGGCCCACGACATCTTCATTGGCGGCGCCGAACTGGCAGCACTTGCGCTCGAATCCGATCTCGTCGACGAATGTCACCTGTTTCTCCATCCGGTGATCCTCGGCGGCGGAAAGCCGGCATTCCGAACCGCCATGCGACAGAATCTCGAATTGCTTGACACGCGACGTTTCAGCACCGGAGCAATCCACGTGCGCTATCGCTTGCGGGACGCTATCGGTAAGGCGTGACTGCCGGGCGCGACTTTCACGACGGCGCTGATCCGTGCGCTGCGAATCGTCGGAACGAACCAGGAAGAGCCCGCGGGACGCTGTCGATCCCAGACGTCGACTGGCGCAACGTCGCGAGCATGTTCAATCAGACACTCGCGCCACGCGGCGTGATTCGCAAACGCACCTCCCATTTCCGCCGCCTGAAGAAACCCGAGATAGACGAGTATCACCGGGACACCGAATGATGCGACCTTCCACGCCCACGCGAACCGATTGCACAACTGATAGTGAGTCGCGGTAGACAGCTGCCATTGGTCATTCTTCGAATGTGAACCGCGTTGCGTGAAACTCATGCTTGAAACCCGATTCGGCTGGTTTTGAGGACCACAACAATGCCTGATCCGTTGACACCCACGATTGCACGCATCTGGCGAGGCCGTACGACTCGCGACATCGCCGACGAG
>Ga0207701_10002391_pt1 | contig 19478 bp, 16 predicted proteins | sample KBSSwiSSwithPhiX_FD_184294 | JGI IMG/M metagenome (GOLD analysis project Ga0207701, IMG submission 184294) | Switchgrass rhizosphere bulk soil microbial communities from Kellogg Biological Station, Michigan, USA, with PhiX - S5 (SPAdes) (version 2) | ecosystem: Environmental > Terrestrial >... | reverse complement strand
TTTTTGCAAAAAGACGTGCCGCTGGCCAAACGCAAGAACTATGGCTTGCAGGCTGTCTTCAAGGAAGTTTTCCCGATCCAGAGTTACGACGAAAAGGCGACGTTGGATTTTAGTCATTACGAGATCGGCGAGCCAAAATTGACTGCGCTGGAAGCGCAACGCGAAGGGCAGACTTTCAGTGCACCGCTGCACGTCACTTTCCAGCTAAAGGAGGAAAAAGGGACCAAGGAAGAGAAAGTCTATATGGGCGAGATCCCGCTCATGACGCCTCAGGGAACGTTCGTGATCAACGGGGCGGAGCGGGTGGTTGTTTCCCAGCTGCATCGTTCGCCCGGGATCGCCTTTGAATCATCGGTGCACCTCAACGGCAAGGTGCTTTACAGTTTTCGCATCATTCCCGATCGCGGCTCGTGGATCGAAGTGCAATTCGATACCGCCGACCTCCTCTACATCTATCTCGATCGCCGGAAGCGCCGCCGGAAATTTTTGGCCACTACTTTTCTGCGCGCTCTCGGGTATGGCCCCGATGAAGACGTCATTAAACTTTTTTATAATATCGAGACGCTGAAATTGAGCGAGAAGCTCGACGAAGAAATGCTCACGACCAAGGTGCTGACGGCGGAGGTGCGCGACGGCGAGGTCACGGTGGCGCGGGCGTTTGAACCGCTCACGCTCGCGACTGTTCGCCAGATCATGGCGCTTGGAATCAAGGAAGTGAAGGTGATCGACATATCGACGGACGACACGGTGGTAAAGGCCTTGAAGAAAGATCCGGCTCACGATCAGGAAGAAGCGCTCAAGGATATTTACCGCCGGCTCCGCCCGGGCGATCCGCCAACGGTGGCCAATGCGCGCGCTCTTTTGAAACGACTGTTTTTTGATCCGAAGAAATACGATCTCGGACGGGTGGGGCGCTATAAGTTGAACCAAAAACTCGGGATCGACGTCGATCTAAACGAGCGAATTTTGACGGACAAGGATTTTATCGCCGCGATCAAATACCTGATCAATCTGCGCCGTGGCGAAGGCACGCTCGATGACATCGATCATTTGGGGAGCCGGCGCGTTCGCACCGTGGGAGAGCTGCTGGCCAATCAATGCCGCGTCGGTCTGGCGCGAACGGAGCGTCTGGTGAAAGAGCGCATGACGTTGTTCGACATCAACATCGACGGGATGACTCCGCAAAAGTTGATCAATCCCAAGGCGCTTAGCGCGGTCATTCGCGATTTCTTTGGTCGCTCACAGCTTTCCCAATTCATGGATCAGACGAATCCGCTGGCCGAGCTGACGCACAAGCGTCGGCTTTCCGCGCTGGGACCGGGCGGCCTCTCGCGCGATCGTGCTGGATTTGAAGTGCGCGACGTTCATCCCTCGCACTACGGACGGATTTGCCCGATCGAGACGCCGGAAGGGCCGAACATTGGATTAATCAGCTCGATGTCCACGTTTGCGCGAATCAATGAATTTGGCTTTATCGAGACGCCTTATCGAAAGGTTCACAACGGCCGCGTTACCGACGAAGTGGAATATCTCACTGGCGATCGCGAAGAAAATTATCTGGTGGCGCAGGCGAACGCTCCGATTGATGGCCGGGGACATTTCACCGGCGAAAAAGTTTCAGTGCGTTACCGTGGCGACTTTCTCGAAGTCGAACCGTCGAAGGTCCATTACATGGATGTGTCGCCGAAACAGCTAGTTTCGGTGGCGGCGGGATTGATTCCATTTTTAGAGCATGACGACGCCAACCGCGCGCTCATGGGTTCGAACATGCAGCGCCAGGGCGTGCCGCTGATTGTGAACGAAGCGCCGTTGGTCGGCACCGGTCTTGAGAGCAAGGTCGCGCGCGATTCACACGCGGTTCTGATTGCGACCGACAGCGGAAAAGTTGCTTCGGTCACGGCCGATCAAATTGTGGTGACAAAAGACGGTCACATGCCGGAAGGGCGCAAGAAATTGAAGACCGATTCGGAGGCGGGCGTTCATGTTTACGAGTTGCGCAAATTCATGCGCTCGAATGCCGGCACCTGCGTGAACCAGAAGCCGATCGTGAAAAAGGGTCAGCACGTGAAGCGCGGCCAGATCATCGCCGACGGACCGAACACCGATCACGGCGAACTAGCGCTTGGCCGCAATGTCCTGGTCGCGTTCATGCCCTGGAATGGCTACAACTTTGAAGACGCCATCATGATCTCGGAGAAGGTGGTGAAGGAAGATATCTACACTTCCATTCACATCGACGAGTTCGAGATCGGGGCACGCGATACCAAGCTCGGGCCGGAAGAAATCACGCGCGATATTCCAAATGTCAGCGAAGAAGCGCTGCGCAATCTGGGACCGGACGGGGTAGTGCGGGTTGGCGCGGAAGTGAAACCGGGCGACATTCTAGTCGGCAAAATCACGCCGAAATCCGAAACGGAACTGGCGCCGGAAGAACGGTTGTTGCGCGCTATCTTCGGTGAAAAAGCCGCCGACGTGAAAGACACGTCGTTGACTGTTCCATCCGGCACTTACGGCATCGTGATGGATGTGAAAGTTTCGTCACGCCGCGAAGTCTCGCGCGAGAAATTGACACCGACGGAAACGAAACGTCAGCTCAAAACGATCACGGAAGACCATCGCAAGAAAAAGGAAGGGTTGACGGAACAGTTAACCGATTCGCTTTCCAATATCTTGCTGGGCGAAAAAATTCCGCTCGATGTGGTGAACGCGCAGACTGGCGAAATCATCATCCCGGCGAATCGCAAGATTACGAAGACGCTATTGCGCAAGCTGGCGAACGTTTACGATCACATCGAGATCGATCCCTCGCCCATCCGGAACAAGATCCGCGAGATTATTGCCTCGTACGAACACAAGTTTGCCGAGCTTGAACTTGAGCGGGAACGCGCAATGGACCGGGTGGAGAGCGGCGACGATATCGATCCCGGTATCATTAAGCAGGTAAAAGTTTACATCGCGAGCAAACGCAAACTTTCGGTTGGCGACAAGATGGCGGGACGCCACGGGAACAAAGGCGTGGTCGCGCGTATCGTGCCGGAAGAAGATATGCCGTTTTTGCCGGATGGAACACCGGTGGAAATCGTGCTGAATCCGCTGGGTGTGCCGAGCCGTATGAATGTCGGTCAAGTGCTCGAAACCCATCTTGGTGTGGCCGCAAAAGCGCTCGGCTTCCGAGTGGCGACGCCGGTCTTCGACGGAATCCCTGAAAGCAAGATCCGCGAGTATTTGAAGGACGCGAAGAAAGTCGAGGGCTTCAGTTGGGTGCATGAAAATGGCAAAGCCCGGTTGTTCGATGGGCGCACTGGTGACGCCTTCGATCAGGAAGTGGTGGTCGGCTACATCTACATGATGAAGCTCGGTCACCTCGTGGCCGATAAAATTCACGCGCGTGCGGTTGGTCCGTATTCGCTGGTCACGCAACAGCCACTCGGCGGAAAGGCCCAATATGGCGGCCAGCGTTTTGGCGAGATGGAAGTGTGGGCGCTGGAAGCGTACGGCGCCGCTTACACTCTTCAGGAGTTGCTGACCGTGAAATCCGACGACGTGCAAGGACGCACCCGGATTTATGAATCCATCGTGAAAGGTGATAACTCGCTCGAAGCGGGGACCCCGGAATCTTTTAACGTGCTGATCAAGGAAATGCAAAGTCTCGGGCTCGACGTCAAAGTTGGCGGTCAGGCTCCGACCAGTGTTTTTGATGGCGCAGCGTAACTTTTTGTCATGTCGAGCGAAGTCGAGATATCCCTGATCATTGGAGGCGGAGGAAATAGTAAGAGATTCCTCGACTGCGCTCGGAATGACAGAGGCGCGGTCCTGGAGGGCCATTAACGATTTTTGAAGTAGTTAACGAGAATTAAATAGATGAACGAACATTCCTGGCGGGAGTTAGTGGGCGAAGAGAGGGCAGTTGGTTTTGATCAGGTCGCGATTGGCGTGGCCTCGAGCGATACCATGCGCTCGTGGAGCAAGGGCGAGGTTAAAAATCCAGAGACGATCAATTACCGGACATTTAAGCCGGAGAAGGGTGGACTTTTTTGCGAGCGAATCTTTGGACCGACACGTGATTGGGAATGTTCCTGCGGGAAGTACAAGCGGATCAAACACAAGGGCGTCATTTGTGACCGCTGTGGCGTGGAGGTGACCCTGGCGCGGGTACGGCGCGAGCGAATGGGGCACATTGAGCTGGCGGTGCCGGTTTCGCACATCTGGTTTTACAAATGCATGCCCTCGCGCCTCGGTCTTATGCTCGACATGAGCGCGCGACAACTCGAGCGCGTCATCTATTACGAAGATTATATCGTGGTTGATCCGGGCCAGACGCCGCTGCAAAAGACGCAGCTGCTGAACGAGGTCGAATTCCGCGAAGCGCAGGAGCAATACGGTGAAGGGTTCAACGCTGGAATGGGCGCGGAAGCCGTCAAGAAATTATTAGCTGAGATCGATCTGCACAAGCTCAACAAAGAGCTCGAGCAGGCGATGGGAAATACCAAGAGCAAACAGATTCGCAAGAAATTGGCGAAACGTTTGAAACTCGTGCAGGGCTTCATCTCCTCGCACGCGCGGCCGGAATGGATGGTTCTGGAAGTATTGCCGGTGATTCCGCCGGACTTGCGTCCGCTCGTTCCTCTGGAAGGCGGACGTTTTGCCACAAGCGATCTGAATGATCTCTATCGCCGCGTCATCAACCGCAACAATCGGTTGAAGAATTTACTCCAACTCAAAACGCCCGACGTCATCATTCGCAACGAGAAGCGCATGCTTCAGGAAGCGGTCGACGCCCTCTTCGACAATGGTCGTCACGGCCGCGCCGTCACGGGCGCGGGCAATCGTCCACTGAAATCACTTTCCGACATGCTCAAGGGCAAGGGCGGACGGTTCCGTCAAAACTTGCTTGGGAAGCGGGTCGATTATTCAGGCCGTTCCGTCATTGTCATCGGGCCGGAGTTGAAACTGCATCAATGCGGTTTGCCCAAGAAAATGGCGCTAGTTTTGTTCGAGCCGTTCATCATCCGGCGGCTGAAAGATCTGGGCTACGTCCACACTGTGCGTAGCGCCAAGAAGATGATCGAGCGGCAAACGCCGGAAGTCTGGGACATTCTCGACGAAGTCACCCGCGGGCATCCGGTGCTGCTGAATCGCGCGCCGACGTTGCATCGACTCTCGATCCAGGCGTTCGAGCCACAGTTGATCGAAGGCGAAGCCATTCGCATTCATCCGCTGGTTTGCACAGCTTACAATGCTGACTTCGACGGCGACCAGATGGCGGTGCACGTGCCGTTGTCAGTCGAGGCGCAGATGGAAGCGCGCATGTTGATGCTGGCGCCGAACAACATTTTCTCGCCCTCGAGTGGGAAGCCGATCACTACTCCGTCGCAGGACATCACACTCGGGTGCTATTACCTTACGCAAAACCCGCGCCGCGCCGCTGGCGGTGATGGCGAGGCACGTTTGCCGCTATTTGCCGATGCGGTCGAGGTGGAATTCGCGATGGCGGAAGGCTCGGTCAAAACGCATGACCGCATTCGATTCAAGAACCCCGATTTCGGCCGCGATACTATTTATGGCGACAAAGGGGTGCGGGTAATCGAGACCACCGCCGGCCGCGTCCTCTTCAATCAAATTTGGCCAAAGGACATTGGCTTTTTCAATCGGGCCGCGGGCAAGAAGCAATTGAGCGACATTATCTGGCGCTGCTACCAGGTCTCTGGTCAGGAAGGAACGGTCGAGACGCTTGATAAACTGAAGGAGCTGGGTTTCCGCGAAGCGACCAAAGCCGGTGTTTCGATTGGAATTTCGGACATGATTATTCCGAAAGAGAAAGAGATCGAGCTCCAGAATGCTTACAAACAGATCCGCACCGTCGAACAGCAATATCGCAAGGGTATCATTACCGACGGCGAGCGATACAATAAGATCATCGACATCTGGACGCACGCTGGTGACGAAATCTCCAACGTCATGTTCCGCACCCTTGAGCACAATGATGGGCGCAAGGAATTGAACCCAGTTTACCTCATGGTTGATTCTGGTGCGCGCGGTAATCGTCAACAGGTGCGCCAGCTCGCCGGGATGCGTGGTTTGATGGCAAAGCCGAGCGGCGAAATCATCGAGCGCCCGATCACTTCCAACTTCCGCGAAGGATTAACGGTACTCGAATACTTCATCTCGACGCACGGTGCGCGAAAGGGTCTGGCCGACACCGCTCTCAAAACAGCCGACTCCGGTTATCTTACTCGCAAACTGGTTGATGCCGCGCAGGACGTGATCATCAATGAAGATGATTGCGGAACAGTGAATGGGATCACCGTTCGTTCCATTTACGAGGGCGACGAGGAAGTGGTCGATCTGGCTCAGCGCATCATTGGGCGCGTCAGTTGCCAGACCATTGTCGACCCCGTCGATAAAAAGAAGAAGTTGGTGAAATCGAATCAGCTCATCGACGAACAAATCGCCGCCAATTTACAGCGCGCTGGTGTGGAAGAATTAAAGATTCGTTCGGTCCTAACCTGCGAATGCGGCCGCGGCGTTTGCGCGATGTGCTACGGACGCAATCTGGCCACCGGCCAATTCGTGAAGTTGGGTGAAGCGGTTGGTATCATTGCGGCGCAATCGATTGGCGAGCCCGGAACGCAATTGACGATGCGAACATTCCACATTGGTGGAACCGCGAGCCAAACCTTCAAGCAACCGATCATTAAGGCGAAGAATGATGGCCATCTGCAGTTCAACGATCTGCGCACGGTGCAGGCGCTCGACGGCAGTTGGATCGTGCTGAACAAGAACGGCAGCATCGGGGTGCACAATGCCGAAGGACGCGAGCTCGAACGCTACAATGTCGTGATTGGCTCGGTTATTTCCAAACCAGATGGCGCCGAGGTGAAAAAGGCCGAGACCTTCGTGCAATGGGATCCCTATAACGTCCCGATTCTTACCGATAAAAGCGGCAAGATTGAATTCCGCGACATGATTGCGGGCGTCACCATTAAACGCGACGTCGACGAAGCGACCGGCCTGATGGGCACGGTCATTATCGAACACAAGGAAGATTTGCATCCGCAAATCGTGATTGTGGGCGAGAAGAAGGAAGTGCTCGCCAGTTACTCGATTCCGGCGGGTGCGCACGTCATTGTCGAGGAAGGCCAAAAGGTCCGCGGCGGCGCGTTACTCGCAAAAACTCCGCGGAAAGTGGCGAAGACGAAAGACATCACCGGCGGTCTGCCGCGAGTGGCGGAACTTTTCGAAGCTCGTCGTCCCAAGGATGCGGCTGAGATCGCGAAAATCGATGGCGTTGTTGAAATGGGCGGGACCGTCCGCGGAAAGCGCCGCCTCATTTTGAAGGATCCCGAGACCAATGCAGAAGAGGAGCACCTGATCCCGCTGACCAAACACATCATCGTTTTTAAGGGCGATTTCGTGAAGAAAGGTCAGCAGATGACTGAAGGGCCAGTGGTGCCGCACGAAATTCTGGAAGTGTGCGGGCCGCAGGATTTACAGGAACACCTGGTAAACGAGGTGCAGGAAGTTTACCGGCTGCAAGGGGTCGAGATTAACGACAAACACATCGAGATCATCGTGCGCCAGATGTTGCGCAAGGTAAAAATTACCGATCCGGGCGACACAACGCTGCTTTGGGGCGATCAGGTCGATAAGCTGGAGTTCGAGGAGGAGAACAAACGTGTGGTCGAGCAGGGGGGCAAACCGGCAGAAGCCGTGCCGGTACTACTTGGAATCACCAAGGCCTCGCTCGAAACCGATAGCTTCATCTCGGCGGCATCATTTCAGGATACAACACGCGTCCTGACGGAAGCGGCTACGCTGGGCAAGGTCGATCGTCTCCGCGGATTTAAGGAGAATGTGATTATGGGTCACTTGATTCCAGCCGGCACCGGTTTTGGAAAACATCGTGAAATTCGTCTCATTGAGAAAGGCGAGCCGGTGGGCGCGGCGATGATAGAGGAATCCGAACCGCAGCCAGCGATAGGGTAAGCCGCGGAGCGGATTGTAGGACATCTGTGTCAGATGCCGATCCTTGGATTGGCGTTTCACAGAAACGCCCTACAATTTGAGCGATGTCCATTGCGACCAAGACCGGCGACAAAGGCGAAACGTCGCTCATGTATGGGCGGCGGGTGCCAAAGACCGATCATCGGGTCGATGCTTACGGTTGCGTTGATGAATTGAATAGCGCGTTGGGTTTGGCACGAGCGGCGACCGACGCCCCATTCGTTCAAGAGGAAATCCTTCGCGCGCAAAAAGAACTAATCACAATTATGGGTGAACTCGCGACTGCTCCGGAAGATTTGGCGCGCTATCGCAAAGACGGATTCGAAGTCACCACGAGCAACATGGTCGATCGCCTAACTGCGGTTATCGACGAGCTGGAAAAAGATGAATCACTTTATCCAAAAGACTGGGTTATCCCTGGCGCTTCAATCGCTTCGGCGGCACTTGATAGCGCGCGCACTACCTGCCGCCGCGCCGAGCGCCGCGTCGCCGCCCTGGTCAACGACGACCAGGCCTTCAACATCGAGATCCTGCGCTACCTCAATCGCTTGTCCGATCTGTGCTGGTTGCTGGCCCGAAAGATCGAACAGGCGGACTCAAGTAGAGCAGGGAAATAGGCGGCGAGGCTCCGCAGAGCGTCGCCCTGCCAGAGATCGTGAAGCAGGTAATTGGTAAGGGGAGACTCGGTCGAGCCGCTTCGAACCCATTACTCCACTGCTCCATCGCTCCATATTTTCGTTTGCCTTCAAGGCAGCCTTACGGCATCTTCCACGTCCGCTCGCCCGTCGGCGGGCGCGTTAATTTTCCCTATGGCAGATACGACTGAACTTGTGCCGGAGCTTTTGGAAGCCGGCGTGCATTTTGGGCACCAGACCAAGCGCTGGAACCCGAAGATGCGCCCCTACATTTTCGAGCAGAAAAACCAGATCTACATCATCAATCTTGATGAGACGGTAAAGCAATTGCAGCGCGCGACCCAGTTTCTGCAAGAAATGACGCGGCGCGGTGGGAAAATCCTCTTCGTCGGCTGCAAGAAACAGGCGCAGCAGGCGGTGAAAGAAGCGGCCCTGGCCTGCGGACAATTTTATGTCAATCAACGCTGGCTTGGCGGAACGCTGACGAATCTGGCGACGATTCGCAAAAGTATCGGGCGCTTAAAATACATCGAGGAAATTGAGAAATCGCCCGCGTTTAAAAAGATGGGAAAACAGGAGATCGCGGCGCTCAATCGCGAAGGCGCCAAACTCCGCCGAAACCTCGACGGCATTCTGGAAATGGCGCAACTGCCCGATGCGCTCGTCGTGGTCGACACAACCCGGGAGCAGAACGCGGTCAACGAAGCGCGCCGGCTCAATATTCCAACGGTGGCGATAGTCGATACCAACGCCGATCCGGAAATCATCGATTATCCGATTGCGGGCAACGACGATGCCATTCGGGCCATTCGCGTGATTTTGCAGAAATTGGTTGATGCGATTGTGTCGGCCAGCGGCGACTCTTCCGTCGCGGCCCAGGCAGAGATGGCGGGGGTCTCCGCCTGAGGGCGGGACGTGAATCGAAGACCCGATCCGTGACCTCTGCCGATTTACGATGTAACGATTTAACCATTTAACATGTTGACCATGCAGATCGATCCCAAAACCGTTAAGGAACTTCGCGATCGAACAAACGCGGGGATGATGGATTGCAAACGCGCGTTGACCGAGGCGAACGGTGACCTGGGCAAGGCGGAAGTGATCTTGCGAACAAAAGGCATCGCCAGCGCGAGCAAGAAAGCGTCGCGCGTAACGAAGGAAGGAATTGTCGCGTCCTACATTCATTTGCAGGGGAAAGTGGGGGTGCTGGTGGAAGTAAATTGCGAGACCGATTTCGTTGCCAAGAACGAGAATTTCCGCGCTTTCGTAAAGGACATCACCTTGCATATTGCGGCGGCGCATCCCCTCTACGTCAGCCGGGACGACGTGCCGGGAGCGTTGATTGAAGCCGAGCGCGAAATTTACAAGGGGCAGGTCAAAGGCAAACCGGAAGCGGTGATGAACAAAATTGTCGACGGAAAACTGGAGAAATTTTATAGCACGGTTTGTTTGCTGGAGCAGGGATTCATCAAGAATCCTGATCAGACGATCAGGGAATTGGTGAGCGCGAAAATCGCGGAACTGGGCGAAAACATTGTTATTCGCCGCTTCACGCGCTACCTCGTCGGCGAAGCACTGGCCCACGATGCCGCTGTCGCGCCAGCATCTGAAGCCGCGGCATAAATCGCCGGCAGCGAGTGGGGATCAAAATCCGTTTCATCCGCGTAATCCCCGGCTAAATTGATCGGTGATGGGGCTAGGCGAGTACAAGCGCAAACGCGATTTCAAGAAGACGGCAGAGCCTGCTGGGGGGGCCAAAGCGCGCGCCCGGAAAACACGCGCCAATCGATTCATCATTCAAAAACATGATGCCAGCCGTTTGCACTACGATTTCCGGCTGGAAATGGACGGCGTTCTAAAGTCATGGGCAGTGCCCAAAGGATTACCGTGGGTGCAGGCGGAAAGACATCTCGCGGTTGAAGTGGAAGATCATCCGATCGATTACGCGGACTTCGAGGGCATCATTCCCGAAGGCCAATATGGTGGTGGCACCGTGATGGTCTGGGACCGCGGCACCTATGAACTAGCGCCGCCGGGGGATCCTGTGGAGGCAGTGCGTAAAGGTAAACTGCATGTCATTTTACATGGCGAAAAAGCCAAAGGCGAATGGGCCCTTATTCGCATCCGCGTAGAAGGCGGCAAAAACCAATGGCTCTTGATGAAAACTGCCGGGGGGGTCAAACCCATTTCGAAAAAGCGCGACGATCAGTCGGTCAAGACTGGACGGACAATGAAACAAATCGCCTCGGCGCGAGATGCGGAATGGCAATCCAATCGGGTAGATAAAAAAGATCCGTTCAAAGCGCGCATCGCGAAAGTGGCGAGAGACGCATCGCTTAAAAAAAAAGACGAAAATAAAATTGTAGGGCAAGCGCGTCGCTTGCCGAAATCAAGAAGTGGTAGCCGGAACGGCCGCCCTACAATTCTTCAATCCGACCTGCCCGGAAATTTATCCTTATCGGATTTGCCCAAAGCGCGGCCGCGCTTCGTCGAGCCAATGAAGCCGAAGCTGGTGGAGCACCCGCCAACAACAAGCGATTGGATCTACGAATTGAAGTTCGATGGCATCCGCGCTCTTGCGATCAAGGACGAGCGCGCGGTGCAACTGGTTTCACGCAATGAAAAAAAGCTGAACGATCGCTTCCCGGAAATCGCCCGCGCTGCTGCGGGTTTTGAGGCCAATGAATGCGTGGTCGACGGCGAAGTCGTCGCGATGGATGAAGAGGGGCGCTCGTCGTTTCAACTTTTGCAGCGGGCCGAGCTTGATGGCAAAGATGCGCCGCTGGCATTTTACGTGTTCGATATCTTGCAGTTGAATGGCCGCAGTTTGATAGGTCTCCCGCTGACCCTGCGGAAAGAAATGCTGATGCGATTGGTCCCCCCTTTGGGCGACATCATTCGGTTTTCGGGAGCGCTTGGGACTGAAGCAGAGACACTGCTCCCGGAAATTAAACGGCGTGGCCTGGAAGGTCTTCTCGGCAAGCAACGCGATTCCGTTTACGAACCCGGCCGCCGCAGCGGGGCTTGGATCAAATTGAAATGCGTGAACGAGCAGGAATTTGTCATCGGCGGCTACACTCCACCGGCAGGCGCGCGCAAACATTTCGGCGCGTTGCTGGTCGGTTATTATGATAAGGACCGATTGCTTTTTGCCGGTAAAGTCGGCACCGGTTTCGACACGAAATTACTCAGCTCTCTGCACAAAAAAATGCGCGCGGAGGAACGCAGCACTTGTCCTTTTGCCGACCTGCCCTCCAAACAAAATGGCGAATGGGTACAGGGAATCACGCCCGGCGAAATGCGCAAATATACCTGGGTAAACCCAAAATTCGTTTGCCAGGTCAAGTTCGCCGAATGGACGCGTGATGGAAAGTTGCGGCAGCCGGTTTTTCTGGGATTGCGTCAAGACAAAGATCCGCGCGAGGTGATTAGAGAAACGTAGCCGCAGGTCCATTTCACATCGCTATCCGGCTCGACGGAGTCTCGCCCTACCAATGACTCACTCGGCGATTTTTCGGCAGGGCGACGCTATCCCGAGTCGCGTACGGTCCACCAAATTAGCAAGGATTATAAGATTTGGACCTGAGCACCCAAATATTTGGGACACGACGGCGCGTGTCCCTCCACAAAATTACTGTCCGCGCTACATCGCCCGCGTGGTTACGACCAATTTGTCACCTTGCAGCGACGCCATTTTGATGTGCCGCCAAAGATTGTTGGCTTCGACGTGCTTGGCCGATTCCCGATGAAAGCTTTCGTTAAAGCTGCGATTGAATGATTGCAAAAAGTCGCTGGTTAGGATGGCCCTTGGAAATTGATGGCCGTTCGCTTCAGCTGAACGGACGTCGAAGTTAAAATTGTCGTCCACATAGCTGAACCCCAGCTCGATATTCCCGTTAAACCAGCGGCCCTTAAGTCGCTTCCAATGCATCGAATCGAGCGGTGCGCTTACATCGAGCGACGCGATAGAGTTGGCAATGGCTACTCGCATGTGGCCGCGTGCTCCGCGGAACTCGGGTTCATTTGCAATCAGAGCGTTGATCTCATCGGCGTTGAACTCAATTGTCGCTTCCTGATGGTTCCTCGCCGCGCTACGAAGCGTATCTAGTTTCGCTTTCGCCACTTGTCGTTCCGCCGGCGTTGCCTGCCGTACCTGGATTTGGACCGACTGGGTTGAGGTGAAGGCGTTGAGGGCGCGGTTTAGGACGAAGAAGGTGCCGCCTACAAAAACGGCCAGCAGAACAAGGCCTGCGATAATCAGACTTAGGCAGCCTTTGGCGAAACAACCCATTCCGCCCGGCGCGGGTCCTGGCGTCTGCATGATGGGAGGCGCTTCCATCGGCCGCGACAACTAGCGCGGCAAGACGAGCTTTGAAAGAGATTTCTTGTGCGAGAAGGACGTTGTCGTGTCGGCGCTGTGCTCTTAGATTGAAAAGATGAAAGCCAAAGTGGTGGTGATGCCAAAAGCCGCCGTGCTCGATCCACAAGGCGCGGCCGTGCGGGAAGCGATGCAGCATCTCGGAATGCGCGAGGTGAAAAATGTCCGGATTGGCAAATACCTGGAGATTGACCTCGAGCACGATAGCGCCGACGTCGAGGCGCGCTTGCACAAACTTTGTCGCGATTTGCTTTCGAATCCGGTGATTGAAGACTATCAATTAATAAAAGAATGAAAGCGCTGCGTTATTTTTTCTGTGTGGTTTTTCCGCCACTGGCGGTTTTGTTAACGGGGCGGATTGCCAGCTTTTTCCTCAGCATCTTGTTAACTTTGCTGGGCTGGATTCCGGGAGTGATTCACGCCTGTCTGGTAGTAAATGATTATCACGAAGAACAACGAGCCACGCGCCTCGCTCACGCTTAGATGAAATTCGCAGTCATCCAGTTCCCTGGTTCCAATTGTGATCAGGACTGTCTACGCGCCATTAATGGGCTGGACGGCTTACGGGCGGAATATGTCTGGCATAAAGCGACTTCGCTGGCGGGCTTTGATGCCATTGTCTTGCCGGGCGGTTTTGCCTACGGCGATTATTTGCGTTGCGGCGCCATCGCGCGTTTTTCGCCGATCATGAACGAGGTCGTGCGCGCGGCGAAAGAAGGCCGGCTCGTGCTTGGCACCTGTAATGGATTTCAAGTGTTGTGCGAAGCGGGATTGTTGCCGGGGGCGCTCGTGCGCAACCGCGGGTTACGGTTTGTTTGCGACATGGTGCGGCTGCGGATCGAAGTGCCTGACTCCGCCTTTACCCACAGTTGTCCGCAGGGAACGATTCTGCGAATGCCGATTGCCCACGGCGAAGGCTGTTATTTCGCCGACGACAACACATTGCATGAGCTCAACGCCAACGGACAGGTCGTGATGCGTTATTGCGATGCGAGTGGCGCGACCAGTGCGGAGTCGAATCCGAATGGTTCCATCGAAAACATTGCCGGCATTTGTAATCGCGAGGGAAATGTCTTCGGCTTGATGCCGCATCCTGATCGCGCCTGCGATTCGCGCCTCGGCAGCGCAGACGGCGCCAGGATTTTCCTTTCCATGGCCGAGACCATTCTGGCCGGACGCGCAAAAGCCGCGGCGTGAGTCTGTTCCTAACGGGAACTGGTACCGGCGTTGGCAAGACCTTCGTCGCAATTGAGCTATTGCATTGGTTGCGCTCCCGCGGAATTCGCGCCGTCGGAATGAAACCGATCTGCTGTGGCGATCGCGAGGATGCGCGTCGATTGCTTGCCGCCAGCGCGGAAGGAATTTCGATTGAGGAATTGAATCCAGTCTGGCTGCAATCACCGGTTGCGCCGTCAGTCGCAGCCCAAATCGAGCAAGTCGAAATCGATTTGGGGAGAATTCGGGACTGTTTTCGCAGTCTGTCGGTGCGATTCGATACCGTGATCGTGGAAGGCGTTGGTGGCTGGCTCGTACCGATCACCAAGGATCTCTTTGTCAGCGATTTCGCGAAACAGCTCAAGCTGCCGGTGGCGATCGTCGCGAACAACCAGCTCGGCTGTTTGAATCATGTCTTGCTCACGCTTGAAAGTGTGCAGCGGCGCGGACTTGTTTGCGCGGGTGTGATTTTGAATCAAGCGAGTGGACCAACCGATTTGGCGCAAAGCACGAACGAAAATGAACTTCGGCGCCTGCTAACGGGCATAAGTCTGGTCGTGATTGGTGAAGAAACGGAGCCTAACTTGGCGGAAATCTTCGCCGCAACCGAGCAACCGGACGTGTTAAGAAAATTAACACAATCGTCCAGATTTTGACACTCTTCAGGGGTCATCGCCTGGCTCTTCCCTCGTAAAAGAGGGTGGCACCTGCATTGCTAGGAAACCCAGCACAACCAACCTCACTATGCTATTGCAAAAAACTCTACACATGGGTCAGTCGTTGCCGGACTGCAAAAGCCGGCTGGCCAATATTCATTCCTACCGGCGCCAGTTCGTCATGGTAACCAGGGCGACCGTGACGTCATCTAAGACGGTCGATTTCTCGTTCCGCGGTCCGCTCGGCTTTCAAGGCCACACTGTTTTACTCGCGGTTGAAAGCAATTCGCCAGATGAAGTAGCTTTCGAGTCCGTCGGCGGCAACCTCAACCTGATGGGAATTGTCGATTTTGCCGAGGTGCGTCCGAATTGCACCGAGATCATGCTTGCGGTGCATTATGACATTAAGAACAAATTTTTCGCGTGGCTGGATCGTCGATTGCATTTCGTCGATGCATTTGTGAACTCCGAGCTGCGCAGCATCCGAGCACACTTTGAGGGAATCGCAGCGCCGTATTCCGAGCCGGCAAGTATCTTGCCTATTCTCGAAGCGGCAACTGCGTAGGGCAGGCGGAAAGGGCGCGGTCGGGACGCCGCGCCCTTTTTTCCTGTACCGATGCCCCAATCAGGGACCGCCGATCCCGGCTACAAAAGGCTTTGTCATCCTGAGCGCAGCGCGGCGAAGTCGAAGGATCTCTAACTATTTGCGATTATTTTTCGAAGAATAATTAGGGCATTCGTTTACCCAATCCGCACCGCGTGAGTCTTGTCGAGCCGCAAGATCTGATTAGCCGACAAATTGATTTGCTCGGTCGGGTTGCGCAGTTTGGCGCCATCGAGTTGCACGCTGCCTTGTTTGACCAAGCGACTGGCTTCGGTGCGTGACTTGGTAATTCCGTAGGCTGCGAAACCGTTAACAACGATTGTAACCAGGTCATCAGATTGCGATGGCAGAATCGGAAGCTCTGTCTCGGACAACCGTTTTTCGCTGAAACGTCTCGTCCATTCATCCTGCGCCTTGTTAGCCGCATCGCGAGAGTGATAGGTGGCAACAATTTCCGCGGCGAGCTCCTTCTTTGCTTCGAGCGGGTGCTTGGTCTTTGGAAGCTCGCGCGAGAGGAGCAACAAATAATATCGCGCCATTAATTCGTCGGAAATGCTCATCAATTTTCCAAACATCTCAGCCGGCGGATCATTTAACGCGACGTAATTGCCGAGGCTTTTGCTCATCTTTTGTTTTCCATCGAGTCCCTCGAGAATAGGTGTGAGTAAGACAATCTGCTGTGGCTGCCCGTTTTGCTTCTGCAGATCGCGCCCAAGTAAAATATTGAATAGTTGATCGGTGCCGCCTAGTTCCACGTCGGCCTTCACCATCACCGAATCATACGCTTGCATGATCGGGTATTGAATTTCGTGCGCGTGAATTGGCTGCTCGCTTTTCATCCGCGCGCGAAAATCTTCGCGTTGCAACAACTGCTGCAACGTTACCTCGCTGTTGAGCCGGATTACATCTTCGAACGATAACTTCCCAAGCCAGGAACCGTTAAACACAATTTTGGTTCGGTTCTGATCGAGAATCTTGAAGGCCTGTTCGCGATATGTTTTCGCATTCCGTTCAACTTCGTCGCGCGTGATTGTCGGGCGTGTAACTGAACGCCCGCTCGGATCGCCAATCAACGCGGTGAAATCGCCAATGATCAGGATCGCCTGATGTCCGAGTTCCTGGAAATCGCGTAACTTGCGCAGGACAACGGTGTGCCCCAGATGGATATCCGCGCTGGTGGGATCGACGCCGAGCTTTACCCGCAGCGGGCGATTCGCGCTCAATTTTTCCGCCAGTTCCGCTTCGCTGATGATTTGCGCGGCGCCGCGGGTGAGTCGTGCAAGCTGATCGCGCATGTTCATGCGCACTAAAAACAGCAGGCGCGCGGAAACAACCTACTTGTTTTTGTTCAGCAACTCGCGCACTTCGTCAATCGTGAGTGGCCGGTCCTGGGCGTGCAACGCTTTCTGACTTTTGCCCTGTTCGAGGAATGGCCGGTTGCCGGCAAAATCGCGCGTGGCGTATTTTTTCGTTGAGTACGCGCTGGGGGAAATATCGCGGGCCTGTTTGGTCTGATAAGTTCGCGTTGGCGGCAAAGTTGGCATCACCGCGGCCTGGGTCGAATAATTGCGAGTGCGGAACGAAGTCGTCGATGCGCTGCGATCGGCCACGAAAGTTTTGCTGAGATTCTTTTCCGAAACGTAAAAGGACTTGGTTGCCGCGGATCGGGTGGGGGCCTCCGATCCACCTGCGAACTTTTTGTTTTGGTCGGGATTCGCCAGCTTCGTGTTTGGGGTCAAGAGCCGGTCAACCAGTTTGCGCTCCTGCTCCTGGGCATAGCTCGCCGCCGCCAAAGCAAGAAAGGCGAGGCCGAGCAAGCTGAGCCGCATCGGTTGAGACTGCGAAATCCGGCTCGATTTGTAAAGAAAAAGACGCACGGTGCTCCCAGCCAGCGCGATCAACCCCATCAACACCAATAGCTCTATCATAGTACTTCTCATTCGCTGACTTTTTCGTGTGCCAACCGTATCTTCCCGCCGATGGATCTGCTCTTTCGCGACGATCAGGCGCTCATGCGCGAGGCCTTGCGTCTCGCCGCCAAAGCCGCGGCCAGCGACGAAGTGCCGATCGGCGCGGTGATCGCGAAGAACGGGCGCATCGTTGGCCGCGGGTATAATCAAATCGAAATGCTGAAGGACCCGACTGCACACGCGGAGATTCTGGCCATAACGCAAGCGGCAGCAGCGCTCGGCGACTGGCGACTGAACGATTGCGATTTGTTTGTGACGAAAGAGCCGTGTCCGATGTGCGCCGGCGCCGCGGTGCATGCGCGATTGCGGCGGGTGGTTTTCGGCTGCGAAGATGTCCGCGGGGGCGCTGCAGGTGGCGTGATCAACCTTCTACAAATGCCGCAACTAAATCATCGCTGTGATGTCAACAGCGGCGTGCTCGCGCAGGAGTGCAGTGAACTGCTTCAGGAATACTTCCGGGGCAAGCGGGCAGGCAATTAGAATCGGGGTTAGCCTTTCATGCGCCATCCCTATCGTCGATAACGAGTTGTAGCCCACTCGTCGCCCGTGGCTTAGCTCTCTCGATCGCCTCTCGAGAGCCTACGGCCATCGACCGTGGCAAAGCCCCGTTTCAAGTGCACAAAATCGTCGGTGGCGATCAAAACCCAGGCCATTCCGGCATGAGATTGGCTGTGAAAGGAAGGGATGAAAACCCCACTAGGTGCTCCTGTTACGCCATCGCATCCCGATTGGCTAAATGATTGCTCGTTCCAGTCGCGCCAGGATTCCCCCGGCCTGATGCCTGGGATCCTGAGTCACAACGTCAAGAAACCGGCGAATCCCACCAGTTTTCAACGCAACTTTTCGCCCACAAGCGGCGCCAACTTGGGCGAACATGGCCTTGTCCCAATCACCAACCAGGAGTTGGGGCCGGTCGGCCAACCGCTAAGCCCGAGCAAGTTGCCCACAGCGCAGAATCATGAAGTTCTTTCCGAGCTGCGAACTTTGCGTCAATTATCGGCCGGCGTTTTTGATCCGCAGACGAGTCATGATTTCCTTCCCGAATCCATTGTCTTCGGTCTGATCGGCATCCTTTGCGCGGCCTGGCCCATCATGTCAATGTTTTCAACCATGGCTGGCCGGCACTGAACCAGCCTTTCGCCGCCTCGAATCTTTTACCAATCCGCAGCAAAACTGCTACTTCGGCAGAGTTGCCTTGGGTTCTCCTTTAGGGTCGAAGAACACCAGCATCCCGCCTTTTTCGTTGCTGGTTAATGCTGCCGCCTGTTCTCCCTCTTTGCCGAGAACCGCGATCACACCGCGATTCTCGTCGCATCCCATATATGCCATCTGGTAGCCCGCTTTCCCCTTGATCGAAACGACTCCATCGCCGTCAACCGTTGTGATTTCTGCTACCGGCCTTCCCTGCCCATCAGCCACCACGAATGTGCCACCCTGGTCTTTCCCCAACATCAGCACATTCGTTTGCCCTGCGGAATTTTGCGCGCTCACGATCCCTCCCAGCTCGTGCGCCTTCAGTCCAGCCCGTGGTTTTCCGTCAGCGGAGGCCACAAAAATTTCGCCGGTGCCATCCTTCGTCTCGCCGATTGACACGACTACCTCCTGGTCCTTGTTCCAGATCTCGAAACGCGCGCTCCCCGCTTCGTCCACTTGAAAAAGTCCGCGGGCCCGCCCTTCATTGTCGTTCAAGTAAATACAGGCATAGCCTTCCTCGGCTTTGAGCAAGATTGGCATTTTGTCGCTGCTATGCCGGATCGAAATCACTTCGGCGTCGAGAAGCAAAAATGGCGGGCGCGGTTGCTGCGGCAGTTTCTCCTCCTGGCCAATCACGCGCAAAACGTGATCAAGATCGCGTCGAAGGCGCGCCACCTCTCTTCTTAATTGATTAAGTTCATCTGTCATAAGTGTAGAGCGTGGCATTTTTCCGCACCGCGCCAGCCCCATCCTACTTCGGAGAAATCCCGCGACAAGCCTGCTGATTGTGACTGGCTGCCTCGCTAGGATTCGAACCTAGAC
>Ga0207701_10002390_pt1 | contig 19479 bp, 19 predicted proteins | sample KBSSwiSSwithPhiX_FD_184294 | JGI IMG/M metagenome (GOLD analysis project Ga0207701, IMG submission 184294) | Switchgrass rhizosphere bulk soil microbial communities from Kellogg Biological Station, Michigan, USA, with PhiX - S5 (SPAdes) (version 2) | ecosystem: Environmental > Terrestrial >... | reverse complement strand
CGTGATCAGAGCCGGCGAGCTCATTATCAGATCAGGAGACGAATTCAGTGTGACGTTCGCGTTAAAGACGACTAAAGCGAAATGTTGGTCTGTCGAATCAGCATTGCCCAGCACGCCGTTACCGTTGATCGCGGTTCCGCTAACTCGAACGGTGATCGGCCCGGACAATCCGGCGGGCAGGAAAACATTCTCGACGTTGTTGATCGAGTCGGCCGAGCCGCCCGTCGTAGAAAGTCCGGCGGTAAGAACGTTGCCTTTGTATGTATTTCCTCCCACCGTAACTTCAAGGTCGAGGTTATTGACCAGCGCTGGGTCAGACACGGCCGGTGGGTCGGTCCAAACCAATGAGACGCGAACCGGGCGCGAAATATCTGCAACGATACCCGAAAAATCGCGAAATGCTCCGGTGCCGAACAGCGTCGAGCTCTGGTTGACATATGTGATCGTGGCGCCCGTATTTAGCACCCCCTTCAAATAAACACGGCCCCATCCCTCGCCACTATTAGGAATCGCAGAGGCCGTACCCACGCCGTTAGCGTCGCGAGCAGCATTAATAAGCGCTGCTTTTACAAGCGCCGGGCTCGGATTCGAACCGGCATGTCCGTTCTTCCAGAATTGCGTGAATAATGCCGCGGCTCCCGCGACCTGAGGCGACGCATGCGATGTTCCGCTGCTCCATCGATGTGCCGCATCGATATTACCGAAAAGCGAATCGGTGCCGGAGCGCCCGCCCGTGATCGCCTGGCCCGGTGCGGCGATATCAGGCTTGACGCGGCCGTCTGCAGCCGGGCCGATGCTTGAAAAACTACTGAGATCGTCAATATTATTTGCCGTGGAGTCCAATTCCGTTCGCAGATTTTCCAAACTACCTACGGCGATAAGATTTTTCGCCACCTTCGGACGAGTCAAGCCGCTGGCTGCCGAATTCCCGGCAGAAAAGACCATCAATAACGGATCGATCGATGCCGCAGAGGAAGCATCTCGCACAAATCCATCAAATTGCGCAGCGTAAGAGTCATAAGCGTTTCCGTTCGTGCCGTTGCCCCAACTGTTATTGCTTATGAAGCCCGGTACGGCGTTTGGTCCAGGTGTAATAACAGCATCGTTTGCGGTGTTTGCTTCGGTACCGGTGTAACCAACCCGCAGGAGCGGGATATTAACGATGTTCGATTTCGGCGCGATCCCGAGACCATAGTTGTAGCCTGTGGGGTCGAGAACTGAGAAAGGCGTGTCGCCGGCGATTATGGAAGCCTGCACATGCCCATGGCCCTGTGCTCCCGACGTGGCACCCCGCAACGGGCCATTTACAGCATTGCTCGCGGTAACATAAAAACCGCCGTCGCCAGGGATACCGACCCCGTCGTCGACGACTGCAACCGTAACATTCTGCCCATTCACGCCAAATTGCGACAAGGGATCATAACCAGGCGGGCCGATAGCAGACGTTGAAGAATAATTGCCCGCGACGATCTGTGCCGCACGCTCGTCTTCGGCAACTGGTCTCGACCAACTATCGACGCGGATCACATCCGGGATGGCCGCGATCGATTCCGCGGAAGCAATATCGATTTCTACTCGAATGACGTCAAAAAAGTTTTCCGGGAGCTCGATCTCGTTCCTAACGTTTCCGCCGATCGCAGCGACCTGGCTCTCAACATCCTTAAGGTTAGCTCGTTTAAAAACCGACACGTCGAAAACCGCACGGGATCTGCCCGTCAATTCCAACGGCGCGATCCCACGAGCCGGCTTTTTGCCTTTCGCTGCAGAAGTTAATTGCTCTCGAACGGCCGTCGATACCTTGTATTCAGGTAAAAACGTTCCGACCCAACGCACACGTGAATGTGTTGCGGCTCGGGCGATCGCCTCGCCGCTGCCGTAAACGAAAAAAGCCTGATGCGGCACATACTGCAGGATCTCAACGCCCGTTGCTCGTAGGCTCTCGAGAAGCTCGTCGGTTGCGGTCGTGCCGAACTGCACGATGTAGTACCCATCGCCTTGGGGAGCACGTTCCAATCCAGAGGGAACCGTGCTGCCAGGTACTTGCAAGATCGGGTCGAACTCTTTGCCCGGGAGACTGATCGTCGTTGGCACCTGTTCGGCGTCGTCAGGCAAAGCCGCCTTTTCGTTAGCGGAAACAAAAAGGTAGTCCCCTCGATCTGCAACGACGCGGCCGACGTGCCGGAGGCTTTTCCTTTCTTCGTCGTTTGCGACCGGGACCTTGAACAACTTTCTTGATCCATCTCTGATCGCGCGAGTGATCGTGTCGGATTTTGAAAACTCCTTTTTTAAAGAGCCCGAAATTACCCGTTCGCGCGCGAACTGAGTCGTCTCGGAAAGGACGTACACGAAAAGTGCGACTGCTCCGACGGTTGCCATCAGGATCAGGCTTCGAGCGTTACGTAATTTGGAAATCATCAAGTGCGATTCTCGATCCGACATTATCTGACGTTATTGAGGAGTTCCGATTGGACTGGTTATCTTAACACGTAACGCTTAAGAAATTCTGAGCGTTATTTGGCATTTTCCTTCGCGATCAGGGGTTCCGATTGCGAGTCGCTATTCGTCGGTTCAAGGTTCGGCAAAATGAAATCGGTGCGCGGAGCCGAGACCTCGGTTTCAAGCGCGGCTTTCAAAACATCGCTGACGCGCGTTGCGGGAATTATCTCGAGTTCCTTGCGAACGTCTTCGGGAATTTCTTCCACATCGTTCTCATTTTGAGCGGGCAGAATGATCCGCCGAATTCCCGCACGATGTGCGGCCAGCACTTTCTCTTTGATCCCGCCAACAGGAAACACCAAACCTGAAAGAGTGATCTCACCCGTCATCGATGTGTCGTTGCGAACCTTTCGGCCAGTATACAGCGAGGCAAGCGCGGTCGCCATCGTGACACCTGCACTCGGCCCGTCCTTTGGAATTGCCCCCGCCGGCACATGAAGATGCACGCCATTCTGTTTGATCATTTCGGCGTCCAGTCCAAATTCGGGTGCGTGAGACCAAAGATAGCTTCGCGCCGCCTGTGCAGATTCCTTCATCACGTCGCCGAGCTGGCCTGTAAGCGTCAAGCCGCTGCTGCCCGGAAGCAGTGTTGCTTCGATAAACAGGATCTCGCCGCCCATTTCGGTCCAAGCCATTCCCGTGGCCACGCCGGCCGGCATTTCCTCGCGTGCCGATTCAGGGAAAAACCGTGGGGGCCCGAGAAATTCTTTTACTTCTTTTTCGCCGACGACCGTCTTTTCCTCATCGCCTTCGGCTACCTTCAGCGCGACCTTGCGCGCGATGTTTCCGATCGCTCGTTCTACCTGGCGAACGCCCGCCTCGCGCGTGTACCGCGCCGTCAACAAATTGATCGCGGCATCCGTTATCTCGAGCTGTTCGGGTTTGAGGCCGTTCTCCGTGATCTGTCGCGGTACAAGGTACTGCTTTGCGATGTTCAGCTTTTCACGGTCGCTGTAACCCGCGAGCTGAATGATCTCCATTCGGTCGCGAAGCGGCATCGGGATCGGGCCCAGCTGATTTGCCGTCGCGATAAAGAAAACTTTTGAAAGATCGAATGGCAGATCGAGGTAATTATCACGAAACGTGTTGTTTTGCGCCGGATCGAGTATTTCGAGCAATGCGGCTGAGGGATCGCCGCGGTAATCGTTGCCGAGTTTGTCGATCTCGTCGAGCATCATAACCGGGTTGTTCACTCCAACCCGACGCAACGCCTGAATTATTCTTCCCGGCATTGCGCCAATGTACGTTCGGCGATGTCCGCGAAGTTCGGCCTCGTCTCGCATGCCACCTAGACTTAGCCGCTCGAATTCGCGTCCCAAAGCCCGGGCGATCGACCTGCCAAGGGAGGTTTTACCAACTCCGGGGGGGCCGACAAAAAGAATAATCGGGCTTTTCGAGTCCGGCCGAAGCTTTACAACTGCAAGTGATTCAAGAATGCGTTCCTTAATGTCTTCGAGTCCGTAATGGTCCTCGTCAAGTACTTTTCTCGCTTCGTTCAGATCAAGCTTTTCCGGACTTGATTTTCGCCACGGCAATTCAAGAACATATTCGAGATATGTGCGGATAACATGGTAATCAGGCGCGGTTTGGGGCAGCTGCTCCATCCGCTTCAACTCACGTTCTGCTTCCTTTCGTACATCGTCCGGAAGATCGGCCTTCTCGAGCCGTTCGCGGAGCTGTCCCGCTTCGGCTTTCTCGCCCGTTTCGTCCTCGCCGAGTTCCTTTTGGATCGCCTTCATCTGCTGCCGAAGGACGTAGTCGCGCTGCGATTTATCCATCTCGGTCTGCGCTTCGGTTGCGATTTTCGAGCGGATCTGCATTATTTCGAGCTCGCGCGCAAGACCTGCGTGCGTTAGTGTCAGCAGTTCGTCGACCGAGTTCGATTCGAGCATTTTTTGCTCGGTCTCGACCCCAAGGTCAAGCACCGACGCCATGAAGTATGAAAGCTGGATCGGGTCCTGCTGCGTCATGACCGCCATGCGGATCTCAGGCGGCACATTCGGCAAGAGTGCAAGCGCTTCTTGCACCATTCCCTGAATATTCCGTTTAAGGGCCTCGATTTCTTCTTCGTCAAGACGGACAAGATCCGAAAGCACTTCGATCTTTGCAGTAATAAATGGGGCATCCTTTTGCCACTCGACCACGCGAAAGCGATCAAGCCCCTGCACGATCAACTGCATTACGCCGTCGTTGCGCATCATTCGCTTGATGTTGACGATCGTGCCGACACTAAAAAGGTCGTCGTATTTAGCATCGTCGCCGGTTACATTTTGAGTCTTTGTTGTGACGCAGCCGAGGAGTTTTTCTTCCGTCGCAAGCGAGGCCTCGACGGCAAGCATCGAGCGGTCGCGGCCGACCGCCAGCGGGACAACGGTTTCGGGAAACAGCGTCGTGTTTTGCAGCGGCAAGATGGGAATCTCAAACGGCTGCGGCATCGGCGGTACTTCCGGCTTTGGATCTGTTTTAGGTTCGTCTGCCATTGCTACTTCGCCTTTTTCAAGTGAACTATCAGCAAACCGTTCTCGAACATATGATCGAGTGAAACGCCTTCGATCGATGCCGGGAACGACAATGATTTTTCAAATCGACTGTATGAGATCTCCATCTGGTGATACGCCACACCAGCCGCGCACGAACGGTCCTTTCGGCAGCCCGCAATATAAAGTACGTTGCCCTGCACTTCTATCTCGACATCTTCGGCGGCAACACCGGCCAGTTCGACCTTTACGACCCAACCGTCTTCGGTCGCATAAACATCCGCTGCTGGCAGCCAAAGCGGTCCCGAAGGCCGCACCTGTTTCGACGAGCCGATGAACTGAAAATGACGGTTGAAGGATTTTGCCATTATTTGTACGACAGCTTCCGAGTCTGCAGTAGAGCGACCTATTTCTTACTCCAAAACGCGCTCCCGCTTGAAATTTCTTCGAGCGTCTCGGCGATCTCGCGTTCGTCTTCGACCTCGAGCGCGATGTCTGCCATCGCAATGATGCCTGCCAACTTGCCATCGTCCGAAACTACCGGAATTCGCCGCACCTTTTTGTCGGCCATAAGACGGATCGCCTCGAACACAAAGTCGTCAGGCCTCACGGAAAAAACGTCGGCGGTCATCGCCGCTGAAATCGATGTTGAGGCGTCTGCTCCTTCGGCGATCGCACGGACGACAATGTCACGGTCCGTTACGATGCCGACCAATCTACCGTTCTCAACCACCGGCAGCGACCCGATATCGCCGTCGCGCATCATTGCCGCAGCCTCGCGGATCGGCGCAGTCGTCGTCACCGAGGTCACATTCGTGGTCATAATTTCTCGACAATGTGCCCTTGCTTTACCCGACGCCTTAGATTCAGCCATGTTCCTATTTTGTTTTACTCCGAAAGAGAAAGCAAGGGTATTGGAAGGCGGCCAAACTGCGTCTCCTAAGTCGGAAAAACACGATTCGCCATCAGGCTGTTTTGGTTTCGGTAAGCGATATCATCCGCTCAAGAGCAATATTGGCGAAATGTTTCGTTTGGTCGTCGACGGCGATCTCGTTGACAACATTTCCGTCGACCAGATTCGCCATCGCCCATGCAAGGTTTTGCGGCGCGATGCGGTACATCGTCGCGCACATACATAGGTCCGGCGCGAGCAGCCTGATCTGTTTGTCGGGAAATCGCTGCTGGAGCCGGTTCACCAGATTCACTTCGGTTCCGATCGCCCATTTGGAACCGGCAGGGGAGTTTTCGACGGTTTTGATGATATAGCTTGTCGAGCCGTCGAGGTCGCTCATTTCGACGACCTCGCGCATACACTCGGGATGCACCAAGACCTGCACGCCGGGAAGTTCGTCCCGGACCTTATCAACATGCCACGGCTTGAACCGTCCATGGACCGAACAATGGCCACGCCAGAGAATTAGTTTTGCATCGTGAAGTTGCTCTTCGGTATTCCCCCCAAGTTCGTCATGCGGGTTCCATAAGGCCATCTTGTCGAGAGGAATGCCGAATTTCGCACCCGTGTTTCTTCCCAGATGCTGGTCCGGGAAAAAGAACATCTTGTCGAATTCTTTTAGGTAAATATCGAAAAGCGGGACCGCATTTGACGATGTACAGACGACGCCTTCGTTTCGACCGCAAAATGCCTTGATCGCCGCGGTCGAGTTCATGTATGTTATCGGCGCCACCTTTGATTCAAGGACGCCGATATCGCGTAGCTGTTCCCACGCGTCCTCGACCTGATCGATCGACGCCATATCAGCCATCGAGCATCCAGCGCCCAAGTCGGGCAAGATCACGCGTTGATGTGGCTTGCCCAAGATATCGGCAGACTCCGCCATGAAATGGACGCCGCAGAAAACGATGTAATCGGCATCGGTTTGCGACGCCATCACCGAAAGCTGATACGAATCGCCGGTCAGATCGGCATGTTTTATTACATCGTCGCGCTGATAATGATGGCCGAGAATAACAACACGGCTGCCCAGTTCTTTTCGCGCTTCCTCGATAACCGAATCGATCTCGGGATCGGCCATTATTAGGAAATCTTCTAATGGTTTTGTTTGTTCAAGTACGGCCGTCATGTGATTTATTACCAGCCTAAACACTTAGGGTTTGGCGTATCGATCCAAACAAAAATCATTGCGCTTTGTGCCGCTCAACGCAAGCAGATGAACGTCTCTCGAGTATCGAGCCAACATTCGTACACGCGAGTACAGTCTGCAGGCATTCCCGAACGAATACTGATTGCGAGGCGCATTTATGAATAAGAGCGACGAAGGTGCCACTACATCATTTTGGGAAGCTACAGAACAACTTAGAGAAGGGATCTTGCTGGACTCGGATATTAGATCCGACGTTTGCGTGATCGGTGCGGGGATCGCAGGTTTGACCACAGCCTATCTTCTTGCCCGCGACGGACGGAATGTCGTGCTCGTGGACGACGGACTTATCGGAGGCGGCGAAACCTGTCGAACTACCGCTCATCTGTCGAACGCTATCGACGACCGGATCTACCGTATCGAAAAGTGGCACGGCGAAGAGAATGCAAAGCTGGCGGTCTCGGCCCATACCGCAGCTATCGATCAGATCGAACAGATCGTGCAGGACGAGAATATCGACTGCGACTTCACCAGACTGGACGGTTATTTGTTCGAAGCTGATGATAGCCAAGATGATCTCAACGACGAGTTTGCCGCCGCGCACCGCTGCGGGCTATCGGGGGTTGAATTTGTTGACCGTGCCCCGATCCCCGGTTTTGAATCGGGCAGATGTCTTCGATTCCCGGATCAAGGACAATTTCATATCCTGAAATATCTCTCCGGCCTTGTCCGAGCCATTGACAGAATGGGCGGCAAGCTTTTTTCATATACACGTATAACCGAATGGGACGGGGGCGACGTCCCGAAGGTGACCGCTGCAAATGGCAGGACGATCTCGGCAGATCGAATTGTGTTGGCGACTAATTACCCTTTGCAAAGCAAGATGTTTGCTGAGCTTCCGGCGTACCGTACTTACGCTGTCGGAGTGCGCCTAGACCAGACTTTCCCGGAACCGTTCCTGCTTTGGGATACAGCAGACCCGTATATATATGTCCGTACGCAGCAAGTAAACGGCAGGCAAATACTTATTGTCGGTGGTCAGGACCATCGCACCGGACAGGCAAATGACGGCGAAGTTCGGTTTCAACGTCTTTACAGTTGGGCGAAAAGGAAGTTTCCTCAAGCCGGCGAGCTCGAGTACAGGTGGTCCGGCCAGTATTTCGAAACTCACGATGGCCTGGCATTTCTGGGCCGATTTTCAGAAAGCGAGCCGAACGTCTTTTTGATCACCGGCGATTCCGGAATGGGAATGACACATTCGACGATTGGTGCGATGCTGATCACCGATCTGGTCGCGGGCCGGGCTAATCCTTTAGAAACGGTTTTTGATCCGTCGCGAATTGCAACCCAATCGATCAGCGAGGCGGTTCCGGAGGTTATTTCGTCGACTGTTCCTTATAAGGAATGGGTGACGCCGGGCGAGATCGATTCCGAAAGCGAATTGAAGAATGGCGAAGGCGCGATCTTACGGGAAGGCCTTTCGAAATACGCGGTCTATAAGGACGAAAGCGGAAAAGTAACGAGACGCTCCGCTGTTTGCACGCATATGGGCTGCATCGTCCGATTCAACTCAACCGAAAAAACCTGGGATTGCCCTTGCCACGGATCGAGATTTTCGGTTGACGGAGACGTAATCAACTCACCTGCCGTTACTCCTTTGTCGGACGAGTGAATTTCGGCTTGAGCATGTAACAAAAGTGTTAATTGCTGAAGACGATTCTTAGGTTCTTCAGGTTAACTTGCCCGGTTGGTCAGGTTATTTGAATATCCCGGTTTTCAACAGACCTAAATACGCAGTTTTCCGTAATTCTTCCTATTGACACCATTGCAGAAGCGCGGGTATCTTCGTTACATCAGGCACAAATAGAAACCGCGACCTTGGTATTTTCTCAGGAGAGGACCGTATGCAGACTGCAGCGAAATTGAAGGACGCTCATTTCAGTGATCTTTTCGAAAGGCTCTCGGTCAAAAACGACCGGTTCGACACGTCCTACGAGACATCCAGTCGCGAAGACTATCTAAAGCTGATTGATGCCGCTCTTGCGGGCAAACTGGATGGACTTGTGTCCGTTGGACGTTCCGGCGTTTACTTGAACAATTGCCTGATTCATCCGCCAACCGACGCGTGATCAAATCGCGCCGAGGATTTTTTCGATCAAAGTAATTATCAGATAAGATAGTGCGGCTATGAGCGCGGCCATCGGGATCGTGAGAATCCACGCCCAAACGATCCTTCCCGCAACGCCCCATTTGACCGCAGAAAATCTCTTTGCGGAGCCGACACCGACGATCGAGCCGGTGATCGTATGAGTTGTAGAAACCGGGATTCCGAACGAGGTGGCTCCGAACAACGTCAACGCGCCCGCGGTCTCAGCACAGAAACCGCCCACCGGCTGGAGCTTAACTATCTTCGTTCCCATCGTTTTCACAATTCGCCATCCGCCGGAAAGCGTGCCAAGCCCGATTGCCGCATGGGCCGCGAGAACGACCCAGAGAGGTATTTCCGGAAGCTTTCCCGCGGAGGTCATCTGAAGAAACCCACCCGAAACCAATACGATGGTGATAATACCCATGGTTTTTTGGGCATCATTCCCGCCGTGTCCGAGCGAATATGCTGCTGCAGAAAAGAGCTGGCCAATACGAAATACGCGGTCAACCCGATTCACCGAAACCCGGTGAAAGATCCAATAAACTGCGACCATCAAAATAAAACCGAGGGTCGCACCGATCAGCGGGGAAAGAACAATAAAGGTAAGCGTTTTGATCCACCCTTCGGCCTTTAGAACAGTCTCTGCTCCCGACAAACCGAAATGCCAAGCGTAAGAAGCAAGCGCCGCACCGGCATAAGCGCCGACCAAAGCATGCGAGCTCGATGTGGGCAGGCCAAGATACCATGTAATGAGATTCCAAATGATGGCGCCCAAAACTCCTGCAAGCAGCACATAAAGCTGGTCGCCTTGGGGAATCACAGCGATATTCACCATATCGCCCCCGATCGTTTTAGCCACGGCGGTGCCGAAGACAAGAAATGCGACGAAATTGAAAAACGCTGCCCACCCCACCGCGATACCCGGGCTCAAAACACGCGTGGCGACGACGGTTGCGATTGAGTTCGCCGCATCGTGAAACCCATTCACATAATCGAAAGCAAGCGCGACGATAATTATCAATATGACGAGACCTAGGGCCGCTGTTTGTTGATCCATAAAGGTGTCGGCCTAATTATGTTTAAGGACAATGCTTTCGATGATATTGCCGACGCTCTCGCAGCGGTCGGTTCCGTTTTCGAGAATTTCGTAGAGCTCTTTCCACTTGATCAAATGGATCGCGTCGGGCGAATTTTTAAATAATTCCGCCATCGCGCGGAAATAAACGTCATCCGCCTCGTTTTCGAGCCGTTGGATCTCAAGCAAGTGCGGCCCCATTCCCTTCGCATGTTCCAGCAACTCGGTAGCAGCGTGGATCTCGTTCGCAAGTTTTTGAATAATTACTGCCAGTTTTACTGCATACTCGTCGTTTTCGTGGATGTTGTACATCACCACCGCTCGGGCCGCTGCGTCGATGTAATCGCAGACGTCGTCGAGCGCGACCGACAGTGTATAAATATCTTCACGGTCGAACGGGGTGATGAACGATTTGTTGAGCTTCGTCGTGATGCTGTGCGTTAGCTCGTCGCACTCGTGCTCCACGTGTTTGATTTTTTTGGAAAGCGACTCGAAATCCTTATCCGACGCCTGAAACATCTCGACCAGCAGCTTCGCCGCCTCCTGCAGCTTTGCGCTCATTTGCGAAAAAAGTGCGAAGTATTGATCTTCCCTTGGAAGTAAGCTGAAAGCCATTTTTTTTTCTCCGTTAGATCGTGTTGAGTTAGCCTCTAAATATCATCATTCGTGCGACCCGTGCTTGATAAACACCGCTTCGCGCAAGTAAACGTTAAGTTCACAAATGTCTTTTACGTAATCTCCGATCCGCTCGAGGTGCTTTGCCACGAATAAAAGGTGTGCTGCTCCTGTTGTCGCATTCGGATTGTCTATCATCATTTCGATCAATTCGTCGAACACCCGCCGATAGCACGCGTCGATCTCTTTATCGCGTCGAATGATGGCACGCGAAACTTCGGCATCTTCGGCCGTAAACGCGTCTAGTGCCGTTTTCAACATGTCGCCGGCGACCTCGGCCATCAAAGAGAAATCGATGTAGTTGTTGAATTGCGGCTCGTTGTTCAATATCAGTGACGCCTCGGCTATACTTGCCGCATGATCGGCGATCCGTTCCAAAATCGGCGTGATCTTAGCGACCGATACCACTAGCCTGAGATCGTGCGAAGTCGGTTGATGCGAAGCAAGTATTTCGATACAGAGGCGGTCGATCTCGAGCTCCATCTGATCGATCACCTTGTCTTCGTCTTTGACGGTCCGAGCGATCTCCGAATCGCGCTCGATAAGCGCCCGTGTCGCATTCTTGACCGCTGCTTCCGTTTTGCCGCCGAGCAACAGAACCCTGTCGCGGAGCAAATTCAACTGTTCGTCGCCGTAATGTTCTTCTACCACAACTCCTGTAGCCCTAAAGCTTTGCGCTTCTATGTTTTTCAGCATTGCATTCTCCGGCATTGTTGACGAGCGCAATTATAGTTCTAAGCCTTTCGCCGGTGGTTAAATTATACTTAACATTCGTTTCAGCTAATTCATCCGGGCTCGAAAATTAACACTTCGGTAACATTGCTCTAACACCGCTGTTGTAAATTTTCAAAATCCCTCAATTTGAAAGATTCCGGCGTAAGCGCATATTTGTCTCAAATGGACCTCAAAGACGAGCTTGAAAACGAACTCGCAGTGGCCATCCTCATCGAAAAGCGCCACAAGCGACCCATCGATGCCGATTCGAGCCGTGAGTTGATCGACAGGATCAAAGGCGCCCTTACTGGCGACATCTCCTCGCCCGATGATGCCCTGGAACTGGCCGACGCGACCACCGCACGTTGAGCCCTTTTAACTTACCTGCAACGCTTCTTCCCGGCTGCTCCATCAAAAGAAAGCCAAATTGGGGCCGAAATCGTCTATATTCTAAGTAGCCAATTATCCAGCGACGGGAGAGAAGAATGAGTAGTACAAATTTCCAAAAGCGCTTTTTTTCATTTTGTCTGGCAATTACGGTCGCATCCTTGCCGATCGCTTCGATCGCACAGACCGCCATTTCACTTCCCAAGAATAAGTATCGTATCCAGGACGACATTCAACTCGGCCAAAAGACGGCAGCTCAGGTCGAACAGCAGTTTCCGATATTGAACGACGAAGACGCGACACGTTATGTCGAACGCATCGGCCAGCGCCTTGTCGCCAACATTCCGCAAGCGTTTCAGCAGCCGGCATTTCAATATCGATTCAAGATGGTAAACGCGAGCGACATCAACGCATTTGCGCTGCCGGGCGGCCCGATGTACGTAAATCGCGGCATGATCGAAGCCGCGAAGAATGAAGGAGAGATGGCAGGCGTGATGGCGCATGAGATCAGCCACGTAGCCCTGCGTCATTCCACGGCGCAGGCGACGAAGCAATCGAGCGCCGGAAGCACCCTCGGGCAACTCGGTCTGATCTTCGGCGGGGCGATTCTGGGCGGGCAATCAGGGGCACAAATGGGCCAGATGGCCGCGGCGGCGTGGATGACGAAATACAGTCGCGAATATGAATCGCAGGCTGATATTCTCGGCGCGCGGATAATGGCGGACGCAGGTTACGATCCGCGCGATCTTGCGAACATGTTCCAGACGATCGCCCGTCAGGGCAATTCGCGCGGGCCCGAATGGCTTTCCAGTCATCCTGATCCGGGCAATCGCTATCAGACGATAAATCAGGAAGCGGCGAACCTGCGTGTTTCGCAAAACCCGATCAAGATCACGCGCGATTTCGAACGCGTTCAGGCACGTCTACGCGGAATGCCGCCGACAATGACAATGGCGCAGATCCAGCAGGGCGGATACCGGAATGGCCAAGGAAACACACAGGGAACGTACGGCAGCGGCGGCGGAATATCGAATGGGCGTTATTCGAGCCGCGTCGAGTACCCGTCCAGCCGAACGCGTGTTTATTCCACCGGCGATTCGTTGAGCCTGAGCGTCCCGTCAAATTGGCGCGAATTCCCCGACCAAAGCATTATTACTTTCGCGCCCGAGGGCGCTTACGGTTCACAGGGCATCACGCACGGAATTATGATCGGAGCGTTTCAACCTCAGAGCTCAAGTCTGCGGACGGAAACCGAGACCTTCGTTCGCAGGCTTCTTCAAAGCAATCAATATCTGCAGGACGAAAGCGGCTTGACGCCAGCATACATCGCTTCGCAGCAAGGCTATGCAGACGCGCTTTCAGGCCGTTCTTCGATAACAAACCGCGAGGAAAAGGTTTCGATTTATACCACGCCTATGCGCGACGGCAGGGTCTTTTTCATGATGACTGTCGCGCCGGAAAGCGATGCTTTCCAATACGAGAACACGTTCCGAAACATCGTCAGTTCAATACGTCTAAATTAGTGGGAACGATCACGTCGCCGAAGGTCTCAGATCGGTCCCCTTTGTTTTTATACCCAGAAGCAGTATCGCTGCCAGAACCGATATAGAAGCGCTCACGGCAAAAGCCGTTTCGACGCCGAATTTGCTCCATAAAAGCCCAAAAAGCAGCGACGCCGGCAAAACCGTGATCCCATACGCGAGGTTGTAAAAGCCGAAGGCAGTGCCGCGTTTTTCTTCACTGACCATGTCGGCCACAAGCGCCTTTTCGACTCCTTCGGTTAGCCCGAAATAGACGCCGTAAATAATAAATAGCGTCCACGCCTGCCACGCGGAACCAACGAATGCAAAAGCGATGTAAACCGCCGCATAAACGAACCAACCCGTAACGATCGTCGGCTTGCGGCCAAGCCGGTCAGACAGATTGCCGCCCGCGAGCGAAAAGACCACCTTGCTGAAATGAAGCACCATCCAAAGCAGCGGCAGCATTGCGGGCGCGATCCCGGCCTGCTCGGCGCGAAGCAGTAGAAACGCATCTGTTGAATTTGAGAGAGTAAATAGGGCGATGACGAAAAGAAACTTTTTGAAATTGCCGTCAAATTCCCGAAGAGAAAACTTGATCGGGTTCGCACCCTCTTTCTTCGTTTCCTTTCTCTCTTCGTGCACAAAAAACACGATCACGAAAAGCCCAAGCGCGACCGGGATCGAAGCAAAGAGAAAAACACGTTGGTATTCGCGCGCTGTCGGGTTAGACGAGTCGACCGCAAGATAGGTGAGCAGCACGAACGCGATCACGGGGCCGATCACCGCGCCCATGTGGTCGGCCGCGCGATTGAATCCGTATGCAAGGCCGCGTTTTTCGGCCGGGATGCCTTGAGCGATCAGGGCATCGCGAGGCGCTCCGCGGATTCCCTTGCCGATCCGATCGGTCGTCCGAACCGCTAAAACCTGCGGCCAGCTTGTTACAAACGCAAGGAACGGACGCGTGACGGCAGCGAGTGAATAGCCGAAAAAAACCGGCAGTTTTCGATTGCCGAATTTATCGCTCAAATAACCGGAAAACAATTTCAGAATGCTCGCAACCGATTCGGCAATTCCCTCGATCAATCCGATCGCAAACGGAGTCGCACCGAGCGTAAGAAAAAGAAATGCGGGCAGCAGTGGATAGATGATCTCGCTGGACGTGTCGTTAAGCAGGCTGACAAGGCTGAGTGCAAAAACGTTTCGCGACAGCCCGCGATATTTCGCGAAGAGGCTGGTCGGTTTCTTATCTAGAGTTTCGCCCATTTAAAAGTAAAACAGGCGATCAGCCTGTTCATTCCAAAGACCAACTTCACAATGATCTCACTTGTTTCGTTGCGGCACCGGCCGTGGCCCCGGCTTTCCCGGAGCAAATAACCAGTAGCCGACGCTTCCCGCAAATGCAAGAAAAAGTATCCCGGCCAGGATCGCCAGCCGAAATGCAAGTTTTAACGATTTCCGGAAAATACGAAAAGCTATGAACGCAACGACCGCGAGAACAAGGAAGATGACAACGCCTAATCCAGCGGCAACAGCACCGCTGGCTGGTGCGGCAATATCAAATAAGAAGATCATTTCTTCTCCTCCATAGCCTTTTCGATCACGGCAATGTCCTCCTCTGTGATCTCGTTGTTTTCGGCTGGAAGCGCATATTCTTCATCCGCCCAAGCTCCAAAATCGATCAGCTTGCACCGTTCCGAACAAAACGGACGGAATTCGTTGTCTTCGTATTCGACTTCTTTTCCGCAACGCGGACATTTTACGAGCATTTCACGCCACAGATTAACACAACGACTTGGAAGGCAAGAAAAACATTGAATCCTGCTGCTTCAGATGCAAAAATTAACATATTAGCGGTCCGTAGAAGCATCTAAATGCGAACTAAGTGCGGCCCGAAAGCGTAGTTCATAAAGAGGTTAGCAAAATGGCGGATTACAAGGATCGTTTCGGCAAATGGCAGAAGGACGCGAAAGAAAAGTTTGAAGAGATCGACAAACAGCTTGGTCTGAAAGAAAAGATCGGCGAGGGCGCGCGTTCTGTTGCCGAGACGGCGAAAGCAGGTGCAGAAAAGATCAAGGCCGAGGCTGAAAAGACCGAGGTCGGGAAGCAGGCCGTAAAGGTCGCCGAATCGACGATCAAGACGGCCGAGGAAACGGCAAAGAAAGCCTGGACGGCGAGCGAACCGGTTCGCGACTCGGCCAAGGATGTTGGGGAAACAGCCGGCAAGGTCGCCGCGGATGTAATTTCGTCCGCGGGTGAAAAGGCCGGTGAAGTTTTTGAAGGTGCAAAGGATACGATCGGCTCGGGAGCACGTTCCCTCGGCAAAGCGTTCAACCTCGGGGCCGGTTTCACGCGCACCGTTGACTCTGCAATGAGCGCGTTTTCAAAGACGTCGGCCTGGGTTTTGGAGAATCCAATGCAGGCGGCCGCAACCGGCGTTTCAATGGCCGTCGGTGCGGGCCTCGGAGTAGTTTTCACCGGCATCTCATCGCATTGGCTTTTCAATTCGGCGTTGCCGACATGGTCGGTGAAAAAGATCGCCGAGCAATTCAACGAATTCCTCAAACGAAAGGAAGAACTGATCGAAAAAGGCCGCCTCAATGAGGCCGAGGCCGAACGCATCCGCTTTGAACGCGACATCGCAAAACGCATCGGTGCGCCGCTGCTCGGCGCATTTTCGTTCGCTTCGGGCGCTGTGATGATGACAAACGTCTTAAATCCAAAAGTGATCACCGGCGCGCCGATCGATTGGTTGCTTGGCGGCAACCCGCTGCTCGAGGGCGTTTGGTTTTTCGGTAATGGCCTTGTCTGTTTCCAAACCAGCTACGACTTTTTCATGATCGCCCTCGACGGTCAGGAAGACGTTGAACGAATGGTTAAGGAAGTAAAAGGAATGCTTCCAGCGGCGGGTTGAAATTATTTCCAGAGATCTATTACATCAACATTCGACGCCTCAAAATCTTTCACATTTCGAGTGACGACAGTTAGCCCGTGGTGAAGCGCGGTTGCGGCGATCATCGAGTCGACAATTGGAATCGGCCGGCCGCGTTTTTCCAACCGAGCTTGAAGTTTCCCCCACAACTGTGCCGTTGAGAGTTCAAACCCCAATAGCCGATCAGAATATGTCCTCTGCAAGCTACCGAACCAATCTTCAAGTTTGACCTTTCTGTGCGAAGCCGGAAGTTTCGATATCCCTTTCTGTATTTCTCCGATCGACAAAACACTAATGTATTGCAGGGCTGCGTCAGTAGAAGTTACCCACTCGACAACTGCCTGTGCCGGACTTTTACTCATCAGCTCCGAAAGCGCGACTGTGTCAAGAAGATAAGCCATTGATCAATCTTCCGAAAAGTCAATTGTCGGACGGCCCATATCCTTACTTCTCTCTAGATCAAGCTTAATACCGTATTTCCGAGCAGGATTATCAAGAAGGAATTCGACAAACGATTTTTTGGGCTTAGTCAATTTCTTGTAGTCGTTGTAAGAAATAACCACGGCCGCATTCTTGCCGTTCTTGGTGATCAATTGCGGTTCGCCGTTGGCCGCGTTCGTCACCACTTCGCTGAACTTGTTCTTTCCTTCAAAAACGGAGAACTTTTTCATATGGCTAGCTTAGCTAGACCGACAGGTTTTGTCAATTTATTTGAATTGGAAACGGCACGAAGCAGAAAGCAAATATTACGAGGGTTAGGAAAGCGATGACCTTTCGTTTTGCGTCCAACGGGGTTTCGTCCCACGGCGTGGGATGTTTGATCCGCATCATGATGGCAAGTAAAACCGCGAAGAGAAAACCGCTCGGGCTATTAAAATAGATCCAGCCGAGAATAGAAAAAATGGCCATCACCACAAATGCGATTCGGCCGGTCCAGTGATGAACTCGCTCACCGAACACTGCAAAGATCGCATGCCCGCCATCGAGTTGGCCTGAAGGAATAAGGTTCAACGCAGTAACAAGAAGGCCTACCCACGCGGCATAGTAAAGCGGTGAATTGATATAAGTCTGGTAATCAACGCCGCTCACAAAGAAAATGAATTTCATCAATACCGGATTGGAAAACTGCAAGCCTTGGCTGCCATAAGCAAGTTGTTCGGCGCTTGCCGGACGCATTGTCAAAACGCCGATTATTGCTATCGGCAAAAGTGCGGCGAATCCAGCGATCGGCCCGGCGACACCGATATCGAATACGGCCTTTCGAGACGGCATTGGCGATTTGATCTTGATAAACGCGCCGAAAGTTCCCGCCGGTCCGATCATCGGCGGTGTCGGAATAAAATACGGCAGAGTTGCGTCAACCCGATATATCCGGCAAGCGACATAATGGCCCATTTCGTGAGAGATCAAAATGAATAATAGCGATAGTGAAAAACTGAGCCCGTATGCAAGGTAAGAGGAATCATTAACCAGCGTCGTTATGGTTGACCCGATGAGTGCCACATATTTGGCTGGCAGCGTGGTAACCCAAGGAATGAATTCAGCGATAGATTGCGGCTCGGTTTGAGGAAACGGGTCGATCACGCCGAATGGAAAGAGAACCCCGGCGATCGTCGAGGTAATAAGCGTTGCGAGCAGAAACCCCGAGTGCCTCAGCCACGTGCGAAACGTCGGCCAAGGCAACCGGTCTGAAAGTGTAAATTGTTCAAAACCCGCCATCAAATAGAAAAGCCGCAAATCACAAGCATACCTTTCGGCCTCGCGATTTGCGACTCAAGATTTAGATGAAACGATCTAGGCTTTTACTGCCTTTTCTGTTAATTCCTTTCCGGGCTTGAAACGTATCGTCTTACCGGCCGGGATCGGTACTTCTGTGCCGGTCCGGGGATTGCGGCCGACGCCGCGTTTGCGTGGTTTTACGATGAAAACACCGAAGCCGCGAAGCTCGATGCGGTTGCCGCGCGCAAGTGCCTCCTTCATCGCGTTGAAAAGCGAATCAACAACTTGCTCGGCTTTCTGCTTCGGAACGCCCGTCTTATCGGCAACTTGGTTGACGATATCGAGTTTGATCATGGTTCCTCCTTTTGCGATAACATATGCCCGAGAAGAACGACCCTTGTTTTGACTGTGTAACGATAATATGCCTGTAAGTCCGTTTCTGTCAAGATTTTGCAGAAAATAATCCTTGAGGCTGAATTGCAACGTTTCGCCTAGTAATGTACGCCAAAAACATTCCAACTATACAGATGAAATGCTAAACTTCTCGCATTCAGATCGAGTTCGGGAGCGGATAAATGCGTTGGCAGGACCAAAGACAAAGTACGAACGTTGAAGATCGACGCGGAATGGGACGCGGCGTTGCGATGGGAGGCGGCGGCCTCGGAGTAGCGATCTTAGCGCTCGCGATCTATCTTTGCGGCGGCGACCCGAGCCAACTGCTGAACAATTTGCCATCGCAAGGCGAAGTGCAGCAGCCGGCCGCCAGCAATCAAACCGCGCCTGCAGATCAGAACCGGCAGTTTGTCGGTGCGATAATGGGAAATCTAGAGGATGCTTGGAAACAGATCTTGCCGCAGCAGTCCCGCGTTCAATTCCAAAGCCCGAAACTTGTATTGTTCACCGACCAGATCTCATCGGCCTGCGGCTACGCGAGTGCTGCGACCGGCCCCTTCTATTGTCCTGGCGATCATAAGCTTTATCTCGATTTCGCGTTTTTTCAAGAACTACAGCGGGAATTTAAGGCTCCGGGCGATTTTGCGCAGGCGTACGTTATCGCGCACGAGTTTGGCCACCACATTCAAAATCTGACAGGCGTCATGGACCGCGTACAGGGCCGTGGTCAGGATAATCGCCTGTCGGTCGCACTCGAATTGCAGGAAGTCTGTCCGCCTGCTTCACCCTCGGATCAGGCAGCCTTTGACCGATGCCGACGCAGCCTGTTCGGCGACTCCGGGC
>Ga0207701_10002387_pt1 | contig 19492 bp, 12 predicted proteins | sample KBSSwiSSwithPhiX_FD_184294 | JGI IMG/M metagenome (GOLD analysis project Ga0207701, IMG submission 184294) | Switchgrass rhizosphere bulk soil microbial communities from Kellogg Biological Station, Michigan, USA, with PhiX - S5 (SPAdes) (version 2) | ecosystem: Environmental > Terrestrial >... | reverse complement strand
ACCGCCGACGTTCCGGTCGCGTTGTCGAGTGCGAACGGGGCGGTCGCGGCAGTACCGCCAAGCGTGACCGTTCCCACCGGCTCGCAGAGCGCGGTCTTCACCATCACGACCTCCGCCGTCAGCGCCGACACGGGCTCCACGATCTCCGCGACGCTGAACGGCGTCACGAAGACGGCCACGCTCGCCGTCACGGCAGGATCGTCCCAACCACCGCCACCGCCGCCGCCGCCGCAGTCCGCCACGTTGACGGTCACGGCCAGCGGCCGGAGTGGCGAGCGGGTCACCTCTACGCCGAGCGGAATCAGCGTGGCGACCGGCAGCAGCGGGTCGGGTTCGTTCGCGGTGGGCACGTCGATCAGGCTGACCGTGTCGAACGGCCGCAGCGCGATATGGTCGGGCGCGTGCTCGAGCGGCGGCAACAAGACGACGAGCTGCACGTTCACGATCAACGGCGCCGCGTCGGTGTCGGCAAACGTGCAGTAACGGCCGGCGCCCGGACGTCGTAGAATTGCGCGAGCCATCATGTTGGGGCTGGTCACGGCCGCGCTCGTCGCACTTCTTCTGCAGCAGGCGCCGTCGCCGCTGACCGGGACCGTCAAGGATCCCGACGGCCTCGCCGTGTCCGGGGCCGTCGTCGAGGCGCGCAGCGTCGAAGGGCGCGTCGCCCGCTCGCGGACCGATGCCGAGGGCCGCTTCACGGTGGCCCTCGGCGAACCGACGGCGGAGCTGGTCGTCCGCGGCCAGGGCTTCGCCGAAGCGCGCGTCGCTCAGCCGCAGGCCGGGCCTCTCGCGATCGTGCTGCAGCCGGCCGCGCTGACCGAGACGGTCACCGTCACGGCGACGTCCTCCGAGCAGCGATCCGGCGATCTGCCGGCCAGCATCGCGCTGGTCAACCGCGACACGCTGGATCGATCCGCGGGTCTCTCGGCCGACGAGGTCCTGCGCCAGGTGCCCAGCTTCAGCCTGTTCCGTCGATCGAGCAGCCTCGTGTCGCATCCGACGACGCAGGGCGTGTCGCTGCGCGGGATCGGGCCGAGCGGCGTCAGCCGGACGCTGGTGCTCCTCGACGGCGTGCCGCAGAACGATCCGTTCGGCGGCTGGGTCTACTGGACGCGCGTGCCGCTCGAGGCGGCCGATCGCATCGAGGTCGTCGAGGGAGCGACGTCGAGCCTCTACGGCAACTACGCGATGGGCGGCGTGATCAACATCCTGACGCCGCGCGCGCAGACGCGCAGCCTCGACGCGCGCGTCGTCTTCGGCAGCCACGACACCGGCAAGGTCGACGCCTCGGGCGGCCTCACGCGCGGCGCGTTCGGCGCGCAGGTGAGCGCGGCAGGACTGCGCACCAGCGGATATCCGGTGGTGATCGAGGACGAGCGCGGCCGCGTCGACACCAACGCCAGCGTCCGCTACGGCAACGTCAGCTCGGTGGCGCAGTACGACCCGTCGCCGCGGCTGCACCTCTTCGTCCGCGCCGGCTACTTCGACGAGAACCGCAAGAACGGCAAGAGCAGCACGATCGACGGCACGCCCGAAGCCAACGACACGATGTGGCGATCGGCGAGCGGCGGGCTGCGCCAGGTGCTGCCGGACGCGAGCGAGCTCTCGGCCACGGTCTTCGGCGACAGCGAGACCTTCCACAGCAACTTCCTGGCGGTGCCGGCGGCGAACCCGCCGCGCAGCATCGGGCGCATGACGCTGCGTCAGACGGTGCCGGTGCTGGGCACGGGGGCGACCGTCCGGTGGTCGCGTACGCTGGGCACGTCGCACCTGTTCACCGCGGGGCTCGACACCCGATGGGTGCGCGGCGACAGTGAAGAGGACGCGCTCGACGCGGTGCGCGGCACCTCGGTCACGCTGCACCGCGTCTCGGGCGGACGGCAGCGCAGCACCGGGCTCCTGCTCCAGGATCTCGTGCAGGCGTCGTCGCGCCTCACGCTGACCCTCGGGGCGCGCGTCGATCGCTGGAGCAACTACGACGGCCACAACCTCGAGCAGTGCGCGCCCAACGTGACGTGCACGGCCAACAACATTCCGTCGCTGCCGGATCGATCCGAAACCGCGTTCAGCCCACGCATCGGCGCGCTCTATCGCGTGCAGCCGCGATTGAGCGTGTGGGGCAGCGCCAGCGGCGCGTTCCGCGCCCCCACGCTGAACGAGTTGTACCGGCAGTTCCGGGTCGGCACCGTGCTCACGCTCGCCAACAGCGAGCTGGTCGCGGAACATCTGCGCGGCTATGAGACCGGCGCCACGCTGACCGCCGGCCGCGGCGTCACGCTGCGGACGACGTGGTTCGACGATGCGATTCGCGATCCGGTGTCGAACGTGACCGTCGCCACGGCGGGCGCCAACGTCACGCAACAGCGCCAGAACCTCGGGCGCACGCGGGTGAAGGGGCTCGAGGCGGACGCCGACTGGCGCCAGGGGACGCACTGGCGCCTCGCGGCCTCCTACGCGCACATGAGCGCGCTCGTCAAGGAGAACGACGCCGTCCCGGCGATCGTCGGCAACGTGCTGCCGCAGGTGCCGTCGCACCGCGGATCGTTCCAGGCGTCGTACGCCTCGCTCCGCTTCGGCACGTTCGCCGCACAGCTGGTCGCCGCGGGCGCGCAGTACGACGACGACCGCAACACCCCGGAGCGCCGCCTCCCCGGCTACGCCACGCTCGACCTGACCGCCTCGCGCGCGATCTGGCGCGGCCTCAATCTGTTCGTCGCCGCGCAGAACGTCTTCGATCGGCAGTACCTGGTGGGCACGTTACCGACGACGACAGGCGCGCCGCGGTTCGTGACAGGCGGAATCACGATCCGCAGTCCGCGGCGGTAACGATCGCGGATCCTCGAATCCCGGATCCTCGAATCCCGGATCCCCGATCGCCAATCCAGGATCATCGATCCCGGATCCTCGATCCCCGATCCTCGATCATCGATCCCGGATCGTCGATCCCCGATCCTCGATCCCGGATCGCGGATCCCGGATCCTCGATTGAGGATTCAGGATTGGCGATTGGGGATCCGCGATTCGAGGATCCAAGGATCCGATCCGCGTGTTACTCCCAGTGAGAAGGCACATCCACATACGAACGATCGAGTCCCTCGATCGATCCGACGCCGAGGAGCTTCATGGTGCGGGTGATGTCGGCGCGCAGGATGTCGACGGCGCGCTGGACGCCGGCGTCGCCGGCGGCGGCGAGGCCGTAGGCGTAGGCGCGGCCGATCAGAACGGCGCGGGCGCCGAGGCAGAGCGCCTTCACCACGTGGCCGCCGCGGCGGATGCCGCCGTCGAGGAGCACTTCGACGCGGCCGTCCACCGCCTGCACGATCTCCGGCAGCGAGCGAATCGTCGCGGGCACGCCGTCGAGCTGGCGGCCGCCGTGGTTGGAGACGACGATGGCCGCGGCCCCTTCGTCAACGGCACGGCGCGCGTCGTCGCCGATGTGCACTCCCTTGATGACGATCGGTCCCTTCCAGATCTCGCGGATCCATTTCAGATCGCTCCACGTGACGGTGGACTGCTCCAGCGCCGCGGCGACGTCGGCGTACGGCATCGGCCCGTCGGGCAGCATCACGTTGGGGAACTTCATGAGGCCGCCGTCGCGGTAGAAGTCGGCCAGCCACCGCGGCCGCGACACGAACTGCCACGCGTGCGGCAGCAGCGGCACCAGCTTCCGCGAGAGGATGGCCTTCGCGCCGTTGCGGAAGTCGCGCTCGCGCAGGCCGCTGACGGCGGTGTCGATGGTGAGGATCAGCGCCGAATAACCGGTGTCGCGCGCGCGCTGGACGGTGGCCGCGGCGACGTCGCGGCCGCCGCAGAGATACAGCTGATACCAGGCGGGCCCCGGGGTGGACTTCTTGACGTCCTCCAGGCGGCACCCCGACAGGGTGGACAGCGAATAGATGGTCCCGATCCGGCCGGCGACGCGGGCCGCCACCTCCTCGCCCCGCGGCCAGAACATCCGGCTGCTGCCGACGGGCGCGAAGATGAAGGGGACCGCGAGCGGCGTGCCCAGCACCGTCGTCCGCAGGTCGCAGGCCGGCACCTCGACCGCGCAGCGCGGCCGGAACGTCACGTCGTCGAAGGCGCGGGTGTTCTCGCGCAGCGTGACCTCGCCGTCGGCCCCGCCGTCGATGTAGTCGAACACCGATCGCGGCAGCCGCCGTTCGGCGGCGCGCCTGAGATCGGCGATGTTGATGAATCGTGATGCGTCCGCCACCTTTGTGCCACCGTCCCCGCCACATCATGTCCCGCACGTCCGCCCTTTCACAAGGTAAGATCGTGCGTCCGACCGATGACTGGAAACCCGGCACCTCTGAAGACGTCCCCTGCGAGCGACGTGGTGCGCGCGCGGGTCGCCGATGCCGATCGCCTGCGCCGGATGCGCGAGGAGAGCCGGCGCGTATGGCGCGTCGCGCCGCTGGCGGCAGCGGTGTGCCTCGCCGTCGCGGCGGCGGCACGCTGGGCGGGCTGGTCGCCGCTGGTGCCGGTCGGCGCCGTAGTTCTCGCCGCGGCCGCGCTTGCGCTCGCGGTATTGGGGGCGCGCCGCCACCGCGACGTGTCGGATCGCGTCGCCGCCGCGCTCGACGCCGACGCCTCGCTCAACGGCGAGTTGCGCAGCGCGCACTGGTTCGCGCACCAGGACGGGCCCGACGCCTGGGTCGACTTCCACCTGCACCGCGCCGCCGATCGCCTGCAGCAGGTCGACTGGAACGCCCTCTACCCCGCTCCCCCGGTCGCGCGCGCCCGTATCGCCAGCATCGCGATGGTGGCTGGCGCGCTCGCGCTGGCCCTCGTCGGGCCGGGACGCGCGTCCGCGGTGGCCGATGCCGTGACGGCCAACACGCGCAAGCCGGTCCCGCTTTCCGGTCGCGCGCTCGAGTCGCTGCCCCCCGAGCTGCGGAAAAAGATCGAAGACCTGCTCGCCGCCGTCGAGGCCGGACGCGCGGGATCGCTCACCGGGGCGCAAGTCCGCGACCTGCTCGCGCAACTCGACCAGCTGCGCGCCGGCACCTCCGCCGACAAGCCGAAGCCGCCGCAGGACGCGGCGCAACTCGATCCCGCGAAGAAGCCGAGCGAAGCGGACCTCAAGGCGCTGGCGCAGCGCGCGAAGAAGGCGTCCGAGAAGGCGGAGCTTCAGCCGGAAACGCGCGACGCCCTCGCCGACATGTCGGACGATCTCTCCGACGCCGCGGCCGAGGCGCGCAAGAGCGCGCCGAAGGAACTGCAGGACGCGGTGCAGAGCAAAGAGGTCCAGCAGGGGGAGGCCGCCAAGTCGGCCTCCAGCGAGAACGTCGCGCCGTCCGGGCAGTCGATGAAGGACACGGCGGGCGCGGGGAGCGTCGGCATCATGATGATGACGCGCGACAGCGGCGGCAACGGCGATCCCGGCTTCGGCCCCGGGCAGACGCCGGATCCGAACGGCGGACAGGGGGCGCTGCCCGATCTCGCCGCGGCGCTGCGCAAGGAAACGATCGAAGCCGGCGCCGACAATGCGGGCGACAACCTGCCGACGTCGGTGCGCCGGCGGACCGAGCACGGCAACGCCACGATCGGTTACGCTCATAGCGCTCCGGCGGCCGCCGAGCACGGCCGCTCGGCGGCGCCACCTCCGGTGCCCGAGGCGCGCCGCGGCGCGGTCCGGGCGTATTTCAGCCGCAAACAATGACCACGATCGCCGTCGCCGAATCCATCGAGCAGTTCCGCGAGCGCTTCCTCAACATCACGCGCGAGGTCGGCCGCCGCATCGTCGGCCACGACGAAGTGGTGAGCTTCACCGTGACCAGCCTGCTTGCCGGCGGCCACGTGCTGCTGGAAGGCATTCCCGGCGTCGGCAAGACCAGCCTGGTGCACACGCTGGCCGACGTCCTGCACCTGACGTTCTCGCGCATCCAGTTCACCCCGGACCTGATGCCCGCCGACATCGTCGGCACCAACATCATCCAGGAGCACACGCAGGGCGGCACGTTCTTCGAGTTCCAGCAGGGGCCGATCTTCGCCAACCTCGTGCTCGCCGACGAGATCAACCGCGCCACGCCGAAGACGCAGTCGGCGCTGCTCGAGGCGATGCAGGACGTCAGCGTGTCGGTGGGACGCACCACCTACAAGCTCGAGCAGCCGTTCTTCGTCCTGGCGACGCAGAACCCGCTCGAGATGGAAGGAACCTATCCGCTGCCGGAAGCGCAGCTGGATCGGTTCTTCTTCAAGCTGAAGGTCACCTACCCGACCGAGGAACAGATGCACGCGATCCTCGAGCGGACGACGCAGACGGAACAGCCGACGGTGTCGCGCGTCGTCGACGGGGCGGCGCTGCTGGAGATGCGGAGCGTCGCGCGGGCGGTGGCGATCGCCAAGCCGGTGCAGTCGTACGCGATCCGGCTGACGCTGGGCACGCATCCCGATTCCCCGCACGCCAGCGCGATGGCCAAGCGCTACGTGCGCTACGGCGCCAGCCCGCGCGCATCGCAGGCGCTGGTGCTCGCGGGCAAGATCCACGCGCTCACGCGCGGCCAGGCGTTCGTCTCGCCAGACGACATCCGCGCCGTGGCGCTGCCCGCGCTGCGGCACCGCATTCTGCTGAACTTCGAGGGAGAGGCCGACGAGGTGAGCACGGACGCCATCGTCCAGGAACTGCTCGCCGGCGTCGCCCCATAAGACGCACCGGTCATGTCTCTGCGGTTCCAGGACGACTTCCTGAGAAAGCTCGAATACCTCCATGTCGTCTCGCGCCGCGAGTTCGCCGGGCAGAACCGTGCCGATCGCCGCACCCCGAAGCGGGGCCGCGGCATCGAGTTCGCCGATCATCGTCCCTACGCGCACGGCGACGACTTCCGCCACATCGACTGGAAGGCCTACCGCCGCCTGAACCGGCTGCTGCTGCGGCTGTTCGACGAAGAGCAGGACCTGCCCATCTACCTGATCCTCGACGTCAGCGCCTCGATGGCGGAGCCGGCGAAGTTCGACATGGCGCGGCGCCTGGCGGCGGCGCTCTGCTACATCGGCCTCGCCCACCTCGATCGGTTGACGCTCCTGACCTTCTCGCGCGGGCTGGTGCACGAGTCGAATCCTGGCCGCGGCAAAGGACGGATCTTCCGCGTCTTCGATCTGCTCGAGCGCATGGACGCGGGCGGCCCGACGGATCTGCGCGCCTCGTGCAAGGAGTTCGCGTCGCGGCCGCGCCAGATCGGGCTCACGGTGATCATCTCGGACTTTCTCGACGATGCGGCGGGCGCCGACATCGGGCTGAAGATCCTGCGCACGCTGGGGCACGACGTCTTCGCGGTCCACGTGACGTCGCGGGCCGATCGCGATCCCGGCGCGCTCGGCGACGTGAGGTTCGTCGACGCCGAGACGGGTGAGCTGCGCGAGCTGGAAGTCACGCCGCGCCTGGCGTCGGCGTACGGGCAGGCGTGGGAGAAGCACACCACCGAGCTGGAGCGATTCTGCGGGCGCTACGGGATCGGATACGTGCGCGCCGACGCCGAGCGGCCGTTCGAGGAGATCGTGCTGAAGGCGTTCCGCCAGGGGCGGTTCCTGGCATGACGTTCGGCGCGATGGCGGCGCCGCTGGCGTGGCTGCTGGCCGCGGGCGCCGCCGCCGCCGCCGTCGGGCTGTTCCTGCTGAAGGTCCGTCCGCCGCGCGTCACCGTTCCCTCGCTGCTGCTGTGGACGCGGGTCCTGCGCGATCGGCGCGACCAGACCATCTGGGAGCGCATCCGCCGGGCCGTCTCGCTCGCGCTGACGGCGCTGATTGCGATCGCGCTCGCCTTCGCGTTCACACGCCCGGGGCCAGCCGTGCGCGTGGACGCCGCGGGCGCGCCGGCCAGCGCGCGCGTGCTGATCGTCGTGGACTCGTCGTGGTCGATGCTCGCGCGCACGCGCAGCGGCGAAACGCGCTGGCAGCGCGCCATCGCGGAGGCGCGCCGCATCGCCGCGTCGGCGGGCGGGGTGCCGGTCGCGGTCGCGACCACGGCGGACGGCCTCGTCCAGGGAGCGACGAGCGACAGCACGCTGATTGAGACGGCGCTCGATCGCGTGGCGCCGGCCGGCGGCGGGGGCAGCGCGTGGCCGCGGCTGCCGGGCGCCGACGTCCACTTCGTCACCGACGGCGCGGTCGCGCGGCCGCTGGATCGCGACGTCGTCATTCACTCGGTCTACGAGGCGGCGCCCAATGCCGGGATCACCGCCTTCGACGTGCGGCGCGCGCTCGACGAGACGGCCGATCACGAGGCCTACCTGGAAGTCGTGAACTTCGGGCAGGCCCAGGCGGTGCGGATTATGGTGACGCGCGGCACTGCCCCGCTGCTCGATCGCCGCGTCGAGATGGGCGCAGGCGAAGCGTTCCACCAGGTGATGCGGTTGCCGGGCGATGGCGCCTCCGACCTGCGTGCGCGTATCGACGCGTCGCGTGATGCGCTCGACGTGGACAACGTCGCGTTCGGGTGGATTGCGCCGCCGCTGACCGTCGCGGTCGTCGGCGACAGCACCGCCTGGCTGGCGCCGTGGTTCGCGGCCAGCCCCGATGTGCGCGCGGCGTTCGTGACCGCCGCCGGCTACAAGCCGGATCGCGAGGACGTCGTCATCTTCGATCGCGCGATACCCGCGGCGCCGCCTGAGAAGCCGGCGCTCTACGTCGCGCCCCCGCCGGCGGCGTGGATCGGATCGACGTCGAACCTGGTCGAGCCCCGGCCGGAATGGATCGCTGGAGGTTCGCACCCGGTGCTCGATGGCGTGGACCGGTTGACGCTCTCGATCGAGCGCGTCCACTTCTATCAATCGCCGCTCGAGGCGGTCGCGAAGTCGGCCAGGGGCGCGCCGCTGGTGCTCGTGAGCAGCGCGCCGGGACGGCCGCGCGCGGTGGTCTGGACCTTCTCCCCTGCGGATTCGAACCTGGCGTCGGCGCCGGCCTTTCCTGTGCTGATCGGCAACGCGATCGACTGGCTCGGCCATCCGGCGGCAATGACCTCGCGTCGCGCGGGGCGCGCCTCCCTCGACTCCGCGGTCGTCCGCGTCGAGGCGGCGGATGGACATGCAGCGACGCTGTTGAAGTTCCCGGAAGAGAGCGTCGCGCTGCTCGGTGAGCCGGGACTCTACACCGCCGACGCCGGGGGCGTGCGATCGACCTTCGCCGTCAACGTCGCCGATCCCGACGTGTCGAACCTCTCGAGGACGTCGATCGACGCGACGCGGCCGGCGCTGAACGTGACCGCCGGCATCACGCCGCGGCCGTGGTGGATCTATCTCGCGGTCCTGGCCTTCACCGCGCTGCTCCTCGAGTGGTGGACGTGGCTGCGGCGGATCACGGTGTGATGGCGAACCTGGCCTGGACGACGCCGGCGGCGCTGTGGCTGCTCCTTGCGATGCCCCTCGTCTGGGTGGCGCATCACGCGGCGCGGACCAACTTCAACCCGCGGCAACGCCGGCTGCAGGCCGCGGTGCGCTCGCTGCTGGTGGGGTTGATCGCCCTCGCGCTGGCCCGGCCGGTCTCCACGAACCACTCGTCGCGCGAGTCGATCGTCTATGCCGTCGACGTCTCGCACAGCATCGGCACGCACCCGCTCGAAGAGGCAGCGCGGCGCATCGACGAGATCGAGGCGGCCGCGCGTCCGGCGCACTCCCGCATCATCGCGTTCGGCGGCACCGTCCGCGCCCTCGAGAACACTGCGGCGCTGCGGCGACTCGCGCAGGCCGATCCCGCGGCGCCCGCCGAGGAGCCGCGCATCGATCGCGGCGCCACCGATCTCGAGGCCGCGCTCGACGCCGCGCGCGGCGAGCTGGCCAGCGAACACCTGCCGCGCGTGATCCTGTTCAGTGACGGCCGCCAGACCGCCGGCGACGTCCAGGCCGCCGCCGCTCGCCTCGCCGCGGCGCACGTGCCCGTCATCGTCGAGCCGCTCGCGGTGCGCACGATCGGCGACAGCTGGGTCGAGCGCGTCGATCTTCCGGCGCGGGTGACCGCCGGCGCGACGATTCCGGTCATCGTGACGGTCGGCAGCCAGCGCGACGCCGACGCCACCCTCGAACTGCGCGCGGCCGGCAAGGTGATCGCGCACGAACCGCGGCACGTCGGGAAGGGCACGACGTCGATGTCGCTCGACGCGACCTTCGACGCGCCCGGCGCGGCGACGCTCGAGGCGGCGATCGCCGTGGACGGCGATCCCCTGCGCGCCAACGACACGCTGCAGCGTGCCGTCTTCGTGGCGCCGCGCACGCGCGTGCTCTACGTCGAGGGGGCGCCCGCCAGCGCACGTTACCTGTCCAACGCGCTGACCGCGTCGGGGTTCGACGTCTCCGTGCAGCCGGCATCGGCGATCCCTGCGACCGACGCCGCTCTCGGTGCGTACGACGTGGTCGTGCTCAGCGACGTCAACCGCGGATCGATCCCGGAGGCGACGAGCGCCGCCCTGGCGTCATGGGTGGAGCACGGCGGCGGCCTGCTCGTGGCCGGCGGCGACGCGGTCTTCGGCGAAGGGCCGGGCGGCTATCGCAAGACGACGCTCGAGCGGCTGACGCCGGTGACCTTCGAGCGGCGCGACGAGCCGTCGGTCGCGCTGATCCTGGTGCTCGATCGATCGTGGAGCATGGCCGGACCGTCGATGGACCTCTCCAAGGCGGCCGCCGCGGCCGCGCTCGACGTCATGGCGCCGGAGCAGTCGTTCGGGATCCTGACCTTCAACGACAAGTTCGACTGGGACGTCACGCTGCGCAACGTCGGCAAGTTCCGCGAGGAGATCCGCCAGAAGATTGCCGCCATCGAGCCGGCCGGCCGCACCCTGATCTACCCCGCGCTGGAGCAGGCGTATCTCGCGCTGCGCACCGCGAAGGCGCGCGCCAAGCACGTCGTGCTGCTGTCGGACGGCCGATCCTACCCGGACGATTACCAGGGCCTGGTCAAGAAGATGACCGACGCGCGGATCACGGTGTCGTCGATCGCCGTCGGCCCCTCGGCCGACCAGGAGCTGCTGCGCAGCGTGGCCAAATGGGGCGGCGGGCGCGAGTACGACGTGGCGGACGCGCGCGACCTGCCCGAGATCTTCGTCAAGGAAGCCAAGGACGCTGCCGCGCCCGCCTTCGAGGAGAAGTCGATCCAGGCGATCGTGAAGCGTCCCGCGTTCCTGCAGGACGCCGACGTCGGACACCTGCCCCCGCTGCGCGGGCTGACCTCGACGGTGATCAAGGACGCGGCGATCGAGGTGGCGACGACGTCGGACGACGATCCGCTGCTCGCCTTCTGGCCGGTCGGCCTGGGGCGGACGGCGGTGTTCACGTCGGACGTCAAGGATCGCTGGGCCGCCGAGTGGGTGCGCTGGCGCGGCTACGGTCCGTTTTTCAGCGCGGTGATTCACGCGCTCGAAGGGCCGCGCACGCCGCCGCTGGCGCTCGACGTGACGGCCGATGCGATCCACGGCGCCACGCGAAACGTCCGCATGAGCATCGAGGCGCGCGACGTCCGCACGGGCTATCGCGATCTTCTGCGTCCGGTGTTTCTCGTCGCACCCGGCACCGCCCGGCCGCGCGAGGTGGCGGCGCGCCAGGTCGCTCCCGGCCGCTATGAGGCAACGATCGTCGTCGACGCGAAGCAGCCGCTGACCGTGAGTGCGCTCGAGAAGAGCGGCGCGGCCACGGCGAACGCGCCGTCGCGGAGCGTGACGCCCGACCCGGCGGCGGAGTACCGCTTCCAGGCGCCGGACGAGGGGCTGCTGAAGGCGATCGCGTTGGCGACCGGCGGGGCGTTCGGGGCGACGCCGGCCGCGCTTGCGGTCAAGGCAGGCGAGTCCGCGTCGGGACGCCGGCCGCTGTGGCCGCCGCTCGTCCTCGGCGCGCTGCTGCTCTGGTTCGTGGATCTCGTCTTCCGCCGCGTCCGCGTCTTCGAATAGCGCGCCGCGCCAGTACGACGAACGATCAATCGCGGCGGCCGAAGCCGCCGCGATTGTTAACGTTGTGTCAGCGGCAGGAACCGCTCGACGGGAATCGCAGTCCGCCGTCGACGGCCGGCTGCGAGGCCGACTTCGGCACCGTCACCATGACACTGCCGGTGGACGTGCCTCCCTTGCCGTCCGCCGCCGAGAACTCGACCATGTAGACCCGGCCGGAGCCCGTCCCGCTGCGCTCGGCGCGCAGGTGGGCGATCGCCGTGCCCTCGCCCGTCGCATCACCGCAGGTATTGCCGTCGCCGGCGCCGTTCACCGGCTCGCTCTGGGTGATCCGCGTGATCTGGATCGTGACCGGGTCGCCATCGGGATCGGTGACGTCTTTGATCCCCACGTCGACCATGCGATGGTTGACCGGCCACAGCGTGGCGATGCTCGGCGCCGCCCCGGCCGTGTCCGGCGGCCGGTTCGTCTCGACCGAGAAGGTCACCGTCGCGCTGTTGAAGATCGCCGCGTTGCCGGTGTTGGTCGCGGTGATCGTGATCGCCACTTCCGTGCCTTGCGGCGTGCCGGCGGGAACGTTGACCGTCAACTGCGACGTGGCGCTCGCGCCGCCGTTCACCGTGACGAAGTTCGGCGCCACGAACGCCGTGACCCCAGGCACGCTCGACGTCGCCTGGAGCGCGTAGGTCGCGGCCGCACCGGTGTTGCTCACGCTGATGTCGAACGAGCGCGACGCGCCGGCCGGCAGCGTGTCGAGCGAGCCGACGTTCACCTTGACGCTCGCCGGCTGCCCCGTGAAGAGTGCCGGGAACTCGCGGCGGAACGGGTGCCCGGTTTCGTCCTCCCCTTCCGCGACGACGCGGAACGGCACCAAAGGCAGCCCGAACGTGCCGAGGAAGTGATCCGCGGCCGCATCCGGGAAGTTGCGCGCCAGCGGCAGCGCCGTCAGCGGCGTCCCCGAGTCGTCAACCGCCGAGAAGGTCGCCGACGCGAACGGCCCGAGCACGGTGGCGTCGCCGATCACCGTCGCGCCGGCGAGCGGCTGGCCGCTGATCGGGAAGTAGCCGCCGTGGATGTCGGCGTTGTGCTCGACGATCGCGAACCGCCGCAGCTCCAGCGGGCTCGAGGCGCTCGCCGCGATGTCGAACGGCCCGGACCCGGCGAGCTCCACCGTCCACGATCCCGTGGCCGGCGCCTGGATGATCAGGATGCGCCCGACGATCCGGCCGGTGAAGAACGGGTCGGTGAGCTGCACCACGCTGGCGTCGGGATCGCTGGCCGTGACCACCGCTCCCGATGGACGCTTCAGCTTGAAATCGCTGATCAGCGCGTCGACGGTGTTGACGGCGACGACGAGACGGCGCGCGGTGGCGTCGACCGGGAACGCCGTGCTGGAGACGCCCGACAGCACGCCGCCCGACGAGAGAATCCGCGTCAGGTCGCCGCTCAATTGCGTCAGGAAGAGGCTGGTGAGCTTGCCGACCTCGTTGCGCTGCATGAAGGTCAGCAACCCGCCCGTCTCGCTGGCGCCGCGGATGTAGGCGGGATCCACCGGCGAACAGCTCCCCATCAGCGCGTAGTTGATGACGATGTCCTTGTCCTTCGCCTTGGCGATGACCGCGTTGGCCAGGCCGCTGTCGTTCGCGCTGGCATCGGTGAAGAGATACAGGTTCGAATTGGGCAGAGAGGCGTCGATCGCTTCGAGCAGCCCCGACTGCGACAGCTCCGGGCAGTCGCCGCCGCCGCCGGCCGAGAGGCCGTTGACCCGCGCCAGCAGCGCCGACGCATCGTCAGTCTCGAACGGCGGACCGACGTCGGGATCGCCGAAGCGCTCGAGCACCCAGTTGGTCGGCTGCAGATCCGGATCGGCGTCCAGCGTCGTGACGATCTGCGAGACCGCCGACTTCACGCCGGCGATGGCGCCGCCCATGCTGCCGGTGTCGTCGATGATGAACGCCGTCGTGCCGCGCACGTCGAGCAGCGCCATGATCGCCTTGTCGTTGCCGGCCAGCGTGTCGAGGATGCCCTGCACGAAGTCGGTGGTGGCGCGCTCGGCGACGGCACGGGCGGCGCCGTGGTTGCGGAACTCCGGCTTGTCCTTGTTGATGCCGGGGCACGACGAGGTGTAGTTGCCGTGCCAGCACTTGCCGGCCGGGATCGAGCCGCAGCCGAGGACGCCGACGTAGTAGCCGGACGTGTCGCCGCCGCCGCCGTTCGGCCCCAGCGTGTTGCCGTTGGCCGGGCAGGCCGCGAGCGCCGCGGGCGGGTTCGCCGTCGTGCCGGTGCCGAACGATCCGATGGGCGAGCTCTTGCCCTGCTCGACCCAGTTGCTGTGCGAATAAAAGTCCTGGATGGAGTGCAGCGCGCGCCCGAGCGCCTGCCGGCCGGTCCTGCCGTCGGCGGGGCTGGCCGTGACCGACGAGATGACGCGGCGCCGCTGGTTGATCAGTTCGGTGGTCCCTTCGAGGAACCGCTCGTTGGTGAAATGGCGTTCGGGATGGAACAGCGCCGCCGACGACAGATCGTCGGTGTCCTCGTTGGCCTGCGCGACCTCTTCCAGCGCGCGCTGGCTGAAGTGCACTTCCTTGCCGGACACCGTGGCCGTGATGTCCCTCAGCCGGGTAATCGTGATGTCGCGGTGCGTCGGCACGTCGAAGGCCGACGGGACCGCCACGCAGAGACTGGCCAGGATCAACGCAGACAGGAGCGAGTGACGCCTGCGCATACGATGCACCTCCAGATCGCGAGCGTTAACGAATCGTGCGTTCGAGAGCAGCGAGCCTGTCCTCCACCGCCTTTCGTGAATACGTGTCGATGTGCGCCCCGTAGCCGTCGGCCACGAGCAGTGCCTCGGCCCGCCGGCGCGGCTCGCCGCTGAGTGAGTCGATCCGCGCCAGCAGCTCGCGCGAGATGGCGATGTACATGCGCGGCGCCAGCTTGTCATCCCCGCGGTGCATCCACGACCAGAAGTAGGCGGTCATGTCACCGCCACCGGTGACGAAAGCGGCGAACACCGGCGCGGCTTCCTTCTCGCGGTGGAGATCGACCAGCAGCGCGGCGCCGCGGGTCATCTCGGTCTGCTGCTGACTTTTTGTCAGGGCGCGCGCGAGCAGCACGCGATCGCTCTCGCTGAGCGACGCCACGAAATCGCGCGCGGCGCGTTCACGCTCGTCTTCACCGCTCGCTTCCGCGATCGCGGCGCGGTACTTGGTGAGCAGCGGCGATGTCTGCGGCGACGCGTTCGCGGGCGCCGGCAGGCACATCGCCGCCGAGAGGTACACGACGGCGGCAGTCGTACAGAGGACGGCTCGCAACATGTCTGTGTGTGTGTGATGAAACCTTTTGAGGCGCGGAGCGTGGCACAGCGCCTACAGCACCGTCAAGCGTTTTGCGCGTGCGCCGATTGGAATTTACGCGAAGGGAACTAACTTCCTAGATACCTGTGTCTCCGCGGCACACTGGTGTGCGCTTTCAGTCACGCGGCGCCGAGAGTTGCCGCAGCTTGAAGCGCTGCAGCTTCCCCGTCGCGGTGCGCGGCAGGTCGGGCACGAACTCGACCCAACGCGGCCGCTTGTAGTCGGCGAGCCTGGCGCGGACGAACTGCTGCAGTTCGGCGGCGAGGTCCGGCGTCGGCGGCACGCCGCCGCGCAGCACGACGAACGCCATCGGCTTGACCAGCGTGTCGTGATCCTCGCGGCCGACGACGCCACACTCCTGCACCGCATCATGGGCGGCGAGCGCGTTCTCGACTTCGATCGGGCTGACCCACAGCCCTCCGACCTTCAGCATGTCGTCGCTGCGCCCGTGATACCAGTAGAACCCTTCGCCGTCGCGGCTGTAGCGATCGCCGGTGCGGATCCAGTCCCCTTCGATCGTCGCCTTCGTCTTCTCGTGCTGGTTCCAGTAGGCCGCGCAGATCGAGTCCCCCCTGATCCACAGGTTGCCGACCTGCCCCCCTTCCACGGGACGCTTCTCGTCATCGAGGATCGCCGCGTCGTAGCCCGGCAGGATCAGTCCGCTCGAGCCCGGACGGATGGCGTCGCGGCGGTTCGAGATGAACATGTGGAGCGCCTCGGTCGAGCCGATCCCGTCGAGGATGTCGATGCCGAAGCGCTGCTTGAAGCGCTCGTAGAGTGCGCCCGGCAGCGCCTCCCCCGCCGAGACCGCCAGCCGGACCGACGACAGGTCGAAGTCGCCGGGCTGCGAGAGCAGCATGCCGTAGCCCGTCGGCACCGAGAAGAACAGCGTCGGCCGATGCCGCGCGATCGTGCGGTAGACGCCGGCGGCGGTCGGCGGATCCGGCGAGAGAATGCTGGTCGCGCCGACGGCCAGCGGAAAGTACCCGGCGTTGCCGAGGCCATAGGCGAAGAACAGCTTCGGCACGCTGAAGCAGCGATCCGCATGCGTGATCCCGAGCACTCCCTTCGCGAAGAGCTCGGCGCAGACCACCATGTCGTGCTGGAGGTGGACGCAGCCCTTCGGCATGCCGGTGCTGCCCGATGAATAGAGCCAGAACGCCGGCGCGTCGCGGTGCGTCGGCTCGGCCTCCAGGTCGGCGTGGCTGCGCTCGACGAGATCCGCGAACGAATGGTGTCGCGGCGACCCGGCCTGGCCCGCGACGACGACGATGTGACGCAGCGCGGGGAGATCGGCGCGCGGCAGGCCGGCGATGTGCGGCAGCAGCGCCTCGCTCACGACCGCGACGCGGGCGCGCGAGTCGTTCAGCGCGTAGCGATAGTCGGCCGGCTTCCACAGCGTGTTGGTCGGGATCGGCACCGCGCCGATCTTGATCGCGCCGAAGAAGGCGACGTGGAACGCAGGCGTGTCGAGCAGCAGGAGCAGGACGCGCTCTTCCGGCCTGACCTCGAGCCGCTCCCGCAGGGCGTTGCCGAAACGGTTCACCTGCTCCAGGAGGGACGCGTACGTGACCTTCTCGTCGCCGCATTCGATCGCGATCCGGTCGCCCCATCCTTCGGCGACGTGGCGGTCGACGAAGTGGGTGGCGGCATTGAAGGTCTCGGGAACCCCGAGATCGGCCGCAGTGATCGCGCGCGTCATGGGCGGTGCCGGTCCGTCATCGCGCCGCGGCGGGCACGCGCGGCAAGGGCCGCCGGGGCAGGCGCTCCGGCCGGTTCGCCGCGTCGTAGACGACGCTGGCGACGATGGCCGAGGCCTGCATCAGATCCGCAGGCACCGCGTGCTCCAGCGTATCCGCGCTCGTATGGTGCGTCGTCGATCCGTAGTCGAGCGGATCCTGGATGAACTGGAAGCCCGGAAGCCCGACGCGGCTGAACGACAGGTGGTCGGTGCCGCCGGTCTGCCGGATCGTGATCGAGGTGGCGCCCAGGTCGCGGAACGGCGCGAGCCACTGCTCGAAGATCGGCCGCATCGCCTCGTGGTCCTGCAGGTAGATGCCGCGGATCTTGCCGCTGCCGTTGTCGAGATTGAAGTACCCCGAGAGCTTCTCGTACTCCGGGCCCGGCTTCATCGTCTTCAGATCGGCGAAGTGCGCCTGCACGTAGGCGCGGGAGCCGAGCAGTCCCTGTTCTTCTCCGCCCCAGAGCGCGATGCGCACGGTGCGATCGAGCTTCAGGTCCAGGGCCTTCAGGATGCGCATCGCTTCGATCATCACCGCGCTGCCCGTGCCGTTGTCGGTCGCGCCCGTCCCCGAGTGCCAGGAGTCGAAGTGCGCGCCGATCATGACGATCTCGTCCTTCTTCGATCCGCCGGGAATCTCGCCGACGATGTTGCCGCCGTCCACGTCCTTGTCGGAGACTGCCGCCTTCAACTCCACGCGCACCTTCACCGGCTGCCGGTGCTCGATCAGACGGGCCATGCGGCCGTAGTGCTCCGCGGTGATGACGAAGGAAGGCGGGGCCAGCGGATCGCGCGCATGAAACGATCCCGCCGCTTCCGCCGCCAGCAGCCCCTCGCGCGCGCGGTCGTCGGCGCTCAGCACCGCGGCGACCCCTTCGGCGGTGAAGAACCGGCTGCGCTCGAGCGCCAGCTGGTCGAAGCGGTCGATCAGCTCGTCGAGGAACGATTCCGGCAGCGTCATGAACATCTTGAACAGCTCTTCGCGCTGCTCGGGCCAGTCGAGGTCGTCGATAGAGGCGAGGCGCGAGGCGGCGGCGGGCGTCGGCGCCTGCGTCATCTCGGCCAGCTCGGCGTCGGTCTCGCGATGAAAAGGCGCGGCCTCGCGCGGCGGGACCGGACGCGCCGGCGACAGCATGATGATGCGCCCACGGAGCTTGCCGCCCCACTGCCGGCGGTAGGCGGCGAAGCTCTCGGCGAGCCGTTTCGGTCCCCGGACGAAGTCGACGTCGAGCGGCGTCAGCAGCAGCTCGCCGGTCACCGGGCCCGCGGTCGAACCGCTCCATGCCAGCGGCATCGCGGTCAGCCGCATGTACGACGGCGCGATCATCTCGGCGGAGTACTGCTCGATCGCCCAGCTCCGGCCGAATGGTCCCCAGCGCTCGATGTGCGGGTTGGCGACGCCGTAGGAATGCAACCGCTCGACGGCCCATGTCGCCGCGCCCTCGAATTGCGGCGATCCGGTCAGGCGCGGTCCGTGGACGTCGGTCAGATAGCGGAGGTGCTCCATCACCTCGGAGCGCGCGAAGGCCTCTCCCTTGATCCGATCGACGACGCCGAGGTCCACCGCCTCCTGCGAAGCGGCCGCGAACGACAGGCCTCCAATAAAGATGCCCAGTACGACGGCCATCGGCGCCGGCTTCGGCATGCGCATCTCGACCTCCCGCCATCAGTCGTGGCGCCGAGAGTATACGCCGTCGCTCTCACTCGGAGTGCCGCGCCAGCCGCAGTTCGAGGTGACGCTTCACGTCGGGCCATTCGGCGGCGAGGATGCTGTACATCACCGAATCGCGCACGCTGCCGTCGCGGCGCATCGCGAAGTGACGGATGACGCCGTCCTTCTTCGCGCCGAGCGCCTCGATCGCCCGCTGCGAGCGGAAGTTGAAGTTGTCGGTCCGCAGGCCGACGGCCCTGCAGCCGAGCGTGTCGAAGGCGTGCCGGAGCAGCAGCAGCTTGCACGTGGTGTTGACGTGCGTGCGCTGGCGGCTCTGCGCGTACCAGGTGTAGCCGATCTCGACGCGATCGATCGCCGCCTGGATGTCGTGGTAGCGGGTGGCGCCGACGATCGCTCCGGTTGGCTCGTCGCGCACCACCCACGGCAGCATGTGCCCGTTCTTCTGCCCGTCGAGCGCATCCGCAATGTAGCGGCGCATCCCGGCCGGCGGCGCCACCACCGTGAACCACAGCTCCCACAGACGGCCGTCCGACGCGGCGGCGACGAGGGCGTCGTGATGATCCTCGGTCAGCGGTTCGAGACGGATGCCGTGTCCTTCGAGCACGGTGGGGCGGACGGTGATCATGCGGCACAGGCTACGGGGGAGCGGCCGCGCGGCGCAACAGCCAATCCCCTTCCGGTGTGTCTATCGGGAGAGATACCGCCGCCGCGCGTCCTCGTAGCGCGTGCGCTGGCCGGCCATGAAGGCCTGAAACGCCGCCTCGCCGCGGATGGGATCGAGCAGGCGATCCGCGGCGAACCACGGGTAGCACGGGAAACCGGTGTCGCTCGCCTGTCGCAGCCACAGCCGCTTGGTG
>Ga0207701_10002386_pt1 | contig 19494 bp, 13 predicted proteins | sample KBSSwiSSwithPhiX_FD_184294 | JGI IMG/M metagenome (GOLD analysis project Ga0207701, IMG submission 184294) | Switchgrass rhizosphere bulk soil microbial communities from Kellogg Biological Station, Michigan, USA, with PhiX - S5 (SPAdes) (version 2) | ecosystem: Environmental > Terrestrial >... | reverse complement strand
GAGTTTTGGTACTGGCCAAGGCGCGAGCGCAGCGCCGATATCCGCAGCGATCTCGGCCAAGCGAGCAACGCCGGCCACCGCCAAAAGCGACGCAACTCTTCGGGCGCGAAGCAGAAGGGGCGTCTGGCCGCGTCGCTCGTTCGTTGCAGCCCGCTGAAGGGGATGCGCCTCATTCGCTCCTTGCCATCCGCCCCTTCTGCTTCTACGCGCGACCCATCCCAGTATTTCAACAGTCTCCTAAGGCTTTACCACTACTGGTGTCCCAATGTGAACGGCGTCATAAAACTGACGCGCTTTCCAATAGGGCATTCTAATGCATCCGTGCGATGCAGGCTCCCCCGGCAGGTAACCCTGGTGCAATCCGTAGCCCGGCGAGAACTCGAGAAAATAAGGCATCGGTGCGCCCACGAAGTGGCTATGCGGTGGTTTGGAGTCACGCCTGCTATCGACGTTGGCTTTCACGATTCGGCCCGAACTATCAACGTAGTCACCATAGACACTGGAGCGGTGATCTTCGTCCTTGCGGACGACTTGAAAACGACCAGTCGGTGTGCGGTATCCTTCGCGACCACTGGATATGCGGGACGACGCGGTTATATACCCCGCGCGGTAGATATACGCTTCCTGGTTCCGCAAGCTCACGACGATCGTCGGCCGGCCGGAGTGACTCTCCGGTAGCTTCGACGTCACCAGATCGGTCACCGTGTTGCAGCCGTTCAAAACCATTAGCGTCGCGCCGAGCGTACAAAATTGTGATAGTCGATTCATCAGCGGTCCCATCCTCCTCAGCGGCCACTAAGCAACAGAAAACCAGTGTCTGCAAATCGTCCGAACCGAATCGCATTAGGCAACGCAGTACTGCGCACTGGTTGACTTCAAATCGTAATTGGCGAGCACGTGACTCTTAAACACGATCGTCGCAAGGTAAAAGATACCGCACCACCAAATACGTTACCAACTCTTTCCACCTGGGATGTTACCCATAAAGGAACCGGCGCACCCACTCAGCTAGAACTTTGACTCCAAGGGACCAAAGAACTCCGTAGCGTGCCAGGCTTCGCAACCTGCGAGGACGCGCCAAGCGGGAATGCTCCGTTGCCGGGAGCCTAGGCTCCGCTTTGATGGCTTCTGTGATTTTAGTTGAAAAAGAGCTAACCCATCTCTAACTTTGCTAGGCGATCGCCAATGGCCAACCAAACCACATTGGTAGAACGGATCGAGACTCGCGTACAAAGAGAGGACAGTGGCCAGATCGCGGTTGGCACACACGTCCTGCGGATCGGTTCAGTCCACGGAGGAATCGTTGATTCGGCCGCATCGAGGCAACAGCCCCGACCCAAGGTCCGTCCAGTCCCGATCCAGCTTCGACCGCGGCCGTTTCCGGCTATTATGGATCGCATTGAAGAGAGCGCGGCAGCGATTCGCGCGCTGGAAAGTCTGGAGTCGGTGGAGCTTTTTGGGGAAGCAGGAATAGGGAAGAGTGTTGTTTTGCGCCATTTGGCGCACACGATTAATTCTAAGCTTTTCCAAGACGGTATCATTTATCGGGAGGTACGCGGCGTTCCGCCCGACGACATACTGCAGCTGCTCTGGGGTGATTTCTTCGAATGCGACGTTCCTTTTAAACCGGCTGATTCGCAATTACGCAACGACTTGCAGACCAAAAATGCATTGGTTATCCTCGACTCGGCCGAATTGACGCGCACTGAGGCTGAGCGAGTAATGAACGTCGCGGCGGCGTGCACGTTCTTGCTAGGTTCTCCTGAGCGGCATTTGTGGGGTAGTGAAGCGCACGCGACGCAGCTCGATGGCTTGCCGGGGAAAGATGTAAAGACACTGATCGAGCGAGAGCTAGGTCGACCTTTGACGGCGGATGAAGCGTTGGCCGTCGAGCCAATCACGGTCGCATTGAAAGGGAATCCTCTGCGCATTCTCCAAGAGGTTGCAATAGCGCAGTTGAATGATCGCTCTTTGACGAGCGTTGCGCAGGATTTGCGATCAGATGGTTCACCAGAAAAATTAGCGGCGCATATCACCGCACCGCTTTCCAGCGCGCAGCGCCGGATTCTTTCCGCGCTCGCAATTTTTAGTGGTGCTCCAGTGCAAGCGACAATGCTCGGCGAATTGCTGCAGATCGACAATGTCGAGGCAATTCTGGAAGAACTTGAAGAGCGTCACCTAGTGCGCACCCACGCGTCTTCCACGCGCACTGCACGGACCGGTCCAAATGCTGGAGTTGCCGAAGCCGAGCGGGAGGAATTTCGCAATCATCCCGCCGCAGGAAAACTCACACGGCCATTACAAACGCCAACTCAATTTGCATTCCTGAGCTACGCGCGTGAAGACGCCGAATTCGTATTGCGTCTTGCCAAAGACTTGCGGGTAGGAGGGGCCGGCGTGTGGGTAGACCAACTCGACATCTCGCCCGGTCAGCGCTGGGACCGTGCCGTTGAGGACGCTTTGGCAAAGTGTCTCGAACTCGTCGTGGTTCTTTCACCCGCTGCCGTGGAATCCACTAACGTGATGGACGAGGTCTCGCTTGCGTTGGAAGATGGTAAAACAGTTGTCCCTGTCATACACAGTCAATGTAAGGTTCCGTTTCGGTTGCGCCGCTTACAGTACGTTGATCTCTCGCTGGACTATAAGGCAGGCCTTGATCGACTTCTTGAGACGCTCGGCGATGGGGCAGGAGGAACTGCCAAAGTATCAGCGCGGTCCGAAACAGCGCGCAACTCCATCACAACAAGCTATCTCGGCCTTTTGCACAAGCACAACGTAGTAGAGCAGGAGCAATCAACAGCCTTGGCGTCGGAAAAGTCTGAAGGTGCTGTGGACGCGCGCAGCCAGCGTCGTTACACGCTGGCCGGAGAATTTGCTCTATTTATGCCGGAGCGGGCGGAGGCGACTGAAGAGCGAAAACGAGCCGTCGCCTATTTTGCGGATTGGGTTGAGGGGCGCCAGCGCGACGTAAAAACAATTCTCGAAACACAGCCTGTTCTGATGCACAGCCTGCGCTGGGGCGTCAAGTTCGGCATGGCAGCGGAGGTGATGCGCATAACGAGGTCGCTGGAGCTTCCATTGGTTTTGACTGGTCGCTGGGAATCCTGGACGAATGCCTTGTGTTTGGCGGCTCAATCCGCGACGGCCGCGGGCGACAAAGCCGCTCTGGCGTGGGTACGTCATCAGGATGGCACGAAAGCTATTTGTGAAGGAAATTTTTCAAATGCACGGCAGTCGCTTGAGCAAGCTCTGCAAATACGCGAAGAGCTTCGCGACAAGGCTGGCGCGGGCGTCACTCGCCACAATCTGAAGTTAATTGCGCCTCCGACAATTCCAACGTGGAAGCTGTGGAAGTTACTCGTTGGCCTGGGGGCGGTAATTTGCGCGGTCATCATTGCCGTGGCTGTCGCATCGAAATTCCGCTTGTGGTCGCCATCAGCGGCTCCAGCACCGACGGTAACCTCCACAACCGCGCCGGCACCGCCAGCAGCAACTTCAGCACCGACAGTAGCTTCAATAACCACACCGGCACCAACGCCAGCGACTCCAGTTGTTGCGCTACCAGTGGCTACACCGCCACCGGCAGTAGCGACTCTAGCCCCTATCATAACTCCAGCCGGGACAACGCCGCTGCCGGTGGCTCCTTTGACTCCTTCGATAACTCAGACCGTTCCTCTCAACCCCCCGCTAGTGGCGCGAATTGTCAGATTTACGGGAACTCCTACAACGATTGTTCGCGGAGAGAGTGCGAAGCTTTCTTACAAATTGGAGAATGCCGAACACGCTTCTATTGATCCTTCAGTCGGTAAAGTCGATTCGACTGAGGGGAATCTTAGTGTCTCACCGGTGGAGCGTACCGAATATACCCTGACAATGTTCGGTCGCGATGGCGTAACAGAACGGCAGCGAATCACGATCGACGTTCAACCCCGACCACGCGAAAAACCGAAGAGTGAGGTAACCAAAAAGCGCGACAAGAGTTCTCCTACTCCGGGCCCACGTGTTCACGACTCATCGGCGGGCACACGTGGGTCTACCAGTGCGCCGGGCCAGCGTGGTTCGCTACAAATCGGGATCGGTGGTGCTGGCGTCCGAATCCCGATCGGTGCTGGCACCCGTAGGCCTAACCCTACGCCAACGCCACGCCCTAACATACCAAGCGGGGTCGGACGGGGCCTCTACCACAAACCGGATCGGCCTTGAGGACGGCTAGCAAATAAGCATTGCCCGAAATCATACAATGGCTGCGCGTGTGTCCGCGCAAAACCTTGCACCGAACGAAGGACGTCGACTGACGCACTTGTCAGAAACCACCAGCAAGGATCTGATCATTTCGACGACGGATTTGTTCGGGGACGACCTCCTCGTAAACAGCGGCAAAATTCCACTCATCTTGAGGACTTTCATCAGGTACCTGAAGGGCGGTAAACCACCGATTCAGTAAACAGAAGTGTCCGATCAACCAAGTAAGTTCGACAATTTGGGCATCGACGTGACGAGACATCTGTTCCGTCGTGAGGTTTTTCAGCTGGTCGTCTTTTAGATTCTGCTCGGTCAATACCCGGCGCAGTTCCTGGAATTCCTGGTCAGTCACAAGGTGAGCATCCTTTGTCACCTTCGCCGTGTAATTGAGCACGACGCGTTCTCGCTCAGTGTAGGCTTCCGGATGCTTTTCGTGTTCATGAAGATGCAAATATTTCGGTACGGCCTCGTCTCGGCGACCAGCATCCGCAAAGAGACTTAGCCCGATAACCGAGTGATGGGTCACCGAATAACGCGCTCGGTTAATCAGCGAGGTCCGAGAAATCACGAGTTCCTTGATGAAACGGTCGTTGAACCCCGCCTCTTGGACATCTCCGCGCAAGGTGCGCGGATCGAAGATGAAGGTGTTGCAGTACTCGACCTCCGTTTGCAGGAGGCGGGGTGTGTATGCCATTACCTTGCAAAGATTGTTCGGATTCCCTCCCCAGGTAAGCTCTCCCGTCATCATTCCAGCCTGCGTGTAGGGATCAAGTTCATCGCGCTGCAGTGGCCGAATACGGGTCCAAGGACCTTGTTTGATTCTCGTCATGATTCTATGGCTTTCGTTGGGAGTTAAGCGTTGCTGCAATGAATTGCTTTGTATATGACTCCGTGCTTCCGGGGTTGCTTTTACAAAGTTTTGGCCTCGTTCTCCCCGCCGAGGGCATGATCGTAAATTTATCGTTTGTCCGCGGGCTTCTCGGGACTCTTTGGCGCTCGTTGTGTTGATTTTGCTTGTCTAGCGTCCGCAACCGACGCGCCGGACTCGTGTTTGCGCAGATCCCATAAAAGCCAATCGTCGTTCCGCACGAACTTTCCCGCAGCACGATCCCACTTGAGCGGGAGCTCACGATTAAGCTTTTCAAGGAAGGGAAGGAGCGGCTTTTGCGGCGGGTGTTCCTCTTCGTTTTTATCGAGTGAAATTTCCGTCCACCCAAACCGCTCGCGGTAGTGATCGAAACCGAAGCCGTCGAAGAATTGTTCACCGCCCACCAATGGCATATACCAAAGGCTCGGGCTCGCATTTTTATTCTCCTTGATGGGAACTTGGGAGACGAGATCTTCAAGGAGTGCCGTGCCTTTGGCGTCCTTCGCTAGATGCTCCTTGAGACGTGAAAGCGCCGGGAAACTAACGTATGGACTGACAAAAAGCACGGGCTTGCGCTGCTCGTTCGCTAGGATGACCTCGTGAGGAGTGCCGACACTGTAAACGTTCGTCGGGCAGTAACAAATGATGAAATCGCTCGTGTCCACCATGCGAAGATCAATATGTAGCGCGGGCCAGAAGCTCTCAGCTACGTGTGCGCGAGCCGCAGCGCCCTCTTCTCCGCCCTTGTAGGTCCATCCCGCCCGGACATCTGTCGTCCCTTCCCCTTCGCGACCGTATTCATGCATGGCCCGAACTTCTGGTTTCTCCCAAGGGTCAAATACAATAACCCCCAGTCTGCGAAGGAACTGACCAATTCTGGTGCGCCAACCGGTGGCCTTCTCTGCTGCTCGCGAGGCAACGAAGTCCATCGGCCCCGAGAGATACACTCGCGCATCGCGCAGCAGACCGTCTTCTGCGTTATCAGCCAATTCCATTCTTTTTGTCTTCATAGGCGTTAAGAGAAATCAGTTATACTCGCTGAAACTGAGTGTTTAGGAAGTCGCCTCGACCATTCAAAGTGAGCCCGACATAGGGTCTCAACAAATTGCCCGGGACTTGGACTCGTCGAGCAACCGGCGAGAACAATTCGATCGCGATCTCGTTGAATCTTGTGTTCGGCTCCGGAGTGCCCTCAGAAGAATGTTCCCACCAGATCAGCCACTCATTGGTCGCGCAGAAAATAACGGCATCTAAGCTTCCAGGGACCTTCTGAAGCTCAGCTGCGACCTGGCTCAACCGCTTCAGAAAGCCCGCTGCTTTTAACTTGGACCGTCGCGTGCCGGCATACAGACGCGCACTTCCGATCTGCCAGTCGACCGACTTCGGAAACAGGTGGTATGCCTTGTCTGGCTGTACTTCGCCGGTGAACATTTCCGGAAAACTGCTAGCGCTCGCTGGCATATCAAAGAGGAGTTGATGAAGTTCACTATAACTCCGGCCTCCCACGCATCGCTTCGCTTCATGGTACGCCTCCTGAGTTTGATAAAACACCAGGGCTATCTCATCCGGCAATCCCTCACTTTTGGTTTCAGGCAGAACAGCGGGGAGGTAAGCTGTTAGTCCAAACAACCTTTGCATCTGCACGGTCATCGGCATGAAAACCGTGCGGAGCTTCTCGATGAATACACTTCGCTTAACTCGTCCGTTCTTCCTTCCTCGGAAGACACGCACTGCGTCTGCCGGTACCGGAACGGTTACGCGGCTTGGAATCGAGGTATTCTGCTTAGTACGAACTTCGCTTAACAACTGCCATCCACGCAACAGCTCCACATTGAGGTTATTCAATTCTGCGGAGGACTGTGCTTGATCTTGTTCTGCCGCAAGCAACCGCTCGCTCGAATCCGCAATAGACCTGGCGAGGCCCTTACCGCGATTGCCTACCGCTACACTTAGGAATCCCCCTTGAATAATCGCATGAATGCGACGGACACCGAAGTCCGTGGGCTCATTCTCGGTCGCAAGGCGTGGATCATCTTCAAACGCAGCAGTAACGGCAATTTTAGCGGCCGTACTCGATGTACTGAAAATCCCAAAAACCTTCCGTTTCGCTAATTCGAATGCTTGTCTGCTTGTGATGCCTCCCGACCACAGAATGGAGATCCCCAATTCCTTTGCGTACCCCAGGATTTCCTCGATATCGGCAAGGCTCAAAACCCCAATATCGTTCGCCACATTAGGCTGGCGGATCAACCGCCGTGGATTGACACGATCCGGGCTATCGAAGAGCACGATCTTCGCGCCGGCTCCGCGAGCGGTTTTCAGCCAGAGCTTCGCCGCGTCCTTGCAGCGGGTGTCGTCATAAACGTCTTCAACGGTAAGTAACGGCGTGTCTACGTAAAAGGCAGGAATCGCGGTCCAGTCGGCAGTCCATCCTGTTATCATTTCGATCACAGCGCCCTGCTCTTCGAGAGTCATTGGCATCAGACCGTATTTCCCGGCCGAAAAGCCGTTCGTGCGCGCCGTGTGGAGGCCGGTCCAAATGGTGCGTGCGGCCGTTTCGATATCAAGGTGATATCGATACGTCAGGCGAACCGCGAGTTGGCGTGATACTCTCAGTAACCGACGCAAGTGTTCGGGATCCAGAATATTTAGCAGCGACTGGATTCCCAATCGCCGGCGAGCGGGCTCGCGAAGGTCTCCGTCGACCGCCAACTCGCGTATACCCGCGTCAACCGTGAGCTTCATAATGCGTTCGATTGCGCCAATTTCGTTATCTGTAATCCTGTCTTCGAAAGCGACTAGAACGGACAGCTGGTGAATCTCCGCCGGTCCAATCTTTCCCTCTTTACGTCCTGCTTCCAGTTTGGTGACCACGCCTTTGAGCGATTTAATCGGAGCGTTGGGGTCAACCGAAAGCCGCACCGTGAGCGGTCTAGGTTGGCCGTCCGGCGTGTGTAAAAAAGGCTCAAATGCGGCGAAGACATTGTCCAGCCACTGCTTGTCATTCGCCGATTTTTCGGTTACCGCGAATTCAGGCAGCTGCTGGGTGAGTCGTGCATTGACTCGAACACCGACGTTCGTGGTTAAGAGTAGCCGCCCGGCAGCCGCGTCCGAGAGGTCTTCATATTCCGGAGGCCCAATGGGTACTTCACCCGCGCTCGTCATGCGCTCGCCGTCCAGAGCGACACCCAGGCTCACCGGGTGGATCGGCCACAGAGCCTTTGCCTTTGCAGACGCATAAGCCGCGTTAACGATTGTTTCTCCGGCGCTCCCTTCATCGCTTACCGCAAACAACGGTCCGAAACTTTCACTGTCATATGTAGCTAGGGCAAAATCATTCCGTTTATCACGGTGACGGGAGCTAACGCTGGTGGCTATCCTCATTTGCTAGTGAAGTTTCAAATCAACTAGTGCTCGAGTTTCGCAAGTATCTCGTTTTGGTGCAAGAACAGAAAAAATGCTCTCTGGTAACTAATTGCCCTCTTTAGCATCGGCATTCTAATCACTTATTTTAGGCTACCATTTTTTAGGGTGGACGCTTATAACACTCATTTTGTCTACTTCCAGACTCAGTCCATGAGGATCCTATGTTGCCGAGTCTAAACAAACCATCAAGCGACATCAGAGAGAGGCGCAAAAAATCAAAAACGGAAGCTCCAGCTTTATTCGGTGTCGTCGAAGCAGAAGATGTATCGGGCTTCGCAGCCAAACTAGTCACAGAAGCAGATCGAAACTTAAACGTGAAGGCGGCCGTGGATGCACCGTTCAAGACGTACGCTGCACCAGCAGCCGTGAGATAAAAACGTGAAACGCGTCCAATCACCCAATGAGATGCTCGCACGCAAAGAGCGGAGAGCCGCAGGGAAGGTTTTGCGGAACAAATGTTCGAGGAGATCGCATGCGATGTGGAGAGCACCGCGAAATCGCCGAGATCCGGTCGAGTTATTGATTCAATCCAACAAGGACCGCATTCCAAACCTCGTCCCTATCCGGTATGGACGAATGATGCAAAGTCCGTTGGCTTTTTATCGTGGCGCCGCTGCAATTATGGCGGCCGATCTGGCCCTGACGCCAACGTCTGGAATCCGGGTGCAGGCCTGCGGTGATTGTCATTTGATGAATTTCGGAGGATTTGGAACTCCGGAACGACGCATCATTTTTGACATCAACGATTTTGACGAGACGCTTCCGGCGCCGTGGGAATGGGATCTGAAGAGATTAGCCGTCAGCTTTGTCCTAGCCGGACGCAATAACGGTTTCAAGAAAGCGGAATCGCATAAAGCGGCTCTGCGCTGCATCCAAAGTTACCATGAGCACATGCACTGTTACGCGGGAATAGGCGCTTTGGAAATGTGGCATCAGCGGATGGATAACATGGTCGCGTTTATCAAAAGTAGGAAGTGGAAGAAAATCGTTCAAAAACAGATCGCCAAAGCCACAACGCGCACAGTGGCAGAGTATGATTTTCCAAAACTGGCAAGCGTCAAAAATGGCAAAGTCCGAATCAAAGACAACCCGCCCTTGATTTTTCATCCAAAAGAAGTGGGAGCGGCAGAACACGATCGGCTCGTTAAGGAAGCATTTCTCTGCTATCGAGAAACACTTCCGGATGATCTTAAGGCTCTTGTGAATCGTTACGAAGTCAAAGATGTTGCGATTAAGGTAGTCGGAGTCGGCAGCGTCGGTACCCGCTGTGCCATTCTGCTGATGATGGCTGGCGATGACGACCCGCTGTTTCTCCAGGTCAAGGAGGTGCATGAGAGCGTGTTGGAGCCGTATGCCGGAAAAAGTGCTTACCCGAACTGCGGTCAGAGAGTGGTTGTCGGGCAACGGCTGATGCAGGCAGCAAGCGATATATTTCTGGGCTGGACGGAACAATGGGGGCGGCATTTTTATGTACGGCAGCTACGCGATATCAAGATCGAACCACTCGTCGAAATTTTCGATCCGCGTGCACTGGCGGATTACGGTGAATGGTGTGGATGGGCGCTCGCCCGAGCACATGCCAAGTCGGGAGATGCCGCGATGATCAGCGGATATCTCGGTAACTCCACTAGATTCGATGACGCGGTTTCAAATTTCGCCATGGCTTACGCCGATCAAAACGAACGGGATTATCAGGCTTTACTGGAAGCAATTCGTGGCGGTAAGATTGAGGTGCTTCGGGAGTAAACATCGGTACGGCTGCCATAAGCTCGGCATTGATTCGATAAGTCCATTCCAGCAAGAAACTTTGCACTCCGTGAATTTTGCGTTGACATGGTTTCGTGCTTTTGCCCTAATCTCGATGGCTGGCGCGACGAGCGATTCGAGGGTGAGGCGACCATGAAAAATTTCTTCGGTTCCGATCCTTCCATGCGACTTGAACTAGAGCAGCGCCTGGCCGCCGGGATCAACCTTCTCGATGCTGAACGTCTCGGCGTTGCACTTCCTGCTATTCGCTCGTGCGTTGCTGGCACATCTGGCCCCGACCCGCTTGCACAACGGCTCGTGACCGCCTTCGTTCGACCGGCCGTTCCGTTGGGTATGGCCTTGGGGGACGTCGAATCGCGATATTGGAATCGCCGCCTCGCTTTGGCCGGACGCGAGCTGTCCCGCGCTGCAACCGCTGTCGCGCGCGTTTGGCTCGACGGTCATCCCGCTCTACGCTGGGCTGGCACCTGCTGGTTCGTCACGGACAAGTGGGCAGTCACCACACGGGCGGTCGCCCAGGAAATTCGTTATCCGGGTGTCAAAGCACGCGTGGAGCAGGGTGATCAATCGTTCGCTGTGGTCGATGTTCGCACCCACGACGGTTCGCCGATCAATTCTCTACTGGCGTTCCTGGTCCTTGGCGGTGCTCGCCAGTTTATCAATGGCTGGCACGCGTCGGAGCGGAGCGGTGGGAAGAGCGGGGCGGTGGCCACCATTGGGTACTGTGCACGCGACTCGCGGACGGGGGACCCTTTGCTCGATCTTGTCTACGAGCGGAGCTTCAACCAAAAGTGCGTCGCCCCTGGACGGCTATTGAATTCATCCGACGATGGTTTTTTGACACACGACTGTGCGTCTGTCGGAAACACCGCCGGAGCCGTGATTGTCGATCTCGCAACGGGCCAATTAGTGGGCCTTCACGTCAGCGGTGCGCTCGATGGGCCAGGTGCCGGGGTTGCATGGTCCACGATCGAACAGGCACTGCGCGCGCTGGGCGAACGCCTAGTGGTCGCGGCTCCCGAGCTTGGCGCGGACGCGCTGGAAAGACGCGGGCGCAGCGTCGAAGACTATGAGGGTCGCCAAGGGTATAGCAGCGATTTTCTGGGGATCGACGTGCCGGTGCCAACGGCCGGACCAACAATCAAAGACGATGTCAATACTTTCACAGTAGGTGGCAAGGACACGACACTCCTACCGTATACGCATTTCTCCGTCTGCATGAGCAGGGCCCGACGCATGTGCCGGTTCACGGCGTGCAACGTCGAAGGCGGGGCCCTGCAGGACATCGGCCGCGCGGGTATCCCCTGGCGTTTCGACGCACGATTCGACGAAGAACTCCAGGCCGGCGACGATCTTTATCGAGATAACGATCTCGATCGTGGACATATGGTGCGCCGACTCGATCCGGTGTGGGGGGACGGTCAGGCAGCCCAAGCTGCGAATGAAGACACGTTTCACTTCACGAACTCATGTCCGCAGCACAAGGATCTGAACCAGAAGACATGGAACGATTTGGAAGACTACGTGCTCCAGAACGCGGGGCAGTTTCGACTGAAGATCAACGTCTTCACGGGTCCCGTGTTCCGCGACGACGACCCTGACTACCGTGGCTTCCGGCTTCCGCTCGACTTCTGGAAAGTGGTTGTAATGGTGAAGGATGACGGAACGCTGTCCGCGACGGCCTACACACTGAGCCAACGCGATCTCGTGACTGGGCTCGAATTCGTGTTCGGCGAGTTCCGGACCTACCAGATTCGGCTGCGTCAAGTCGAGGAATGGACAGGGCTCGATTTCGGCGAGTTGCGCAACTTCGATCCGAAAGACGCGCTCGAGAGCGCGACCGGCGCAGTCGAGATCAAGGGACCTCAAGACATTCAGCTGTGACGCGAGATGACCTCTGAGGAGTGGGAGGACCTTGCGCTGGAAGTTGCGCTCGCGCTGAAGACGTTCGATTGGGCGCGAAGTGAGGCCCTCTGCGATCGGATCGCAGTCGCAATCCGCGGTGACCCGAGCGGCGCCGCAGCCCCAGTGGGCCGGATACTGAAACGACTCCGCCGGGCACGGCGGTTTCAGGCGATGGCGCTACTGGCGGACGCACTGTTCGAGAGTGGTGTGGCGTCCGTGGAGGCGGGAATTCAGTACGCGCAGGCGTTGACGGACACACGGTGTCTTTCAGCAGCCGAAGCTTTCCTGGACTGGCTGTCTCGGGGCCCAGACGCGGCTCGGATGGCCAGTGAAATAGTTGGCTTGCGAGGCAGGATTGCCAAGCAGCACCATATCAATACTCCGGACGCCCAGATCGAGCGCGCGCGTCGCTATCTCGTCGAGTCCGTGCGGCACTACCTCGCTGGATTCGATCTCGACCGCAGCGTGTACTTCTGGCACGGCATCAACGCGGTCGCGCTGATTGCGCGCGCACATCGCAAAGGGATCCCCGTCGACCAGTTCCCGGCCTCGAAGGCGCTTGCGCGCTCGATTGTGGAAACGGTGATGTCGCCGGGGAAAACGGTCGATCAACGCGATGTGTGGAGGATAGGAACGGAGCTCGAAGCCCACATCGCCCTGAACGATTGGATGCGGGCTGCAGATGCCGCAGTTAGGTATACAGCTGCAGAAGAAGCGGATGCTTTTCAAATCGCAAGCACGCTTCGCCAGTTGACCGAGGTCTGGGAGCTGACGAGTAATGCGCCACCAGGATCTGAGGTTCTCCCAACGTTGCGCGGGGCGCTTCTTGCTCGAGAAGGTGGCGGCTTTCGTCTAGAGCCACATCAGGTGGCCGCGGAGCGCGAAGGACCCGCCGGGCTGGAGAAGGTCTTTGGCGCAGGCCAATTCAAGACCGTTAAGTGGTATCAGCACGGTCTGGACTGCTGCGAGTCCATCGCCAGAATCGAAACATCGGAAGGAAACTCGGAGGGCACAGGTTGGGTATGTCGGGCGGATGCGCTGTTCGGCAATGGATCCGACAAGTTGCTGCTCGTCACGAACTCACATGTGGTGAACGCCCAGGGCGGCGAAGGCAGCTTGAGATTCGACAAGGCCATGGTGAGGTTCGAGATCAGTGGTCACCTCTCTCGCTGCTCCTCCATCGTGTGGTCATCACCGATCAAGGATTGCGACGCCACGATCGTCGAGCTCGACTCGCTTCCTCCGAAAATTGCTGCCCTCTCGCTGTCAGACGAACCGCTGACGATGCCGCAGCCAAGTGAAAGGGCTCGGCGGCTCTATATCATCGGCTACGCTGGCGGACGCGAGCTTTCCTTCTCCTTCGACGACAACATCATGATCGCGTGCAGCGACCGCCGCGTGCACTATCGGACGCCGACCGAAGGGGGAAGCTCTGGCAGTCCGGTGTTCAACGAAGACAGCTGGGACGTCGTCGCGCTGCATCATGCGGGTAAGGCGAAAATGCCAAAGCTCGATGACGCCGCTTCGTTTTATGAAGCGAACGAGGGCATTCCGATAGCGGCGATCCGCGCCGCGATTCGGGCCAAGGCGTAAACAGAACCCTCAATAGGTGAAGAAGGCGTTCAAGTAACCCGGTCCGATTTCTCCTCCGCCCGTTTGTGGCACATTTGGCCGAAACGTAAGAGCCTCATGGGACGGGCAAGTACGGCGGAACTTCGGTGAGCGCCTTTACCGAGGAAATAAACGTCTTGGGCACATTTCTGGGACCATATGCTAGGTCTGGCGCGCGAATCCGCAATAGCGCAGCTTGATCAATCAGGGCGCCGGAATGTATCTCCCGATTCCGCCCAAAATTGCAGCGTGGGTAACGATTTTTTAGTTTCGGGCAATAGGTGAGTTTTGGCCAAATTTCTCCAAGATACCAGGTTGCAGGTTCAAACGAGCTGTTTATCGGTTCGGCCCAGGCTTGGGAAGGCTTTTCGGCAACAAGCGCGTTCAATTTCTCTGCGTCGAAATATAGACCAGTACTCGCCGCTTGCACTTGCATCCACCGGAACGAATTCCACCACAGTCGACCGCGTTCTGGTGGACCACCCCCACCAATGTCGGAATGCACGCCAGGAAACCACAACTCAAGGACGTCTTGTGTGGGCGTCGGTCGAAACAAATTCTGGCGAAAGAATGCACGACGTTCGTCTATGGCGACAGCGTGGCGGATGTGTTTAACGCTCGGATTATAAGCGGTAAAAGGAAAATGCTTGGGATCCCATACCCACCCAACGGATGACACCGTGTCCCAAACGCCCAAAAAATGCACTTGAAACCGCCGTTCTTCGTCCCCTGGTGTGACCTCCCGTGCGAATGTGTGGCGAAAATCATCGCACAACTGTTTCCATTTGTTAGAACCGAGCGCGGTAGATTGATGGCCGCGTGTTTCGGTAATGCGACGAAAATATTTCATCGCGTACGGAATCAAATTGTAATTCCCTCGAGGAAGCAGACCCAACTGATGGAGAAGGCCGGCTAGGACTCTCGCGGTATAAGCGCCCCTACTAAAACCGAACAGGAACACTCGATCGTTGGGCTCCCAAAAATCAACTAAGTAGGTGTAGGCTTGGATAATCTTGCGCGAAACACCCAAGCCGAACGCGAGACCAAACCATCGCGTAAGCGTCTTAAGCACCGGAATGAGGGCGCCAGGTTCGGGAAGAGTGCCCACGCCCGGATCATAGTACAAGCGTTGCCTTTTCGAACGGTCGCGATCCAATACCTGGATCAAGCGAACAACGTTCGTCGGCTCGCGACCAAACTCGTAATTTGTACCATCAAAACAAACAACTAGATTCCGACCTTCAGATGGCGGCGCCTCATTCATTGGGGACGCTTCACGTCGTACCGAAAGAGATCATAGGCCGCAAGCACAAACATGTTTTTAAAACCATTGGATTTTTATGCGTTGCGGGAATGCGACATGCGGGGTTTCCGCTTTACTTTATGAAGCGTGTAACTGATTCTCATGTTCGCCCGAAATGTGGGGGCAATTCGTTAGGGTATATGAAAAATGATTTCCCCTGAGGAATACATTGAGAAGCGGCTAGGCGATCAGATCGCCTGGTATGACCGCAAGAGCGCCACGAATCAACGCTGGTTCAAGCGGTTGCGTTTTGCCGAGATTGTTGCCGCAGCCACTATCCCATTCCTATCCGGCTTTGCAGACAGGTCGCTCGCAATCAAGATTGCAATCGGTACTTTGGGCGTCGTCGTTGCCGTAATCGCGTCCGTCCTTGGACTATTACAACTTCAGGTGCATTGGATGCAGTATCGAGCTGTAGCGGAGTTGCTCAAGAAGGAGAAATTCTTATTTCTGACCCAAACGGACCCTTACAATAAGGATGATGCCTTCCATCTTTTCGTTCAACGTGTCGAAGCTTTGTTGTCAAAGGAAAACACTGAGTGGGCGCAATCGATAATGCAACCACCTAAAGCGGAGGGGCCTGCTTCGAAGCAATCATAGCTGAAGGTTTGCGGCGCGTTCGCAGACTGGCAAGGTACAGGAAAAAAACTTCAATGATGCCATTCGCCAGATGAAGCAATCGTGAATTGGCGGTCAAGGCGAAACTGGATTGAGATAGAAGGTAGATATCCAAGCAATTAGTTCTTCACCTAATCAAATCCGTGAACTACCACGCCCTCTGCTTTGTCGACATGCCGTTTGGTCAGAAGCCGGATCTAAAGAGCGGGGTGGTTATCGATTTCGATCAAATCTACAACGATGCGATCAAGCCGGCGATCGAGGAGTGCGGGCTGGAGGCGTTGCGTGGGGATGAAGAGCGCACAGGGGGGATCATTCACGGGGCGATGTTTGCGCGACTATTGCTAGCGGAGTTTGTTGTCGCCGATCTCACACTTGCCAACCCAAATGTCTTTTATGAGCTCGGAATTCGGCATGCCGCAAAGCCATTCACCACAGTGCCGATTTATGCGAATGTCAGCGCGCTGCCTTTCGATGTCGCGCTAGTCCGTGCTGTTGGTTACCAGCTTAAAAAGGGGAAACTGACCAAGGCGGCGGCGCAAAAACTCAAATCGCAGCTTTCAAAACGCTTGTGCGACGCGATCAGCGGCGCCGCGACACATGACAGCCCGCTCTTTCAACTGATCCCGAAATTCCCTGGAATCGATTTGCCCGAAGCGGTGACTGAAGCATTTAAGGATCGAATTCGGCAGGAGGAAGAATTTCGCGAGATACTTTCGGCGGCTCGTACGAAGCCTGTGCGCGAAAGACGTGAAGCGCTCTTGAAAATTCGGAGCGACTTGGGCGATCTCAAAACGGTCCAGCGATCGGTTCTGATCGAGTTGATGTCTTCCTTTCGCGATGCTGAAGCGTTTGAGGAATTAGTTGAGCTTTACAGCAGTTTTCCTGCTCACGTGAAGGAGTATGTTATCGTCAAGCAGCAATTCGCATTGGCGCTAAACCGTCGGAATCAACCGGACGATCGCGAGAAGGCACTAAGGATTCTCGACGAGCTGCTGAAGGATCGCGGCCACGATTCGGAGACGCTTGGGATTAAGGGTCGTATTCACAAGGACACTTATAAAGAGGCTGAGCAGACGGGAAGGATCACAGCTGCCGCGGCACTAGACAATGCGATTGACGCCTACACCAAAGGTTTCGAAGCCGATCCGCGCGATTACTACCCGGGCGTGAATGCAATTAACCTGCTGACGCAGAAAGATGACACGGAGGCGCTGAAAGAAGTTGTGCGCCTACTGCCCTTGGTGAATTTCGCCGTTGAGCGTCGTGGTGGCGCGAGCTCTGGCAATTACTGGGATCTAGCCACGGTCCTCGAGCTTGCTTGTATTGGTGACGATTGGCCGACCGCAAATCGAGTACTTCCCAAAGTGATCCTTGCCGCAACGAATTCTTTTGAGACGGCAACGACGCTTGGCAATTTGCGTTTACTTAAGAAAGCACTCGAACGAACGGCACGCGAAGTCGCGAAACTTGATGGAATTCTCGACGAACTTTCAGTACGCGACGCTGAGTTACGGGGTGAGGAAAAAACTCAACCCGGCGTACAGAAATCATGAAAAAAAATACGATTACTTTCGATAACGGGAATCACGCCGTCGTCGTCACCGCGGGGCGCGACACAGATGAGCAAGGGATTTTGAAAGCGCTCGACATTGTACAACCGCATGCGCTGATCATGGTGTTCGGTGGCGCGAAGGGACTCGACGATTCGCGCAAAGCTCGTCTTGCCGAATTGTTCACCGACGCTATCGCGCCGGCGGCGGTTGACGTCGGTGCGCTTGTTATCGACGGCGGCACTCAGTCCGGCGTGATGGCGATGATGGGCGAAGCGCTCGCGCGAGACGGCCAAGGGTGTGAGTTGCTTGGAGTCGCGCCGTCCGGAAAAGTCACTTACCCCGGGGATTCGAACCCTGCAAACATCGAAAATGGCACACCGCTCGAACCGAATCACTCCCATTTCGTTTTGGTAGAAGGCGATGAATGGGGCAGCGAAACCGACATGATGTTCAAGCTCGCGGGCGCTTTGAATGTGCCGGTAGCGACGACGCTCATCAACGGCGGATCGATCGCGGGAAGCGAGGCGCTACGAAGCGTGCGCAACGGCTGGCAACTGCTGGTGGTTGAAGGCAGCGGAAGATTTGCGGACCAACTAAGCGCCGCCGTACGCAACGCGACATTGAATACTTCCGCAACAATCAAGGAAATCACGCGCTCGGGTCGCGTTAAATTATTTTCTATCGACAAACCGGCCTTGGGATTGAAGAGCTTGTTACAACAATCCCTTACGCAGGATAAGCGAGATCATGGCCCAATCGCCACGATCAATATCGGAGACAACTAATTACCGGGCGCGATCACGGACGTGATGAAGGCGGCAGGGGAGCGTGCCAGCTCTACTCACGATTCGCGGTGCCGGCGAACGTGCCAAAGAGAGAATCGCTGCACTCCAGTTGAATATGCATTTCATCTCCTGATATGGAGCCGGAACACTCTCCCGACGAGTCCTCGCCGGTTTGATATTGCGCGTAGTAGGTGCTGGTAAAGCGTTGCCCAGAAATCGTACCTCTGCCAGATGACTGGAATCGAGTTCCATTAGGCAGGGCTCCCCATCGAGCAAAGCGAAAGGTGTTGCCATCTTGAGTGATCTGGGAAACGGCCCGAGAGTCGCTGTCGCGCCATTTACCAGCGATTTTCGCCCGAGGCCATGGTCCGCCTCCAGTCACACCAGTCACAAGCTTCGATGCCAGACCAGGTCTCTCTGAATTCGTGGCACCATACCCTTCGTTTGCCGAGACTTCCTGCTCCGTTTGCGCGGCATTCGCGACATCTTCCGCGGATAGCAAAGCCGAATTTTTCACGGCGTTGCCCTGTGATTGCACTGCATTTGCCTCTGGCCGTTTGCTGGCCGCTTCATCTCCCTTCGGAGCAATCGCAACCTGACTGCCAGCTTGGGCGGGTACGCTCGAGTGTGAAGGCGACGCGTGTTTTTTTTGACCCAAATACCATCCTGCGCCGCCAACAATCATTGCGAGCGCAATCGACGCAGCGATGAGAATTAATTTCCGCGTCGCCGGCCGGGACGTTCGGTCGATTAGCATTGGATTCTTCCTCTCCGATTGAGCCGGTACAAAGGCGTCAGGAGGTGGCGGACTCCTTAGCACTGCTTTAACCGTCTTAGTCAAGGTGTCCACATGTCGTTCCAACGGCGGTGAGAAGGCGTCCATCCATTGCGAGGTAGAAATAAAATATTCCAGTGCCCTTGCGGGCGGGATGTCTTCAACCCGGAACGGAATGATGTAAACCCCCTTGTTAACTGCGCGCTCTACTTCACGTTTGATTTGTGGCGAGGCGTTCGCGCTTTGGGAAAAGATCAGAACCATGATGCGACTTGATTCGATCGCGTTAATAATCGATTCACCCCAATCGGCGCCGGGCACCACATCACGCGGCGCCATCCAACAGGTCACCGACTCTGATTCGAGCCGTCCCACGATCGCCTCGGCGACAGTTTTATCTTTCACCGAGTGACTTAAGAAGACATCGTGAGCCATGAGCGGCCTCTGTTCCAACTAATGATGGCGCGACGGCATGCCGATTCAAGATAAAATCGATCAATTGACCTTGTTCGACTAACGAGAAAGCCGATTATCGATCACAATGAGCTACCGTGACAAATTGGATAAAACCGGCCCCCGGAAACTGCTTGCATGCGACGGTGGCGGCATTCGCGGAATTATCAGCATCGAAGTCCTCG
>Ga0207701_10002384_pt1 | contig 19497 bp, 19 predicted proteins | sample KBSSwiSSwithPhiX_FD_184294 | JGI IMG/M metagenome (GOLD analysis project Ga0207701, IMG submission 184294) | Switchgrass rhizosphere bulk soil microbial communities from Kellogg Biological Station, Michigan, USA, with PhiX - S5 (SPAdes) (version 2) | ecosystem: Environmental > Terrestrial >... | reverse complement strand
GCCGGACTGTGGCTCCGGAAGTCGCGGGTTCGAACCCCGTCATCCACCCCAAACCCCAATTCAAATAGCGAAATCCGGCTGTTTCGGCGGTCTTGATCACGATTTGATCAACGAGTGTAGGAGACTGCCGAGCGTGGCCGCGGCTTGCCGCTGCATGTCTAGGGAGCACATGGGCGTAGGTGTCCAGCGTGGTCTGGCCGCGCATGGCCGAGGCGCTTGGAGACCACGTGGACGGGCTCGCCCGCTTGGAGCAATAACGCGGCGCACGTGTGACGCATCTCGTGGACGGGGATGCGCTTCACCTCGGCCGCGGTGATGAGCTCAAGTCACCCGTGTCGGCACTACAAGGCTCCCCAAGTCGGTGCTGCCTCAGTCGCGATTTGGGTAGCGATCGCTCGACCGTCGACCCCGAGTGTCGACCGAGCCGATGGGGCGGCTTATCCCTGTCGGAGGGCGATCATAGGGCCACGCGCACTGCCCGAACGGCCTGGCGACATCGTAAGCTCGGTAGAGGTATCATCCTCGCGCTTCGTGGCAGATGAACCCGGTCGTCGGCCTCGACCATCGTCTCTGCTTGCTGTTCGGCGAAGGAGAGCACATGCCCCGACACACCGTTGCTACGGGAATTTTCCTGCTGATGTGCGCGGTGCCGGCCGCGCAAAGCCACACGCCGGTGTACCCCGACGTCATTCCTCTGCCGGATGGATTCGGCCCAGAGGGCATTGCGGTCGGCAACGGCGCCACGTTCTATGCTGGCGCGGCGCTTGGCTCGATGCCCGGGTTGCTGGGACAGATCCTCGTCGGCGATTTGAGAACGGGGGCATTCTTCCAGCTGGTCGCGCCGACCGGAAGACCGGCGCTCGGGATGAAATTCGACTCGCGCAGCAAGCTGCTCTTCGTTGCGGGTGGGCCGAGCGGCTCAGCCACCGTGTACGACGGCACGTCGGGCGCGCAGGTGGCGTTTTATCAGTTCGGTGCGCCGAGTCCAACCGGACCACCGACGACCTTTATCAATGATGTGATCGTCACGAGGGACGCCGCCTACTTCACCGACTCCGTGGCGCCTGTTCTCTACCGGGTCGAACTTGGCCACCGAGGCGAGCCGTCGGCCACGTTCGACGTGCTTCCGCTCCCGCCCGTCGTTTTCGGCGCGCCGGGCAGCTGCGGACCCGGTCCACGTGCGAACGGCATCGAGGCCACACCAAACGGAGATTACCTCTTCGTGGGCAACAGCAGCGCGGGAGCGGTGTACCGGGTGGATACGGCGACGTTTACGGCTGTCCCGGTCGATCTCGGGGGGGCGACGCTGTGTAACGCGGATGGCTTGCTGCTCGACGGCAAGACTCTGTACGTCGTGCAGAACGCAAATAACCGGATCGCTGTGATCGAGCTCTCGCCGGACTACGTATCCGGCGAGGTGACGCGGTACATCACAGAACCATTCACGTCCAATCCGGCGGCCAAAGTACCGACGACGCTGGCAGAGTTCGGGAGCTCGCTGTACGCTGTCACCGCTGGCTTCGCGCCGCCCGCCCCCGATTTTGTTGTGCGCGTGTCCAAGTGATCTGCAACGTGTAGTCGCGCAGGCTATCGCGACCAGCCCGACTGTCCATCGAAAGCCCGTCCGCGTTAATCGCGCGCGTTACGGCCTAGTCGCCGCCAACATCAGACCGCTTCGGACGCGGCGCCGAAAGCGTCGACTCGGGTGACCCGCGGAGACTTGCGACAGGGACGACTCGGCGGTCCAACTCGACGATCCTCCAACCCGATGGGCGTTCGATCGGCCAAGGAACAAAACTCCCGCGGAGGGCCCTGCCGGGGCGAAGAGACTGGTGCACGGATCCAGGCCTCGATGGCCGTGGCGATATCCTGGGCGGCCGACAGCCAGCCTTGGGCATCGCTCTCCCGCCACCTGCTGCCTGTCAGATCCGCCGATTCGCCCGCGCGCGTCACCGTAGCGCGCAGGCGGACAATGCTCCTCGCTGCGTAGTACCTGGGCGGAAACAGCGAGAAACTCGACCCCGAGTCTGCGGTAACGCGCTCGATGATCGCGACGGTGATGTCAGCCTCAGTCGGGCTATCGACGAGTACGAGGCGGCCGTGCGCCTTGCCCAACGCTGCCCGCACGTCTGCCACCGACTGTTGTCGCGCCGATCGCTCAGCATCGCTGCCGGTGTAGGGTGTATCGACGTATACGCGTGGGCCAGGACGATCCGAACGTACCACTGCCGACCGGGAGGGCGCCGCGGATGAACATCCGACTCCACAAATCGCGAGTGCCAGGCCGATCGTCCGTGCAGCCATGCGCCTTAGACGGCGGTGCGGACCATCTGGCCGGTTGAACGGCGGGGAACGTTCCGCCGTTCACTTCCGTCGACTCGGTCTCGCAGATCCGCGCTAGCCGCGCCGGGCTTCGACGATGCTCGCGCTGGTAGTTGTCGGCACCACCTGCGTCATCGTCAGCCCTGCTCGTGCCAGCAACCCTGCGAACTCCCCGGCGGTTCGCTCAGCACCTCCGGTCATCGTCATCATCACCATGTCCGAGCTGCCAAAGCCAGGAGCATTGCCCTCCCGTAGCACCAGCTCGATGATCAGCAATCGGCTGGTTGGCGTCATCGCCGCGCGACAGTTGCGAAGGATGGTGAGGCTCTTGTCTTCATTCCAGTCGTGGATGACGTGCGAGAGGAGATAGGCATCGGCTCCCGGCGGTACGGAATCGAACGCGCTGCCGGCCTGAATCGTCACGCGATCCGCGACACCCAGTGCCTGTAGTCGCGCCGGTGCGCCGGTCATCGCCTGGGGAAGGTCGAAGAGCACGCCTCTCGCATGAGAGTGAGTCTTGATCACGTGCCCAAGCAGGTTCCCACTCGCGCCCCCTACATCCACGATCAAGCCGCACGATGAGAAATCGTACGCTGCAGCAATCGCCGGGGGCTCCGCGCCGTGAACCACGACCATGGTTTCACTGAAACGCTTCGCTTCCTCCGGATGCTGTGCCAGCCAGTCGAAGGCCGGCATGCCGAAGACCATGTCCATAGCCGGCTGCCCGGTCTTGACCGTCGACGGAAACGCCTCCCAGACCTGCCAGCACCACTGCCCCGCCATCGTCAAGATGCTGGCGCGCACGGATCCAGGAACGTCGCTTCTGAGTGGCTCGCCGAGCGGCGTGAGCGAGAACCGACCGTCGTCGGCCAGTGACAGGATGCCGAAATTGGTGAGCGTGCGCATGAACCGGCCGAGCGACACTGCATCGCACTCCACCGGAGCGGCGATATCCGCGGCGGACTTCGGACCACTTGCCAGATGGTCGGCAATGCCGAGGCTCGCGGCGGTGTAGACGAGACGCGAGAGGATGAACCCGGTGGCCATCTGTGCCAGGCGCGCCTGCGGCGGCGGCTCGGGTGGTACGGACTGTTCTGACATGCAGACTCCTCAACGAAAACGACGAGTGTAGCAGTTCGCACTTGGGCGCTTGCGCGGCCTCGCTCAGTACCGCGGCCGGCAGGCCGGACGATTCGGACGCCCGTCGCGAGCGGATATTCGTGTGATGTTGGCTACCGCATCACGTCGATGCCGATCGTCGTTCGCGGATCCTGCGGCGTTAAGCGGCCGGAATGGCTTTCGACCTGCCGCTCTCGATCCTGCTGATCTCAGCGGACGACATGCGGGCGTGGTACGCCAGTGCGGTTTGCGTCCATCCGCGCTTCAAGCGTTCGCTTTTGATTCGAACCATCAGTGCCTCCTGCCGCCGTGTCCAACTGTTTGGACTAGCCGGCAAGAACACCTTAAAACGGCCCTTTTGGGGTGTATAGACGCTCGCCCCGAGCAGCGGCGGCGTGATGGGAAGGTTGCGATTCGATTACGGGCGCGGGGCAACGCCTCCGGGAGGTCTGGCGTGCTAACGAGTTGCTAACGAACTCCTCGGGATGGGGTGGGATCGAATGGGAGAAGCGAAGGCAAAACGAGCCAAAAACCTAAACGAATCGGCACGTTAGGGGGCGCGTTGGGACTGGTCAGGACTCGCCTTGCCGTTTCCCCGTCATCCACCCCAAACTACGAAAGCGGCCTTAAAATGGCCGCTTTTTTTACATCCAAGGTCAGAAAGCTAACAGATGGCTAACAACGGCGATTATGGGACGTCTGCTGGCCCCGACACCGCGAAACATTCGCGTCCTCTGGCCTGTCGGCGACTATTTGAGTCGGGGCTGCCTGGAACGGTGGGGGTGACACACATCGCCTTTCGTTCGTTGTGCCGGCTTGGCCTGTCGCAGACAAGTCGGAGGGCCCGCTCCTCAACCTTGCACAAGGCGAACGGACGCGGCGCGCGTGGGCAGCGGCAGGCGTCGGTTCACGTGCGCCGTCAGTTGGCACGCGGGAGATACGTCGCGAGGTACACAAAGGCGGCGGCTATCTCTTCGTCCCGAAGGTAATGGAAAACTGGCATCCGGCCGCGATGCAACAGCGCCGGATCCCCCATCACGACGGGCGCACCCGATCGCGCCTTCTCGACGAACTCGGCGATCGATTTGGTCGCGAGCAGCGACGCGAGCGACGGGATGGAGCCGCGCAGCATCTCAGCGTTCGTCGGACGCGGTCCGGTCGCATCGTGGCAGATGTGACAAGTCCCTTTGACCACCTGTTCGCCGACGCGGGCCCAGGACATCACGTGGCTGGATTGACGTTCAGCATCGGTATTGCCCGCCAGTTCTGTGAGGTACGCGAACAGGGCCTGCGTATCCTCGTCTCGCATGTAGTCCCGCGGCGGCATCATGCGGCCGCCCTTGTGAATGCGGGCGAAAATCGCTGCCCGAGCCTTGGCCGCCTCGCCGCGGACCGTCTTGTCGGCGGACGCGTGGTGCTCGTCCCGAAGACGCGTGCGCACCGCTTCGAGCGACGCGCCTTGGACCGGCCCGAGCACCGACTTGATTTCCGGTGGCGATCCCGTTCCCTGCGGGAGATGGCACGCCTGGCAGTTCAACCGGTACAGATCGGCGCCGGTCATCGTGAACGTGCGCGGCACGCCCAGGGATTGTTGCGGCGCACCGGTCTTGGTGTCGCCTCCCGGACCGTAGACGGCGGCGCCTCGGCCGAGCCGTGAACTGTCAACAGCGGCGCCGAGATGAGCCAACCAGCTTGGCCCCACGACCGGCGTGACGGTGGGATCCGCGTCGGCATTCGGCCAGGGCTGCCTCTGAGCCCTGGCGACAGGCGCGAACGCGAGCGCCGCGAGCAGCCCGAGACTGGCACAGCCGAGTAAGGCACCAGCCACCGACGTCGTGGTCCGGACCGACTTGCGTCCCCGCGCCGTCGAGTGCGAGAGGTCACGTTTCGTTCCCATGACGCCTCCTTGCCAACCCAGGCCGGCCCTCCTGACTCACTGCCACTATCTTCGCAGGGTTGACCGCGTGTTGCCTGCTCGACGGGAAGCTGGGTGGAAGACGGCTCCGAGGGTCACGTCAGTGCGCAACCTTCTCGACCGCGGCTTTCAAATCGGCTAAATCGCGGCCGAGCACATCGCGAACCTTGCCCGACATCGCCCATTCCAACGGCGAGAGCAGTCCAGGCGGAAGCCCATGGCCACCGACCCCGAACTCGATGCTCACAGTGGTCCCGCCGTCCAGCGGTTCGAACGTGAATGTTGCATCGATGCGGGCGCCGGCCTTGTGGTGGGTGACCGTGTACGTGCGGTTCAGCTCGAAGGCCGTGATTTCCATCTCTGCGTCGTCGGGGCGTCCCAGCAGGTCGCGAGTCTCCTGCCAGCGCGTGCCCAGCGAAAAGGGGCCCGTGCTGAGCGTCTCGATCTTCTTGATGTTGGTGACGTGCTCGGCACCGTGCTCGATGTCGGTGAACATCTGGAATACCCGCTCGACCGGTGCAGCTATTTGACTCGACACCTTGACTGTCGTCATCGGAAGCTCCTTAGTCAGAATTCACGGCGGAAATCCCATCTCGTGGGCCGACGACACGCAACGACCTGGCGGAGATGACAGCGGATGAACCCGGCCTGTCCGATCGGCGTGGCGTCGGCTGGATGACTGCCGCGTGCGCGCAATGTCCTCAACACAGTCCGACTGCGCTGGCGGCCCGCCCCAATCGTAGGCGGCCAGTCGTGATTCATTTATCGGCGGCCAACTCGCTAAAGGGCGAGGACCCGACCTGGCGCTCGCGATGCCCGAGCCGAGCTCTCGCTAAGTTCGATTCGACTGTCCGGTGCCGCTTCCCAGTGCGGGCATCGCTCACACTCGCCGCGTTTGGTCAAGCGAAGCTCCTCCAGTGGCTGGTGGCACGTCCAGAACACGTCGTCAACTCTGGGGAGCGACGCGGTGCGCTCGACAGCCACCCCGAAGCGTCCCCACCGACACGTTCATGGAACTCGACGAATGGCGGTGCGAGTCATGAAGTCCTCCCCCGCTGTCTGCAGACCATGTGCATCAGACGTGCCTCCGGGTGGACGGCTTGTGCGGGTCATTCACCCCCCAAATGGACAGGGGCGCGAAGTCGCCCTACCGGATAGGCGCGGAAAAGTCCCAATCGACGTGAAAAAACTCGCACCCACCGAGGCCGTGGCAGTGCCCCGCTGACACTTTGGCTCCGCTCTCACACCGGCGGCAGGCCGATACGGACTGGTGCGCTCGTTGCTCGGATCGGTCGGCGAGCCACGAGTTCCCCATGCCCCCCAGCCCGCGCGATGCGCCCGATATACGTGGACCGTCTGGCCGCCTGCAATCGCGCCTGTACGGCCGGAGCGACATCCAGGCCTGGTTGTTCGAGGCACAGGCGGGCCGGTGCCAAAAAGCCTGGGAACTCCTCGTCCGAGACAATCCGCTGCCGGCTCTTCATGGCCGCGCGTGCTACCACCCCTGCGAGGACGCCTGCAACCGCGGCAGCCTCGACGAATCAGTGAGCATTCATGGCGTCGAATTGCACCTTTCGTGTCGAGCGGCGGCTGTGCGAGGGTGATGGTGGGCCGCGTTCCGTGGCAGACGTTGCCTTCGCGCTGAGCATCATCGCTGGACCGGATTCCCGCGCGCCCCTCTCCGTCAACGAGCCCGGAGAACATTTCGCCAGACCGCTGACTCGCAGTTTTAAGGGTGTGCGTGTCGCCTGGTTCAAGGACCTGGGCGGCGTGCCCTTCGACCCACGTGTACGGGCGGTGGTGGATGCGCATCGCGAGACGTTTGAGTCGCTGGGATGCGTCATCGATCAGATGGAGCCCGATTTCGCCAGCCGAGGTCGCCTTTCGCGTGCTGCGTGCATGGAACACGGCAAATTCGTACGGTGAGCGTTGGCGCGCGCACCCAGAAGCATTCAAGGACACTCTGACGCGAGAAATCGAGGAGGGACTACGGCTCACCGGAGCGCACGGCGTCCGCACCTCAACATCCCGCCTGACTGCGAGTGCCAGTCGCTCAGTCCTCCTGAAGCGCGCGCCGCCATCCCTCGCCAACCGCCTGCCGCGCCGGCACCAAGGACGCCACCACGCCGATGACCAGGAAGAGCGCCACCGTCCCGAGCAGGGTCGGCACGTGAGTGGCAGGTAGTCCGTAGAAGAAGACGGAAAGCACCTGCCCAGCGACGATCGCCAGCCCGATGCCGATGGTCAAGCCAATCGCCACGAGCCACGTTCCGTGCCTGAACACCATCCGGATCACACGGGCGCGTGACGCCCCAAGCGCGAGACGAATGGCGAGCTCCCGACGTCGTAGTGTCGCGGTGTACGCCGTCACACCGTAGATGCCCATCGACGCCAGCAGCAGCGCCACGAGCCCCATCAGGCCGCAGATGGTCGCGAGAGCGCGCTGCGGCGTCAGGCCCAATGCCATCGCATCAGCGAGTGATTGCGCGCTGGCCAGAACGAGCCGCGGCGAGATGTCGTGCATCAGAGTCGCCAGCGTCCCGGCCAGGCTGGTGCCAGCGCGGCGCCGCGCGACGATGGACATCTGGGCCGTCAGGTCACTGCCGGTGACCTCACGTTGTTCCAATGGCAAATAAACATATGGTTCGGCCAGGCCATCGATCAGGCTGCTCGATCGGATGTCTCCCACAACGCCCACGACCGTCGCGACGTGCGACTCGCCGACCCCGTTCTGAGCGGTGATGACCGGCAACCTCAGAGGCTTTCCGATCGCCGCCTGTCCAGGCCAGAAGCGTCGGGCGATCCTCTCGCTGACGATGGCCACGGGCGGCGCTGCCGTGGTGTCCGTCAGCACAAAATCGCGCCCCTCGATGATCGGAATGCGGAGCGTTGCGAAGTAACCGGTCGCGATGATATTCCAGGCCGGCGAGATCGTCTCCGTCGTGCCCGGCTGGTCGCCCGGCGCTACGCCGCCAAGCCCAATCCCTTCGACGCCGCCGGGGGGAACGCGTGCCAGCGACGCGCTCTCCACGACCGGTATCTCACGGACGCGGTCAAGCACCGTCCGCCAGAACGCAGCCGGCGTGGATTGCGTATCCCCGTTCACCGACGAGTCGAGTGTGGCGACGTCGACTCCGCGCGGATCGAAACCAGGATCGGCGGCGCCGGCATAGCGTAAGGCGCGAGCGAACAACATCGCGAGCACCACGAGTAAGACGCTGCAGGCAATCTGGCCAACGACCAGCGCACTCCGCAGCCGCGAGCGCCCCGACGATGACCGTCCACCGTCCTTCAGCGATGCGCCCGGCTCCACGCTCGAGCCCCTGAATGCCGGCAGCACGCCGAAGACCACGCCGACGCTGAGTGACAGCAACAACGCGAAGCACAACACGCGCCAATCCATCGTGAGTGGCACGACGATCGATGTCGGCATCGGCGGAAGCAGCCGCAAGGCCATGGACATCAACACGCGAGCGAGGCCGATCCCGAGCAAACCGCTGCAGAGAACCAGCACGATCATCTCGGTGAGCAGTTGACGGGCGAGCCGCGCCCGGCCGGCGCCAAGCGCCGAACGCAGCGCGAACTCTCGTGCGCGCACGGAGACGCGCGTCAGCATGATGCCCGCGACATTCGCGCAGGCTACGGCCAGGACCAGCGAGACCAGCACCATCAGTCCGCCGGCGAAACCAAACACGAGGTTGCGGTTGCCACCGGCGCGCGAGAACGGAAGCGCGTTCAAGCGTCGCGCCGGGTCGGGCGCGACGCCGCGTTCACGATCGATGGCGTCGCCGATCGCCCCCACTTCAGCGGCGGCCGCAGCGCGCGGTACATCCGGTCGAAGCCGACCGCCAGCGACAACGGTCCCGGCCCGTTCGGCCCCAATCGCGAGCCACAGATCGCAGGCCTCGATACCGGTGCCTTGGAAGCCGGGCGCCGCCACGCCGACCACGGTGACCGGCCGGTTGTTGATCCGCACCGTCTGGCCGACCACGCGGTCGTCGCCGCTGAACGCTCGCCGCCAGTAGTCATGGTTGAACACGACGACGCTCTCGTCGCCCTCGGCGAACCCACGGCCGCGAGCCGGCTGTACGCCGAGCGTCGTGAAGAAGTTCAACGTGACCATCTGGCCGAGGACGGGGTCAGCGGTCGCCGCCTCGGACCGGGCCAGTCCCATGATGCGCGGGAAGAGCCCCTCGGCGAATACCGCGCTGAGTGACGTCGTGTGCCGTGCGATCTCCAAGTAGGCGGCGTAGCTCAATGGATTCAGCCCGCCGTCCCCGCGCATCGTGCCGATGACGACGAGATCGGATGCAGCGGCAATGCCGGTGGGAGGACGAAAGAGCAGGCCATTGGCGACGGTAAAGATGGCGATGTTCGCGCCAATACCGATCGCCAGGGACAGCGCCGCGGTCGCGGCGAACAGCGGGTCGCGCCGCAGCAGGCGAAACCCGTGCGCGCCATCCTGCGCCACGTCCTCGATCCAGCGAAAGGACCGGGCATCGCGATGCTGTACCTGGATCAGCTCAGCGTTGCCAAGCGCCAGCCGGGCGGCACGCCGCGCGCTGTCGGGCGACAGACCGCGGCCTTCGTGGGCCTCCTGGAGCAGGGCGAGGTGTGCGTTGATCTCACGCGCGAGTTCGCCGTTCGGCCGCCGGACGCGCAGCAGGTGCAACAGGCGCTCGACAAAGCGGCGCATAATCTCGTCACTAATTCTGGTCGAGCAGCAGCTGATTGACGAGTGCGGACAGCCGCCGCCAACGCAGCACCTGGTCGTCGACGGCGCGACGCCCGGCTGCCGTAATGGTGTAGTACTTCGCCTCGCGCCGGGTTTCCGTCTGCCGCCATGCCCCTTTGATCCACCCCCGCTGTTCGAGCCGTACCAGTGCGGGATAGAGCGTGCCCTGATTGAGCATCAGCGGATGCTCGGCGACCTGTTCGAGGCGCGACGCCAGGGCGTAGGCGTGCAGCGGCCCCATCGTCGCCAGGGCCCTGAGCACGATCAAGTCCAACGGCCCCCGCAGGAGTTCGATGCGTTCCTTGTCCGTCATGCACTGGCCTTTCTAGTGGAACGACCATAGCTCTCTCTCTACTCGGAAGTCAAGTGGAGCCACACCGACGCAGCCTCTAGCGCCGCCGTACTGCCGCCAGCCCGAAGATTCCGAACACCACCCCCAAGCGAGAGATTGACCGCGCGCTGGGCGGGCTGCTGGCACGCCGCCAGCATGAAGAGCAGTGAGCCAGAGCCGCTGGCCCCAGGGCTTGCGTATCGGGTGGCTGTTCATGCTCGACATCGCCAAGAGTACGAAGCTACCTCGCCCCGACCAGCGACCACCGCCAATTATCGCGAACTATCCGTTAGCCCCCCACGTATTCGGCTCCGGAGGTCTTTGCCACGATGCGACGACTGACGAGCATGTGGACGGCGGCGCTCCTGTTGGCGCTGATCCCGCACGTCACTGCAGGACAGAAGCCCACCGTGGATGTGACGGGTGCCTGGGCGGTCACGATCACGCCATCGTCCGGTGGGACGGTCACCGGCTTGGCGATCTTCAGTCAGGATGGTAGCAAGATCACCGGCATGATCGGACCGGCTGAGACAGACATGATGCCGGCTGAGGGAACCGTGGACGGCGACAAGGTGACACTGCTGCCCCGTCCTCGCACCGGACGCACGGCGGCATTTGCGAAATGCGAGCTGACCGCCACGGCCGACAAGATGACGGGCACGATCGACACAGACAAGGGGGCAATTGAGTTCATCCGCAAGCCGCGGACGAAGCCGAGTCAACCGGAGAAGTAATCAGCCCAGTCAGAGGCTTGTTCTGCGGCCCTCCATGCGCCGTGCGTCGTCATCGCGTCATTCGGGCCTCACGATGGCCACTGGGCGCCGGCCTCACAAAGCGAACTCCGCAACAACCGGGTAATGGTCAGACGCGCCATCAACGGCCATCGGCTCGCGATTGCCGCAGCAGCCTGGTCGATGCCGACGTGATCCTCCACGAACGTCGATCGCGGTGATCAAAGCGCTTGGACCATGCTGCTGCAGTGTGGCGCGGCCCGGTCGACCTCAACTCTCATTTCACTGGCGTTGAGAGCGGTTTGCCTTTTTCGACAATGAACGTAACAAGGGCTTTGATCGGCGTCTTCCCGCGGTTGATACCCTCGTGAACTTTGCCGGGCTCGACGATGATCGATCCGCCCGGCGCATAGTCAGTAAAGGCACCCTCGTTGTCCATTGTGAATGTGCCCTGGGTGAGATAGCCGACCATCGTGCCCGGGTGCCTGTGGCGACCCTCGCGCCCGCCGACTGGAATGGTCGCCTCGACCAGGAGCACTTCATAGCCCGGTACGCCGGCAAGATCCTGTCGCTGAAGGATCGTGCGTTCGACGCCGGGCGCCTGCGTCGCCGTCATCGTTGCTCCCTTCAGTGCGGCTAAAGCGACGAACGTCATCGCGAGCGTCCACCGCCACCCACTGGTCATCAACATCGGACGTCTCCCTTCGAGTGTCTCCGTCAGCGGAGGCAAATCCTCAGGATCGATGGCGAGCCCGGAAGTCGCCGCGGCTAGAGGACCTTCGGGCGGCCACGGGAGCGAACACCCTGCCCGCCGACCATGACGAGCGTGGACACGATCACAAGAAACGGAATGGGCGTGTCGTCAACGGCATGGCCGGTGGCCGCCAGAGCGAATGCAACAGCGGCCCCGAACGCCAGCGGAAACAGCAAGGCCCATCGGGTCTGGATGAGCACCCCAGCGGCCAAGGCGAGCGTCAGGATCAGGATGATCGTCATGGGCACAGCGTGCCACCAACTCTCAGCCCTGTCCAGTACGGCAGCTTCTCCCGGTACGATCGCGAGCACCGGCACGCTGGGGCGTCGAAAGCAACTGCCGACGTTTGCACTACCATCCGGAGCGTGGACTGCGCCCGGCTCGATGCCGGTATGGCACTGGCACGCCGCAGAAGCGCGGCCTGCGGCCTTTCGGGAATGGCACCACAAATCCGGCCCGGGCGTCTCGCGAGTCGGCTCAGATCTGATGTCCGAGCCGCGCCTGAAGCCGCGCGCGGAATCGGCGGCCGACGCGAATCTCCGTTCCCCCCCTGAGCACCGCCACGTAATCGCCGTGCACCTCCTGGCGCAACTCGACCACGAGATCGATGTTGACGATCGCGGAGCGATGAATGCGGACGAAGCGGCGTGGATCGAGGGCAGTCTCGAGCTCGCCCAGCAGAGCGCGATGCAGGTGCATGGCGCCGTCTCGCGTATGGAGGTTGACGTACATGCCCTCCGCCTCAATCCAGCTGACCTGCTCGACCGGGAGCAGCCGCACGCGCTCCGAACCGCGGACGACGATTCGATCGAGCGCCGGACGCGTCGGCGTGGGCGCCACCGGTAGCACGAGCCGCTTGTCTGGGGAGATGCCGAGCAGCGCCTGCAGCTGCGCCATCATGGCTTCTGCATGTCCGGCACGGACGTGGCGCAACGTGTGATCGAGCGTCGCCTGAAACTTCTCATCGCTGAACGGCTTTAACAGGTAGGCGGTGGCGTGCGCCTCGAAGGCGCGCAACGCGTATTCGTCGTAGGCGGTGACGAAGACGACGTCTGGCATGGCGATCGGCGGCCGCTCGCCCATGAGCAGCGAGAGGAGGCGAAACCCGTCCAGCTCCGGCATCTGCACGTCGAGGAACATCAACTGCACGGGGGCGTCGGTTCGCGCAGCCTCGCGCAGAGCATCGAGTGCTTCGGCGCCGCCGGCGCAGGAGGCCGCGAGCTCAATGCGGTTGTCCCGTGCCAGCAGCCGCCGCAACCGTTCCCGCGCCGGCTTCTCGTCGTCCACGATCAGGGTGCGCGCGGCGCGCATGATGGGGTTCGTCATTTCCCCGCTGCCCATCCCACCGTCCCGGGCCGCGGCTGCGCCGGCGAGTCCGGCAGTTCGATCTGGACCTCCACCCCGCCAGCGGCTCCTGGACCCACCTTCAATAGGCCCGGCGTTCCGTACATCTGCTCGAGGCGGTCAGCCACGTTTCTCAAGCCCACACCAGCGTCGCGGCCGAGGCTCCAGTCCTGCGGCAGTCCCACGCCGTCGTCGCGCACGCGAATCTGCAGCGCCCGCCCGCTGGCAATCACGGATACGTCGACATTTCCTCCCGACAGGCGGGTTCCGACGCCATGGCGAATGGCGTTCTCGACAACCGGCTGAAGCAGGAAGGCGGGCACCGCCCGCGGCAGCAGCTCGTCGTCGGCGTGTACGGATACATGGAGGCGTCCTTCAAACCGGGCGGATTCGATCGCCAGGAAGTCGTCGAGAAACGTCAGCTCTTCGCCCAGAGTGACGAGCGGCTGCGCGGTGTGACGGAGCGATGCGCGTAGGAGGTCGGCGAGCTGCGCCATGAGCCGGCGGGCCATCTGTGGGTTCGACTCGGTGAACGCGCTGATCGTGTTGAGCGCGTTGAAGAGAAAATGGGGTTGCAGCTGGGCGCGAAGGCTCTGCAGCCTCGCCTCCACCAATCGGCGCTCGAGGTCAGCCGTCCAGAGTGCCAGTTCGTGCGCCTCACGGAGGCCGCGCCTCACCTGCGCGGCATAGAGCCGGGCGAAGGAAATACCGGCGATCACGGCGTAGATTGGCAGATCCGAATAGAACCGGTCGAGCAGGTAAAGATGGAAGTCGTCCGGCAGGGGGCTGCCTCGTAATGGGCGTGCAGCGAGCCGAAGCCCGACCGTGATGGCCGTCCAGATGACAGCGAGCGGCACGTGAAGGGCGACGCGGACAGGAAGTGTGGTGGCAGCCGCGAGCCGCCGATCGAGTCGGAAGATCAGCGGCGTGACCACGCCCCACGCGTACCACCGCGGCAATGTCCAGGCAAGGGCAACGCTCCAAGCCAGTCCCGCGAAATAGAGTTGCGTCGCGAAGAAGCCAGCCAATGCCGTCCAAATCACGAACGCACCCACCGTCCTCAGGATCCGCGTGGATGGCGGTGTTTTCGCTTCGAGGCTGGCTGCGTGCGACGGTAACGCCATCGTAGTCACGTGACGATCGTACTGTCCGCCATTGGCCGCGTGCCGTCCAGCACTGATTGTTCGCATCGGCCTGCGGGCCGTTCATTGCGGTCACCGGCCGTTCATCACTTCGCCCCGGCGCACGGGACCGGCGCCGTTATGCTGGTCACCGGGAGATGTTCAGATGAGCACCATGCGACTGGGCATTGTCGTATCGGGCACGCTGCTGGTTGCCATGACGATTCCACTGCGTGGCACGGCACAGACTCGCGAGCAGCTGACACCGCATCGTGTGCGGCTCGAATCGGTGGAATACAAGGGCAAGCGCGCTATCAAAGTCACCGAGGATGGCCAGGTGGGCAACGGCGAAGCCTATGCGGTCATAAACGGCGCCGAGTTTCGCAATGGGACCATCGAGGTCGAGCTCGCGGGCCAACCGGCCGCAAGTGCCGGAGAGGGTGCGCGCGGTTTCATTGGGATCGCCTTCCGCCTGCGCGATGGCAAGTTCGAGTACATCTACCTACGGCCGACGAACGGCCGCGCCGAGGACCAGGTGCGGCGCAACCATTCGACTCAATATAGTGCCTTCCCTGATTTCGACTTCGCCCGTTCGCGGAAGGAAGCGCCGGAGAAATACGAGAGCTACGTAGATCTCGAGGCGGGCGTGTGGACCCGCGTGCGGATTGCCGTGCAGGGCACGACGGCGCGGCTGTTCGTGCACGGCGCGCCCCAACCGGTGCTGATCGTGAACGACTTGAAGCTTGGTGACTCGAGCGGCGGCGTGGCGCTGTGGATAGGGCCGGGGACTGAGGGCTACTTCACTGGCCTGGCGATCAAACCGGAGCCCGGCAAGTAGGACCAGATGCCGCGCGTCTCTGCGAAAAGACATAGCACGATGACGCGCGCGTCGATTCTGGGCACCGTAGTCATGCTCGCTCCTCTTGTGGGCGCGGGCATCCTGCGCTCGGTTCAAGTCCCGGCAATCCGCCCCGTGGACGAGGCCACTCTCCGGGCTTATGCAGGCGTGTATCAATGGGAGCCGAGCGGCTTCCTCTATCTCCAGCTCTGGTCAGAACTGTCCGGAAGCAACCAGTTGGTCGCCGTCGACGAACGCGGTGACGTTCGGACCCTGTATCCGACGGAGCCGGATCGGTTTTTCGCAGGACCCGGAGCCGCAGTGTCGGACGCGATCGCATCGCGAATCGAGTTCCAACGCGATCGCGCCGGTAGCCCCGTCTCACTGACGTGGTCGCGGGCCAGTGCGCCAGCCCGACACGCGCGGCGAGTGAACATTGAGCGGCACGAGGACGTTCGTTTCTCCAACGGTGAGGTGCAACTTGCCGGCACGCTGATCAGCCCCATCAGCCCTGGACCTCATCCGGCGGTGATTCTCGTCCACGCGTCGGGCGCCGAAGATCGCGAGTACCTGCTGCCGTTCGCCAGGTTTCTCGTCCGTCACGGGATGGCGGTTCTCGGGTTCGACAAGCGAGGTGTGAGCGGCTCGACGGGCGACTGGAAGAAGGCGTCCTTCGACGACCTCGCCGGAGACGTCACGGCGGCCTTCGCATTCCTGAAGACCCGCCACGACATCAAGCCCGATCAGATTGGCATGTTGGGATGGAGCCAGGCGGGCTGGGTGATGCCGCTGGCGGCCACCCGTGCAAAGAATCTGGCGTTTCTTATCAGCATCTCCGGGGCGGGCGTGTCTGGCGCGGAGACCACGATCGACCAGGCGCGAAACGAAATGACCGCCAGCGAAGTGCGTCCGGAAGTGATCGAGCAGATCGTCGAGCTGATGACTGTGCAGTACAACTACCTGCGGACCGGCCAGGGATGGGACCGATATATCGCAGCTCGCGACAGGATCGTAGCCCGCATGGGCGGCAACCCGCCCGAGGCATTCCCCGACAAGCCGGACGCCCCCTACCTGCAGCTGATTCGGCCGTTGATTGTGTACGACCCGGCGCCCGCACTTCGCGCGACCCGGGTTCCGGTGCTCGCGTTGTTCGGCGAGCTGGACAACAACATCCTGGCCGAAAAGAACCGGTCCGCCTGGGAGGCGGCGCTCAGCGCCGGCCGTAACCCTGACTACACGCTGCGGATCGTGCCGAAAGCAAATCACGCGATGCTCGAGGCCAGGCTCGGCAACAACGCTGAGATGAAATCACTGCAGCGATTCGTTCCCGCTTACAGCGAAATAGTGCTCGACTGGTTGTCCACACGCGTCGACGGGTTCAACGTAACACGGTAGACCAGGTCTTTCACTCGCCGCGGCAGAGCCGACAGCCGGCGGTCTGCTGCGCGGCTGCACCGCACCAACTCCCCGCAGGGCGAACCCCACGCGAAACGCGGCGCGAGTAGCTGCCGCGGATCGCTTCGGCAGCATCTTCAAAGCCACGACGGTTCGACTGACGGCGTTACAATGCGTGTGAACCTCGCATCCCGGAGAATGCACATGCTCCACCGTGTCGCTCCGATCGTGCTTCTGGTCACAGCCTCCACCTTCATTGCGGGCCGCTCGCTCACTCCTCACAGCCCGGCCCCGCTGACGGTTCACGAGTGGGGCACGTTTACCTCGGTCGCGGGAGAGGATGGCCGCGCGCAGGAATGGCTCCCCCGCCAGGCACCTGGTGAGCTGCCGTGCTTCGTCGAGCGGCTCCCGCTCAACGTCAAAGGCTATCTGCCCGGGACCATGCGGATGGAAACGCCCGTGCTCTACTTCTACGCGCCCGCGGCAACAGCGGTGGACGTCAACGTGCGGTTCCGCAACGGGGTGGTGACCGAGTGGTATCCGAGCGCACGCGTGGCGCCGTCGGCACTCGACCTGTCCGCCTACCGTCAGCCGCAGTTCGAGGGCTCGATTTCGTGGTCCGGGCTCACCGTGTCACCGGACGCGGCTCCTGGATTCCTGACCGAGCCAGGCAGAAGCCACTATTACCGGGCGCGTGACACCGACGCGGCCCCGCTGCGACTGGGTTCGCAGACCGAGAAATTTCTGTTCTACCGCGGTGTCGGGCTGTTCCCCTCACCAATCGAAGCGCGAGTCGAACCGAGCGGCCAGGTGACGGTGCGGACATCGTCCGGCGGCCCGATCGGGGATCTGCTGTTCTTTGCGAATCATGACGGCCGCATCGGCTATCGCGTCCACCATGCGGCAGGGAGCAAGCTCGCGCTGGATCCACCCACGTTGGAAGACGAGGCGGACGGCCCTGGACCCGAACTGGAGCAGCTGCTCGTTGCACATGGCCTGTACCCCAAGGAGGCTGCCGCGATGGTGAACACCTGGCGCGACGCATGGTTCGAGGAGGGAACGCGCCTGTTCTACCTGATGCCGCCGGCGATGGTCGACGAGGTTCTGCCGCTCGCCATCCGCCCAGCGCCAGCGTCGATCGTGCGCGCCTTCGTCGGTCGCATCGAGCTCGTCACACCGGACGCCGTGCAGAAGCTCGAGGCCGCGTTGATCGCCGGCGACGCTGCCGTCCTCCGGGGATATGGACGGTTCCTCCAGCCGGTCGCCGATCGGGTGCTCGCGCGAATGAACGAGCGGCAGCGGGTTCCGTTCGAGCAGCGCCTCAGCGCGGTCTTTGCCGCTTCCACCAGCGCTCCGGGAAGCTGCAGGTAACGTCCGCGCTGCTGTATGTCTGGCAGGCCGCTGGCCGCGCGGGAGTGGGCTGCGGGGTGCGACCGAATCACCTCGCGTCGGCCGCGTCGATAACGTCTTCACGGTCGGGACGCTCACGGGACCGCCGCGGTTAACCTGATTTGCTCAAGAGTTCGCACTCGTCTGCGCCGTGGCGTGCGATATGGTGCTCAATCGGTCGAGCGTCCCACCCAGCAGCGCTCACTGCCACCCCGAGCGCAACATGCACGGTACCGGCTGCTTTTGATCGTCATGACCAGCTGGTCAAGAATATGCTGGGCGGTCGTCGCACAACCGACTCGCCGCGTCACTAATTTGAGCAGGAGGCACTTCATGGCCAATCCGCCCGGCAGTTTCATCTGGTACGAGCTGATGACCCCCGATCCCGACACCGCGACGTCGTTCTACCGCGCCGTCGTCGGCTGGACCATCGGTCCGGCGGATCCCGGGCGCTCCGACGGCATGGATTACCGCATGATCGGCAGATCGGATGGAAAGCACGCCGGCGGCGTCCTCCGCATGACGGACGACATGCGGCAGAACGGCGCCTCGCCCCTCTGGCTCGGCTACGTGTACGTCCCAGACGCGGCGGCGGCGGTTGCGGCTATCACTGCGGACGGGGGCAAGGTCCAGATGCCGGTGACCGCGATCCCGCGAGTCGGGGATATCGCCATGGTCACGGATCCGCAAGGTGTCCCGTTCTACGTGATGACCCCGATGCCACCGCCGGACAGACCGGATGCGACGAGCGATGTGTTCTCGCCGACGGAAGTCGAGCGCGTCGGGTGGAATGAGCTGTCGAGCCCGGACCTTGGCGCATCCAAGGCGTTCTACTCCCGCCACTTCGGCTTCGAGTTCAAGGAAGTGATGAACATGGGGCCGATGGGCGACTACTGCTTCATCGACCACCACGGCCAGCGGCTGGGCGCGATCATGCAGCGCCAGGACGAACGTCAGCCGGCAGCGTGGCTGTTCTACTTCCGCGTGCCGTCCGTTGCCGCGTCGAAGGCTGCTGTCGAAGCCAACCGAGGTCGTGTGCTCATGGGTCCGCATCAGGTTCCCACGGGCGAGTGGATCCTGATCGCCGCCGACCCGTCGGGCGCGGGATTCGGCCTCGTCGGCAAGGCCTGACGGAGAAGAGGGCCGGCGCGTCGGGTTGGCGGCGTTCGCGCAGCCCTCGCGGCGCCGGCCTGGCGCATCAGCGCTCACGCGTTCTTCACTGTCCAGCGCTTCGAACTGAAGTGGATCGTCCCGTTGGAACCAGGGCTTTCCACCACGTCGCCCGGTACGACCGGCAGTGCGATCCTCCGCACGTGGTGGCAGTTGGTGAGGGTGCCGATGAGGCCGAGACGTGCTGGACCTCTGGACCGCGCTGAACGGGCCCGGCGATTTCGCGGAAGCCGTGTGAGCGCCGAGATGAAGGTGCTGAAGAGCGCGAGCGTAAGGGTGATCGCCGCGGTGAGTACGATCGCGAGCATGGGCGTCCGGAATCTCGGATGCGTC
>Ga0207701_10002382_pt1 | contig 19514 bp, 33 predicted proteins | sample KBSSwiSSwithPhiX_FD_184294 | JGI IMG/M metagenome (GOLD analysis project Ga0207701, IMG submission 184294) | Switchgrass rhizosphere bulk soil microbial communities from Kellogg Biological Station, Michigan, USA, with PhiX - S5 (SPAdes) (version 2) | ecosystem: Environmental > Terrestrial >... | reverse complement strand
ACCCGTCCGTCCGGCCGGCGTGACGGCTGGCGGCTGGACGGGCGTTGTCCGCGAACCGTTTACCGGCGCCTGGCAGAGCAATCAGGAGATCACGATCGACACCGGTCTGAGCAATCCCACGGTGTTCCGCTGTGTGTCGCTCATCGCCGGCGACATTTCCAAAACGCCGTTGAACCTCGTGGCGCTCGACGCGAACGGCATTTGGATCGTGACGAGCTCGCCGGCGTTTTCACCCGTGCTCCGGAAACCGAACCGCTACCAGACGATCGGGCAATTTCTCGAGCAATGGATCCTCTCTAAGCTGCTCTGGGGCAATGCCTACATCCTGAAGGAGCGCGATCAACGCGGCGTCGTGATCGCGCTCTACGTGCTCGATCCGGCGAAAGTCACGCCGCTCGTGGCGCCGGACGGCGACGTGTATTACCAGCTCGACGCCTCCGACCTGGCCGGGATTCCGGAGGGCGGGATCGCCGCGCCGGCACGCGAGGTCATTCACGACCGCTGGAACTGCGCCTTTCATCCGCTCGTCGGCCTGTCGCCGCTCTACGCGTGCGGCACGGCGACGCTCACCGCGAACAACCTCCAGAACTCCAGCAGTACGTTTTTCGGCAAAGGCGGCCGGCCGACAGGGATGCTCGTGGCGCCAACGGAGATCACGCCGGAGACGGCCGCGCGCCTCAAAGCGCAGTGGGCCGCGCTCGGGCCTGGCGATACCGCGATCGTCGGCTACGGTATGAAGTACGAGTCGATCGATACGACGGCCGTCGACGCGCAATTGACCGAACAACGCGACGCGACGGTCGCCACGATCGCCGGCTGCTTTGGCGTACCCGTGAGCTACGTCGACTCGACGAAGCAACCGCCGTACGCGAACTCCGAAGCGACACAACTCCAGTACCACGCGCAGTGCCTCCAAGTGCACATGGTCAGCCTCGAGCGCGCGCTCGACGAAGGGCTCGAGCTCCCGGCACCGTACGGGACCGAATTTGATCTCGACGCGCTGATCTGGATGGATCAGGCGACGCGCTCGGCCGGCGCGAAGGAGGGCATCTCCTCCGGCGCGCTCACGCCGAACGAGGCGCGGCGCAAGTTCTACGGGCTCGGGCCGGTCGAAGGCGGCGACACGCCGTACCTGCAGCAGCAGCAGTACTCGCTCGCGGCGCTCGCCGAACGCGACGCCGACGCGCCTTTCTCGAAGCCGCCATCGGGGCCGCCTGGAGCCATGCCGGGTACCCCGTCCGAGGAAGCCGTCGCCGCCGCGGTCGGCGCGCTCGCGGAGGCCGAGTAAATGGCGCCGGTCACCTTTCCCGGCCGCGTCTCGATTGCCACGCCGCTCGTGACGCTGATCGAGATGAAAGCGCACCTGCGGATCAGCGACACGGCGCACGACGCCGACGTGTCGGTCATCGCGCTGGCGGCACAGGACGCGATCCTCGCGTACCTCACGACGGCCGCCGATCCGGCCTGGACGACGGCCACGACGCCGCTCACCGTGAAACACGCGATCAAGCTGATGACGACGCACCTGTACGAGCACCGCGGCGACGACATGGATCCGAGCCAGAGCGGCGCCACGCCGGACGCGGATGTCTGGGCCGCGGTCGAACGGCTGCTCGGCCGGCACCGGGATCCCACCCTTGCCTAGTCTCGGCACCTATCGGCACCGCGTGACGCTCGAGGCACCCGGCGATCCCGTGCCGGATCCGGACGGCGGGTTCTCGGAAGTGTTCACGCCGCTCGTGCCGGCGAGCTGGGACTGCTCCATTCAGCAGCCGGGCGCACGCACGCTCGAGGCGATCGGCGCCGGCTCCGTCGTGAGCCAGGCGACGCACATCCTCAAGGGGCGGTACCACCCTGGCATCACGACGCAAACGCGTGTCACCTTCGAGGGCCGGATCCTCAGTGTGCTGTACGTCGCGAACCGGGACGAGCGCGGGATCGAAACCGATTGCGTCTGCGCGGAGGTCGTCACATGACGACGACGATGGCGATGTACCTCCAGGCGCTCGAGGGCTGGCCGCAAGCCGTCGCCGACGCCGCGCGGCCGATCATCGAACGCCACGCGAAAGCCGCGTACGAGGACATCAAAGCCGGCTACCCGGTCGTGACGGGGAAACTGCGCGACGGGCTGTACCTGAAGGACACGGACAAGGGGCCGCTGCACCCGTCGATGACGGTCGGCAACGACGTCTACTACGCCAAGATTTTCGAGGCCGGTGGGATGACGACGGCCGGGCCGAAACCGGCCGGCCGCGTGTTCATTCCGATCACCGTGCGCGAGCGGCGCGCCATGCGGGCCGAGGTCGTCGAACTGCTCGAGCGGAGTGCACCCCGTGGCTAGGCCGGCGACGAGCGCCATCGATCGCGTGCTGCTGACGGTGTTGCAGAACGATGCGTCGCTCGCCGCGCTCCTGCCGGACGGCGTGTACGGCTACCTGGCGCCGGCCGGCCTGAAAGCCTTCGGGCTCGTGACGGTCGTCGACGCGGACGATGAGGGCGTGTTCGGCCACCGCGGCGCCGAAGGGCGCCGGTATGCCGTGCAGGCGCTCGGGCTCTCGCGCGACGTGGCGCTCGAGCAAATCAAAGCCGCCGGCGATCGGATCGATGCGCTGCTCGAAGGCGCGGCGCTCCCGACGCCGACGGACTACGGCTCGATCGACTGCGTGCGGGACGGCTCGATCGATACCTCCGCGCGCGACGAGGTCGACAAAACGCTCTACTGGCACCATTTCGGCGGGTTTTATCAGGTCACGGCGTACTGGCCGGACGCACTCACTGTGGAGGATCTCAATGTCGATTAAGACCGGCCGATACGGCAAAGTCTCCTGGGACGCGGCAGGCGGCTCGACGCTCGTCCAAATCGTCAGCATCAATACGTGGACGGGCAATTTTGCGACCGACTTCGAGGATGTCACCTGCTTTGGCGATACCAACAAGGTCTACATTCCCGGCCTGATGGATATTCAGGGCTCGTTTGGCGGGTTCTGGAACTCGGCCGAGCTCGCGCTGTTCAAAGCGGCGATGAGTCCGACGCCAGGCACGCTGCAGCTCATGCCGAACACGACCGAGAGCGCGTTCTTCTGGCAAGGGCTCGCGTACCTCGACGCCTCGATCGACTGCTCGCTGACGGCGCCGAAGATCACCGGCAATTTCCGCGCGGCCGGCGCGTGGAGCTCACCCGGTCAGGTCATGGCGACCGGCGCCGGACCGGGGACCGGCAACGGCACCTTCACGCCGGCGAACGCGACGCCGCCGCAAAACTTCGCGGCACTCACCGGCGTCACGGCGAACCCGGCCGCGAACTGGACAACGGGACAGTTTATCCAGCTCGCCGACGGCACGCGCGCGAACTGGAACGGCACCGCGTGGGTCGCCGGCGTCCACGCCTGACGCATGTTCGACGCGATCACGCTGCGCGGACTCGAGGCGGCCGTCGTGTGGGGTTATCACACGGCGGCCGTCTGCAAGGCCTGGACGATCACCCGCACGCCGACGGGCTGGGCGCTTGAGGCGACGCTCGCGCGCGTGGACGCGTTTAAGCTCCGGCAACCGGATTTGAAATTCACCGCGCCGCGGAAGGGCGGGTACTTCTGCTGGCCGATCCTGAGTGTCACCGTCGGCACGGCGTCGATCCTGGCGACGCTCGGGCCGCCTGAGAGTTAAGCACCTATGCGCTTTGTCTACCCGGCGACGGATACGCTCACGCTCCCGAACGGCGACACGCTCACCGTCAAACGCCGGCTCAACGTCGGCGAGCAACGCGAGTCGTTTACGGCGTGCTCGACGCTCGTCGACCAGGGCGAAGGCCGGTACGACCGGGTGATCGATCCCCTGCTCGTCGGCCGCGCGCAAGTCGCGGCGTACCTCGTCGATTGGTACTCCGCGGAGGATCCGGCGCCGCCGATTCGCGATCTCGACCTGGCCGGCCGCATGGCCGTGCTCGACAACCTCGAGGATCTGGCACCGATTCGCGAGGCGATCGCGGCACACGAGGCCAAACAGGCGGCCGCGCGATCCGAGGAAAAAAAACGCCAGGCTGGGACGACGCGCGACGATCCGATCTCGCGCTCGCCGTCCGCACTGGCTGGCGCGTCGACTGGATAAGGGAACTCGATCCCGATGACTACGCGATCCTCGTGGAGCTCCTGAGTGGCGATCCTCACTGAGTTTGACGCCAATTTTAACAAGCTCAAAGCGGCCGTCGCCGACGCGACGCTGACGCTCAAGTCGTTTACGACCGACACCGACAAGGTCAATACCGCCTTGTCGAAAATGACGGATCGGTTCAGCGGCGCCAAGGTCATCGAACAGGCGACGCTGATGGCCGAGGCGATCGAGCGCGTCGGCGGCGTCTCGCAACTCACCGAAAAAGAGCTCGCGCAGATTGCGCCGACGGTCGACGAGGCGATCGCGAAGCTCGAAAAAATGGGGCAGACCGTGCCGGAGGATCTCCGGACGATCGCCGACGAGGCGAAGGGCGCCACGCACGAACTGGGCGGCATCAGCGGCGCCGTCGAGACGCTCGCCACAACCGTCGTCGGGTACTTCACCCTCGATGCGATCACGCGCTATATCGGCGCCGTGATCGAGGCCGCCGATCAATTGCAGACGATGGCCGTGCGCGCCGGCACGACGCTCGAGGAGATCCAGCGCCTCGATCAGATTGCGGGGCAGACGAGCACGTCGGTTGAAGCGCTCACCGGCGCCATGCAGGGACTCGAGTCGCGGATCGGCAAGGGCGACGCCGGCGTCACGGCCGCGTTCAAGGATCTCGGGATCAATCTGCAGGCATTCGAGCGCCTGGGTACCTACGACAAGCTCCTGCAAATTAACGGCGCGCTGCGGGATATGGAAGATCCCGCGAAACGCGCGCGGACGCAGAACGAGCTCTTTGGCACTAGCTGGAAGGAGCTCGCGCCGGCCATGCTCGCCGACATGAAGGCGATCGGCGAGGGCGCGCACCTGATGGCTGACGACAGTATCGCGGCCATGGCCGACGCGAAGAACGGCTGGACGGACTACGTCAAGGATGTCCGGGCGAAACTGGGCGACGTCGTCGGGGCGGCTATCGAGGCGAAAGGCTGGCTCGATAAGACGCTCGGACCGACGGGCTACGTCAAAGGCGGCGTCGGCGCCCAGGAAGATCAAGCGGATCTGCTGGCGACGCTCAAGAAGATCCCGCCGCTGACGCTGCCGGTGATCGCGAGCTTTCAGGACGTCGGCCACAGCTACGAGGACCTGGCCGCCGAGTCGGCGAAGTGGGACGAGAAAACCCGCGAGAGTATGCGCCTCAATAAGGAGGCGGCCGACAAGATTACGGCGTACTGGGAAGGCGTCGGCAAGGTGATCGATCGGGTGACAGGCACCGACGCGATCGGCGGCGCGCAGCAATGGGCCGACGTCAAAGCGCGCCTGGACGATCTCGGCGTGTCGCTCGCGTCGCTCTCGTCCAAAGAGCTCGTGGACTTCGACAAGGCGCTCGGCGAGGCGCTCGACGCGATGGCGCGCACCGGCCAGGGCTCGAGCGACTTGTCGATCCAGTGGGGTGCGCTCCAGCGCGACGTGCGCGCCGCGCTCGATCAGTTCAACAACGTCGGGCCACAACTCGATCAGGCGATGATCGATGCCGAGCGCGCGGCGACGACCGCGGCCGCGGCCGAAGTCGCGTACCGCCAGGCGCTCTACGATGCGGCCGTCGCCGAGGATCAGGCCGCGCTCGCGGCCGCGCGCAAAAACGAGGAGCTCCGGAAAACCAAAGCCGCCGCGGCCGACGCCGAGAAGTCGATGCAGTCGCTGTCCTATACGATGAGCTCGTCGTACAGCACCGGCGATCTCAATGAACAGGCGGCGCGCACCGGCGGCCGGATTGCGACCGATTCCTACGGCAACAAGTACGTGTACATTCCCGGCGTCAACGCGCCGCCAGGACGCGCGGCCGGAGGGCCGGTCAGTGCCGGCTCGAGCTATCTCGTCGGCGAGAAAGGACCGGAGCTCTTTACGCCGAGCGCGAACGGATCGATCAGTCCGAACGGCGCCGGGACCGTCGTCAACAACGTGTTCAATTTGGTCGACACCGAGAGCAACCTCGCGCGGCGCGTCTCTGAGTCGATCCTCCGCAGCGTGACGCAGGCGCGCCGGGTCTAGCGATGGCCGTCGCCTCGAACAACGCACTGCTCGGAGTCGGCCGGCTCAATGCCTTCCGGCTGAACTACCTCGAGGCCGGGCTCAAGAAGGTCCGCGATCGCACGCTCGCGATCACGCTCGACGGCGTGCCGCTGAAAGTCCGGCTCGGCAGCGTGCAAATTCACGACGTGATCAACGACGCGCCGAACACGGCGACGCTCACGGTCGACGACGCCACGCCGCCGACGGTCGGCGGCCGGCTGAAGGTCGTGCTCGGCGTCGATCCAAAATACGTGCTCTTCGTCGGCACCTTGCAGGCGGCGCGGCAAAGTTACGTCGGCCGCGTGCACGCCGACGCCTGGGACTGTGAAGCGATCGACGACACGGCGCGCGCGGACTGGCTCCGGCCGTTCGGCGCCTGGCAGAACGTGAGCGCGTCGACCGTCGCGCAGCAGATCGTCAGCGGGTTTATGCCAGGGTTTTCGAGCGCCGGCGTGCAGCTCGGGCTGCCGCCGGTCACGGTCTTTTTGGACGGCACCGAACGCGTCAACGGCGCGCTCCGGCTGCTCGCGAAACTGATCGGCGGCTATTTTTACGTCGAGGATTACACGCTGCACCTGTTCCAGGGCGACGAGCCAGGCGCCAATCCGGACGATGTCACCGGCGCCGGGCTGCTCGAGGAGCCTAGGCTGACGGCCACGTCGGACGACTCGCAAATCAGAACCCGGTGTTTCGGCAAAGGCCACGCCGAGACCACGCTCGAGGCGTGCACGGTCGGCGAGACGCGGATCCCGATCGAAACCGCGGTCATGTTCAACCCGGCCGGCGGCAAGGCGATCTCCGAGTGGCAACGCCTGACGTATACCGGCGTCTCGCTCGGCAGCGCCGGCGCGCTGATTGGGCCAGGCGTGACGCCGAGCGCCGCGCCGGTCGTGGCGCCGTCGGACGGATCCGGCGTCGATCCCGGCGCGCACCAATACGCCTATACCTGGGTCACGGCGGCCGGGCAGACGCTCCCGTCGCCGCTCGCGGCGATCACCGTGCCGAGCACCGTCGCGATCCCGGCACCCGTGCTCGATCGCGTTTACAACGACACCGGCGGCTATGGGCCGCTCGCCGGCACCGTCTGCCGGTACGTGCTGTACGTCGTCAATGCCGCCACGCCGCAAGCCGGATCGGCCGCGAGCAATATCCTCACGCTGAACGCAAACGGCAATTGGGCGCGCGTGCAGTACCGGGCGCAGCCGTCCATGGCCGGCCTGTCGATCGCCGTGTACCGCAGCGACAACAACGGGCCATGGACGGCCGTCACCGGCGCCGGGCCGTACGGCAGCGTCGTGCTGCCGGACACGCCGCAAGATCTCATCGATGCCTATTACGGCGCGATGACGGGCGGCGCGCAACCCGTGTTTCCGACGCTCTACCCGCCGGGCCGCGTCGCGATCTCTGGCGTGGCGGTCGGGCCGTCCGGCGTCACGGCGCGCAAGATCTACCGCTCGACGGCGAACACGACGCCGCTCAAACTGCTGGCGACCTGGGCCGACAATACGACGACGAGCGGGATCGACAACCTGGCCGATTCGACGCTCGGCGTGGCGCCGCCGGCCACGGATGGATCAGGGCTGCAGATGGCCGCCGGGCAAGTGCTGCCGGGTACGCCGACGCTGCCGGTGAGCGGCACGGGCTGGGCGCTGCCGGCGCCGGGCGGGTGGGCCATTCTCGGCAACGGCCAGCAGATCATCCGGTACACCGGCGTGAGCGGCAACACGATCACGGGGATCCCGGCGACGGGGCCGGGCGCGCTCGTGGCGGCCGTCAACTACAACACGACGATCACCGGCGCGCCGATGCTCCTGGGCGTCAACACGGTCGGCTATACGGGCCTGGCGGCCGCGCTCATCAAAGGCGCGCCGATCAATATCTGGGTGCAAGTCGATGATCCCGGCGCGCAGGCGGCGCTCGCGGCACGCGTCGGCGGCTCGGGGATTGTCGAGCACCTGATCGTCGACGAGCGCCGCGGCGAACCGTCGCTGATCGCGCTCTGCAACGCGGATCTGGCGCTCTACGGCCGGCCGATCGTGACGCTGCGGTACACGACCTTCGATCCGAAGTCGAAGAGTGGCCGGCCGGTCCGCGTGCACCTGGCGCAACCGGCGATCGATCAGACGCTCGTGATCCAGGACGTGACAATCGCGACGGGTACCGGGCCGGTCAAGCCGCGGTTCACCGTGACGGCCAGCTCGATCCGCACGTCGCTCGAGGATCTCTTACGCCGCATGGTCGGCACACTGGAAGAAGGGTTTTAGGTATGCCGATCAACCGCGCGCCGTTCAACGCGCTCGTCGACGACACCGGGACCGGGCTCACCGGCAGCATCTGGAACAAGGCGGCGATCCAGAGTGTGCTGCTCGATCCGATCGACGTGCTGCCGTGGACGTATGTCGATGTCGGGACGATCGGGCAACCGGGCGCCGACTGGGATCCGGGGATTGTCGGCAACACGATCGTGCGATTGTCCATGAGCGCGTCGATCACGATCTACGGCATGAAACCCGCCGCCGCGCTGTACCCCGGGCAACGGGTGGTTCTGCATGCCGTCAGCGATCCCGCCTCGATCCTGAGCCTGTACCACGAACACGGCGCGCCGTCGCCCGGCTGTTTTCTGCACTGTCGCAAGCAACCCGTCGTGGCGATCAACGGGTACTGGGCGTGGGTCGAGTTTCAGTGGGCGCCGGGGGGCTGGATCATGGGCGGGTACGGCAGCGGGATCGGGGGCGCCTAATGCCGCAAAAGCAATACGTTCAGAAGCCGTACAAGGTGAACGCCGAGCCGTACGACGCGTACGCCGATCCGCTCCAACCCGGCGTCTGTCGCTGCGTGCCGGATCTCCCGCCACACGTCCACGTCGGGGGCGGCGAGCTCGTGATCCTCGCCGTCGGCGACTGGATCGTGCAGGACGCGTGGAGTCCGCACGCGTGGCACGTCATACCGGACGAGGAATTTCAGGATCGGTTCGGCGGGACCGGGCCGCCGACGCTCGGCGCGTGACGCCGGGCTGGCTGCTCCTGCTGGCGCTCGTCGGCCTGTACCTGCTCGCGCGCGCGTCGCGCCGCTGACACAAACCATCGCCATTTGTGCTGGCGGTTTGTGTCAAAACGGAGAAGTGTTTCACGTGCAACAACTTAGCGTTACGGCCATCTTCCTAGCCGAGGATCACGGCCGCCTCGCAGTCTCGCGCCGCGAATTCTCAAAAACACCAATGAAATCAGGGGTAAATCGGCCTATTTCGCGCGATCGCGCGGCGCGCCGTCGGTCCCGATTTGTGCCAGTTTGTGCCGGGGGAAAGACGCATTTGTGTCAAACCGCGGTCGAATTTGTGTCAAAGCTCCGGCGCCGTTCGGCGGCGATCGCGGCGGCCAGGCGCCGGCTGACGAGCGCGGCGGCCGCACGGTCGACGATCCGGTTGGCACCTTTGGCGTACCGCTTCGTCACCTTCGAGTCTTCCGCGTGGCCGAGGAACCGCGCGACGGTCGCGAGATCGCGCGTTTCGGCGTACAGCATGGTCCCGAAGCTATGCCGAAGATCGTACTGCGTCGTCACGACGGCGCCGGTCTCGTCGACGACGCCGGCGGCCGCGGCGGCGCGCGTCCACGCTTCGTAGGTCGTCGTCCGATCGAAGGGACCGAACAGGCCGGCGCGGTCGAGCGCGCGGAACTCGGCGACACCCTGCTCGGTGAGCTCGATCGTGCGCGCCTCGACACCCTCACCCTTGAGGCGCGGCGGGAGCTCGACGACCGCCTCGGAGAGCCGGACGCTGGCGCGCGTGAGCTTCGCCAGGACGCCGGGCGGGATCCCGGTATAGGCGAGCACCCGGAGCCGGTAGTACGCGCCGCTCGGCGTGCCGTCGCTCCGGCGTGGCTGGACGTGCGCCAGGATGCGCGCGATCGTCTCGTAGTCGAGCGCACGCGGCGCGCCGTACTTGGGCGCCGGCGGTTTCTGCACGCGCTGCACGGGATTCTCGCCGTCGGCGCCGTTCAATTCCTTAAAGAAGGTTTGCAGGATCGAGGCGCGCTTACGGACCGTCACCGGCGCGACGCCGGCGGCGAGCCACGTTTGCATCACGATCTGGATCTCCTGACGCGTGATCGAGTCGCGCCGGCGATCGCGGCCGAGCGCGCCGGCCCATTGGTGCAGGATCGCGATCATGCCTTTGATCGTCACCGTCGCCGCGCGCAGTTTCCCGAACTGTCTAATATCGGCGGCGAAGGAGTCGGCTGGCGGCGCGTCGAGGGCTGGCGCGGGTTTCTGATCCTCGCGCCACTTCACCATCGTTGATTCGGCCGTGCCGGCTGGGAACGGTTGCCAGGTCCGCACGCCGCGGATCATCTTCGAGACTTGATAGGAACCGTCTGCACGCTGGCGGATGCCGCGCGCGAGTTTTGTTTTCGTCGTTCGCTTCATGGCTTGGCTTTGTGGTTGGGGGATTGTTTCGGGAAGCGCCGCGGCCGATTCCAGTAGGGCGACTTGCAGCTTGGATTGGGACACGCCGCCGGCGGCGTGCCGCGGTCGCGAGGCCACCATTTGTAACCACAGCGATCGCAACAGAAACCGGGCTTACACACCATGCATTTGCTCATCGTCCGGAATTCTCTCCCGACGCGTGGCTTGTCGAGTATACGCCGTCGGACCCCATGGGTTTGCTCACCATAGGGTCCGATACGCCAATCCCAAGCGCTTAGGTGTAACCAGTTGCACGGCCGAGATTCTGTGTAACTGGTTACACTGTAACCAGTTACAGACATCTAAATTTGAAGTGAATTTTTCTCGAAAACGCCGCGATTTTATGTTTTACCGTCCGATCGTCGCGGGTCTGAAACCCGCGTCAGAACTCGCCTGACGCGCCGTATATCGTCGGGCCTAATCGAACGGAGCCGGCGATATGCCACGACAGTCGGCGACGACCACGACGACCACCACCACCACCGTGAGTCCGCTCAAGGTCGCGATCGTCCGGAGCGGGATCATGCAATGCGACCTGGCGCGTAAGGCGCGGATGACCGAACAACGGCTGTCGCGCATCGTGCAAGGACACCTGTCCGCGTCCGACGATGAACAGGACCGGCTGTCAGAACTGCTCGGCGTACGCCGGCGCGCACTCTTTCCGCCGGTCACGATCCCATGACGCCGGGTTGCTACACGATCGCGCAACTGCTCGAGCGCCTGCAGATGTCGCGCTCGGTGTTCTATCGCGAGCACCGGGCCGGCCGGCTCCCGTTCCTCGAAGAGCTCCGGCCGCGGATTGGCGGGACGCCTCGGTACCGCGCCGATCTCGTCGATCGCTACCTGGCCGGCGCGTGGAAACCGGCGCCGGTCGCCGTACCCGGCCGGCGCTATTTCAAAAAGGCCGGCTAAATGCTCGCGCGCCTCTGGTGTCGCTGGGTGCGCGGCCACGCCTGGATCCGCACCTTCTACCGCGGCCGCGTCTATCTCGAGTGCTGTCATTGCGGCGCCAAAACGAACGGCTGGGAGGTACTCACATGAACACCGAACTCGCCGCGCCAGGCGTCGACGCCGAGACGGTCGCACGCGTGCTCCTGCGCGGCAATCTCAAGGACTTGTCGGCGGCGCAGAAGGTGAGCTACTACCGCGCCGTCTGCGAATCCGTCGGCCTGAACCCGCTGACGCAACCATTCGACTATCTCGTGCTGAACGGCCGCGAGATCCTGTACGCGAAACGCGAGGCGACGGAGCAATTGCGCCGGCTGCACCAGGTCTCGATCACGATCCAGAGTCGCGAGCTCGTCGGCGAAACCTACATCGTCTCGGCGCGCGCCTCGACGCCGGAGGGCCGGACCGACGAATCGATCGGCGTGAAGTCGATCGACGGGCTCAAGGGCGAGGTCAGGGCCAACGCGATGATGACGGCCGAGACGAAAGCGAAGCGCCGCGTGACGCTGTCGATCTGTGGGCTCGGCATGCTCGATGAAACCGAAGTCGCCGACATTCCCCCGGCCGCGAAAGGGCAGATGGTGATCGACGCGCCGCCGCCGGAGTGGGAGAAACCATCCGATCCGGACGAACCGGCGCCGCCGGAGGGCTACGTGCGCGTGATGGCCGTCGAGTCGACGCCGACGAAAAACCCCAACGTGCTCAAGTTTGCGATCACGCTGTCGAGCGGCGAGGTCGTGACGACGATCAACAACTGGCTCGCGTCGATCGCCGAGGACGCGCGCGAGAAACGCACGCCGGTCAAGGCCGAGACGAAAACGACGAAGTGGGGAACCGATCTTGTCAGCCTGAAGGCGGCCGCGGATCCGGAGCGGCAGCCGGAGCTCCCGCCGCTGAACGCCGACGACATCCCCTTCTGACGGAGCACCAACATGGATCGCGATGAGGTCGACGCACTCGCCGCCACGATCAACCGGCGCCTCGAGGCGATGGAGCGGCGCCAGGACGACTGGATCGCCAACGCGAATCGGACGCTCGTCGACCTGCGCGAAGAAACCGAACGCCACTTACGCAAACTGGGCCGGATGCTCGAGACGCTCGACACGCTGGTCGACTGACTGTGAGGCCGAATCTATGCCGTATGCCTTTGTGCTCTACCCGATGCCCCTCGACGCGCACGTCACTCTGAAACCCGATAGTGCCGGCGCGATCGAGGGGATCGCGTACAGCGATGCCTCCGGACGCGCCGGGCAGCTCTGTACCGTCGCCGACAGTGTCCCGAACCAGCAAGGCGCGGAGCTCAATCTCGAGGCGCCGGGCTATCTCCCGTTGCGCGTGCGCGGGTTTCTCGTGCTGCAGAAGGACGGCGCCGCGCGGCTGCAAGTCGACGATTACACGCTCTCGCCGGTACCCGTCGCGCCGGAGCCCACACCGCCGACAACCGGCGGCGATCCGGCGTCGATCATTAACGCCGTGTATGCGACCGGCCAGTACAACCTCGCGACGCACGAGGGCTGTGGACAATTCACCGAGGGCTGTCTCGCCGCGCTGATGGCGCAGGCGTCGCCGATGTGGGGCCACATCCTGAAAACGCCGGGTCAAAACCAATACCAGGGCCATGCGGTCGACGCGCTGATGCTCCTGGCGGGGCCGGGCAACGGCATCTTTGACATTATCCAGAGCTCGGTGTCTCCCGAGGCGAAACCGCAGTACATCCGCCAGGGCGATCCGGATCCGGATCTCTGGTATCAGCCGTCGACGGTCGCCGGCGTCAGCCTCGTCGCAATGCCGACGCGCCTGGTGCACTACACCGGGCTCGTGCGCGCCACCCCACACGCATGACGGGGATCGCTGTCATGCGGTTAGACGGGCTGTTCTGGTGGATCCCACGCTGGCTCAAATCGTCGGCGAAAATGAAAATGACGCTCGAGCAACAAGGCGCCTACCGCAATTTGCTCGACGCCGCGCAACTCCGCGGCGGCGCGCTCCCAGACGATGAGCGGATCCTCGCGCAGGCATGCGGGGATCCGACGCGCTGGAAAGCGGTTCGTAAAGCCGTGATGCCGTATTTCATTAAACGCAAGGACGGCTGGCACAACGAGACGCTCGACGAAGTACTCGCGCAATCGATCAAGCGCGCGGAAAAACAACACGCCTATCGCGAACGCAAGCGCGGTAACGGACATCGTAACGAGGCCGGTAACTCGCATCGGTAATCTGTATCTGTCACTGTCTCTGTCTCTTTGAATGGAAGGTGATTGCCTCTTCCGGAGGTGGTTTCATGGCGATCGGTTCTGATTATTGGGAGAGTAGTACCACGGCACGCCGTGCTTTCCCGGTAGTGGGCGGAAAAGAAGGGGAAAGAAACACAACACCACGATTGCTCGCGAAACTACTCCGAGAAGTGATCGCCGGCCAGGACTACCGCACGATCGCCGACGTTGTCGCGGATCTCAAAACGCGCGCCGGTCGATTGCGGATTCGCTGGACAACTGACGATATTCGCGACGCGCTCGCAATGGTGCAACCGCAGATCCACAATGCCTTGATCAACACAACGCCGACGCCGCGGGAACTACCAGGCGTCGAACCGATCCCACAAGCGCGCACCGAGGAAATTCTTGAGGAGGTCGAACGGCGCTGGCGTGGAGACGTAGCACCGCAACCGTTGAAGCAATGCACTCAGTGTGAAGGTTGGTACGATCCGCGGGTGTTTTTCCGGCGTCACCACGGGACAAATGCACTTGTCCCGCAAGGCACTCGAGCGATTTGTATCGGCTGTGAACAGGACGCGCGCGACAGTGACAAAAGCCAGGATCGTTGGCCGACAAAAATCCGCGACACGATCCGGCGACACGCTGATCGACTCAAGGTACAGGTAGGCGAGCTCGAAGAGCGATACGGCTGGAATTTCGAGCGGCTCTTACATGAGGCGCGACATGCGTACGCGAATGGGTGCAGCTATTGTGGCAAGCCTTACTTGGAAATGGGCCACGGACTCAACGATTTAACGCTCGACATTTTCAATCGCACAGAGGCGCCGCACTACAGCACAAACGTCCGATGGTGCTGCCAGACGTGCAATCGAGAAAAAGCCAAAACACCGCCGGCGATCTGGGCGGCGAAACTCGCCGCCTGGGCGCAATGGGAACGGAACAAACGCGAACGGCTCGATCGGCCGGCCGTCGCATACACACAAACAACCTTGTTTGATTTGCTATGAAATTTTCCGGTGACTGAAAGGGAACACCATGTCGGATACCGCCAACATTACGCAGGAACGCGCCGCTAATCGGTTTCACCAAGTGTCGCGGATCGAGCGCGAGCTTCAGGCGAAGCTCGGCGAGGTCGCCGCCTGTCAGGCGCATCTGAAGGAACTAAAAGAGGAGGCCGACGGACTGGCACTCCGGATGCGCGCGGCCGCTCGCGACGAAGGCGAGCTCCCGCTATTCGGGATGTTCGACTAAAGAGTGCACGAACTCGATGGCTCAGTTCTGGGGCTACTCGACGCGGCCGCGGACGTGCGGGAAGTGCAACACGGCCATTCCGGCCGGGACCGTCGCGCTCCGGCTGAGTCTCGTCCCGTCAGGCGCCGAGCTCTGGCGTTGCCAGGGCTGCGCCGGGCCGCCGCCGGCCGACGTCGTGCTCGCGGTCGAGGCGCCGCCGTCCGAGGCGCTCGAGGCGCGGTTTCTGGCACGCCTGAAGGACGTGATCCGGACGTCGCGGCCGGACTGGAAAGCGCGCCAGAGCGGCGAGGACGCATGATGCAGCTCGTCGAATATCCGCTCGCGCTGAAGGGCAACCGCTGGGCGCGCTTGCGGCTCCCGTCCGACTTCAACGAAGGCGACTTACCGCGCGTGATTGCCTACTTACGGACGCTGGCGCTCGAGGCGCCGCCGGACGAACCGACGCCGAACGGGGAAGCCGCATGAGGCGCGATGACGATCCCGATCCCCCGGTGCTGCACTTCTGCCTCCGCTGTGGCGCGGTCTTGACTGAAGAATGGCCGTATGCCGCGTGTGAACCCTGCGGGAAGCTCCCCTGTCCGCACGGGCGTCCGGTGCACGATTGCGCGCAGTGTGATGCCGACGGCGATTTTGCCTTTGACGCGGCTCGAGAAGAGCGGATGTTCGGACGGGACCGATGAGGCGCGTCGGCCAGGCACGCCGGCGGGACACGGTCGAGGCGTCGATCGTCGAGGCGCTGCAATCGCTCGGCGCGGTCGTGATCCCGATCTCCGGCAAAGGCGCGCCGGATCTGCTCGTCGTGTTTCGCGGCAAGCTCTGGGCCGCCGAGATCAAAACCGGGAAAGGCACCTTGACGAAAGCGCAGACGACCGCCGGCGCCGGCACGCTCTGGCCGATCTGGCGCACGGTCACCGACGCGTTTACCGCACTGGGAGTCGACGCATGAAACCGAAACCGAAAGCGATCCCGGCCGACGTCGTGGCGGCGTCGTATGTCGAGCTCACCGTCGCGATCGTGACGCTCGAGCAACGGCTCGAAGCGCTCGAGCACCATTTCGACGAGTTGCTCGTCGCCTTTCAGGCGTACATCACGGTACTCGACGAGAAGGATCCGGCGTGACGAGCCTTCCCGGCATGACGCACTACACGCGCGGCGACGAGCCGGTGAGTCGCGCCGGCTGGACGACGGCCGTGTGCGGCGAGCGCGTCAACGAACACTGGGGCGACACCGACAACCAGGCGCCGACCTGTCCGAAGTGCCGGCTGTGGCTCACCGAACGGAACCGGCCGATCCCGGTGAATGGGGATCGCGTTGTCTGATCCGACGCCGGTCGTGGCGTACCGTTTCACGATTGCGCTGTCGCAACACGAGGCCGAGGCGCTCGCGCGTGGCGTCGTGCCACAGGCGGTACAAGACTTGGTCATTAGCCTGCTGATCGACGTGCAGGCGCCGCCGGCCGAGGCGCTCGAGGGCATGGCGCGCCGGAGGAAAGCAACAGCATGACGAAACACCGGCTGCACCATGCACACGATCTCCGCGGCGCGCTCCGGGCGGCGCAGGGCGGCGACGTGATCGAGCTCGAGGCCGGCGCGACGTTCACCGGCAATTACGAACTCCCGCCGCACGACGGCGCCGCACCCGTCACGATCACCACCGCCGGCACGCCGATCCCGCCGCCGGGAACGCGCGTGACGCCGGACGACGCGCGCACCTTTGCGAAAATTCAGCCGGCACCCGGCGGCCAACCGGGGATCCGGACGGCACCCGGCGCCGCCGGCTGGACCCTCGTCGGGCTCGAGCTCCTGCCCACACCGGGCGGCGTGAACGACATTCTCGGACTCGGCGACGGCTCGCCGGCGCAGGATACCGTCGCAAAAGTGCCGCACGATCTCACGGTCGAGCGCTGCTCCATTCACGGCGATCCGGCGACGGGGCAGAAACGCGGGATCAGCCTGCACGCCGGCCGCACGACGATCCGCGATTGCGACATCCGGCACATTTTCACCGTCGGCCAGGACTCGCAGGCGATCATGGGCTGCAACGGGCCGGGTCCGTGGCACATTGAAAACAATTACCTTGAGGCGGCGAGCGAGAACTTTCTCGTTGGCGGCGACACGGTCCGCATTGCGAATCAACTCCCGTCGGATATCACCTTCACGCGCAACACCGTGGCGAAGGATCCGGCGTGGCGCGGCAAGGGCTACAACGTCAAAAACCTGCTCGAGCTCAAAACCGGCGTACGCGTCGTGATCGATCAGAACACGTTTGATCACAACTGGGCCGGTGAAGGCCAGAGCGGCTATGCGATCGTGTTCACGGTCCGCAACGAGTACGGCGCGAACCCGTGGGCGACGATCGCCGACGTACGGTTCACGCGTAACACGATCCGGCACTCATCGGGGCTATTCAACATTCTCGGCCAGGACGATCGGGGCAGCGCCTATCCGTCGGTGCTGTTACAAAACCTGCTCATCGAGGACAACACCGCGTACGACATTAACCAAGAGGGCGGCGGCGCCGGCCACTTCGCGCAAATGCAGAAGGGCGATTGCATCACCCTGAACCACAACACCGTGATCACCGAGCAAGCCGGCCAGGCCGTCACGATCTATCTCCTGAATGGGCCGCTCACGAATTTCGTCCACACGAATAACATTTTTCCGAATCACGGATTGTGTGTGTTCGGCGACGAGGGCAAGGGCGACGGGATTCCGACGCTCGAGCATCACGCACCCGGCTACGTGTTCGCGCGGAACGTCGTGTACGGGCCGTGGGCTGCGAACTATCCGCCGGATACCCATTTCGCCGAACCGGATATTACGGCCGTCGGCTTTGTCGACGTCGCGGCGCATGATTACCGCCTGGCGCCGAGCTCCCCGTATGCCGGCCAGGCGCTCGACGGGACCGATTGCGGCGCGCGCCAGGATCCGCCGGTCGAACCGCCGGTCGCCGCCTGTACCCATACCCACTTGCGCTGTACGCAGTGTGGCGAGGAGTGGATCCATGCCGGAGCCTGATGACGAGGTCGTGATCGAGGCGATGGAAACCTACGGCGGCTCCTTCGTGCGGGCGCTCGCGCTGCTGTACCGCACGGCCGATCCGCTCAACCGCGCGCGCGTCCGGCACAGTTTCAGCGATTACTTCGAGGAGTACCGCGCGCTCGTCGCGCGCCGGAGGGATCACAAGTGATACAGGTGCATCTCGTGCTGCTCGTGCTCGCGTTTGTCTGTTTCTGCCTGGCCACCGCCGGCGTCTCGGCGCGCATTAACCTGATCCCGCTCGGCCTGGCGCTCTGGATCCTCACGCTGATCGTCTGATGCTGCTCGCCATGTTCGCGATCGGGTTTCTCTCAGGCGTCGCGACGCTGATCGGCGTCGTGTGGTTCTTCCTGCACGACGAGATCGCCGGGCCGGATGATCCCATAGGACGGTTCCACTAATGGAACCCGTCTACACCGGCCAGGCGCTGTACAAAGCACTCCAGGCGGAAGGATTCGAGCTCCCGCCGAATTGCGGCGATATTGAGCTCCTGATCCCAGTGAGCGGCGTGATCCGTCTGGTCTATAGCGAGATCGTCCGGGGCGATCGGCTGGCGCTCGTCGGGCGCGCGATGCAACGCCTCGCGGCCGAATCGAAAAATAAGAAGGCCGATGGATAGGCCGCTCGCGTACTGCACCGAACCCGGCTGTCCGATGCGGGTACCTCGAGGCCGCTGCGAGGCGCACGCGCTCCCGCCACGCCAGGAGTCCGACCGGGACGACGTCGCCGTACGCCGCTGGTACCGCACGGCACGCTGGACGCGCTTACGTCTGGCTGTGCTCGTCGATGCGGCGTATACCTGCGCGGACTGTGGCGCCGTGCAGCTCCGGCTCGAGGTCGACCACGTCACCAAACACCACGGCAACCCGGCGCGGTTCTGGGATCGGGGCAATCTCCAGGCGCTCTGTCCGACCTGTCACACGAAGAAAACGAATCGAGGCGAGTAATGCCGGACACGATCGAAGTGAATCTAATCGACGGACGCCGTGTGCACTACATGGCGACGGTCGAGCGCGAACTGGCACAGACAACTGAGGCGATCGCCGGCACAAAGGCGAGCCTCAAAGATGATTGCGCGCGGCGACGCCGAGCTCCCATTCGAGGACGAATGACGCGCACGGAACAAATCCTCGCCGCGCTCGTCGTCGTCGTCGCTGGCGCCATGCTGGTGCTCGGGCTGGCCGGATGGCGAGACCGGTAACCTGCGGCAAGTGCGGCACCGCGCTCGTCTCGGCGCGTGGCTACGCCGAACGCCTCGATCCGGTCGATCGCGTGATCGTCGGGTTCCTCGATTGCCCACACTGTCAGGCCGTGTATGTCTACATTCGAACGCGTATCGGACGAGAAACACGACCGAACCGCCGAACCCGAATCCGTCGAATCGACAGAACCGACACCGGGGGGAGCATGAAAGGTTGGCACGATTCCTCACGCGAAC
>Ga0207701_10002380_pt1 | contig 19517 bp, 23 predicted proteins | sample KBSSwiSSwithPhiX_FD_184294 | JGI IMG/M metagenome (GOLD analysis project Ga0207701, IMG submission 184294) | Switchgrass rhizosphere bulk soil microbial communities from Kellogg Biological Station, Michigan, USA, with PhiX - S5 (SPAdes) (version 2) | ecosystem: Environmental > Terrestrial >... | reverse complement strand
CCGCACGACCGCGAAAAGTGCCGTTGCCGTGGCTGCGCAAAGGATTATCGCGCCCGCAGCGGGTTGAGCGGTTTTTGCAGTATTTGCCGATCACTAAAGGACCGTTGGCGGGTAGGAAAATGCAGTTGCTGCCGGAACAACGGCGGTTTGTTTACGAGGTTTACGGCAATCTGGAGCCGAGCGGCCTGCGCCGGCGGCGGCTGGCTATCAAGAGCGAACCCAAGGGCAACGGTAAGACGGGGCTGATCGCAGGGCTGTGCCTGGCGCACCTGTTGGGACCGGAGGCGGAACCGAGAGGCGAGGTTTATTCCGCGGCGATCGACCGGCAGCAGGCCGGGCTGATCTTTGCGGAAATGGCCGCAATTATCAGCGAAGTGCCGGAATTTGGCGTGCGGGTGAATATCCAACGTTTCCACAAGCGGATCGAAGACTTTGAAACAGGCTCGACCTTTGAGGCCTTGTCGGCTGATGCGCGCCGGGCACACGGCTTGTCGCCGACCCTTTTTGCCTACGATGAGTTGGCGCAGGCGAAAGATCGCATCTTGCTCGACAACCTGATCAACGGGCTCGGCAAGCGGAAGGAAGCGCTCGGCATCATCATCTCGACCCAGGCGCCGGACGACGATCATCCGCTGTCGGAGTTGATCGACCGCGGCCTCGGCGATCCTAGCGGCTCCACCTATGTCGAGCTCCTGGCCGCGCCGGAAGATGGCGATCCGTTCGACGAGCGCACCTGGCGCGCCTGCAACCCGGCGCTCGGCAAATACCTGTCGCTGCGGGAGATGCGGGAGGCTGCCGAGCGGGCGCGGCTGATCCCGGCCTTCGAGTCGAGCTTTCGCAATCTGCGGCTCAATCAGAGGATCGACTCGCGTGAAGAGGACCGCCTGGTGTCGCATGCGGTCTGGAAAACCGGAGAGGTGCCGATCGATCGCGAGCGGCTGCGGGGCCGGCAGTGCTACGCCGGGCTAGACCTGTCGGGAAAGCACGATTTGACCGCTCTGGTGCTGGCGTTTCCCGACGACGACCCGGAGCCGAGCTTCGATCTCCTGCCGTTTTTCTGGACCCCGGAAGGACAGTTGGCGGCACGCAGGCCGGTTGAGCGCGAGCGCTTTCGGGAGTGGATCGGTCAGGGCTTCATGACCGCGGTGCCGGGGCCGACGGTGCGCTTCGGCTATGTGGCGCAGCAATTGGCTGAGCTTAGCCGGGAGTTCGAAATTCAGGCAATCGGCTACGACCGCTGGCGGATCGACGACTTCAAGACCGACCTCGACGACGTCGACGCCAATTTCCCGGCGCCGCTGGAGCCTTTCGGGCAGGGCTTCAAGGACATGGGGCCGGCCGTCGAATGGTTTGCGGAGCTGGCGCTGACCGGGCGTCTGCGGCACGCTGGGCATCCGGTGCTGACGTCGTCGGTGGCGAGCGCCATCGTCATCACCGACCCCGCCGGCAACCACAAAGTCGACAAGGAGCGCGGCAACAAGCGCGGCATCGTGCGGGTTGATGGCGCGGTGGCGATGCTGATCGCGCTGGAACTGGCGAAGCGGGCGCGGGCGATCGTGCCCATCAACATCGAGACGCTGATCGCATGAAACTCCGAAAAAAGCAGTTGGCGGCGCCGCCGCCCGCTGACGATCCGCTCGAGTTCGTCATGAGCGACGGGTCGGTGGATCGCATGGGCGACGTGCTGGAACCGGAAGGATGGAAGCTCGACGCCTTCCACAAAAACCCGATTGCGCTGTTCTCGCATGATCCGCGCCTGCCTATCGGCAAGTGGCACGATGTTGGTGTGCGCAAGGGGCAGTTGACCGGGCACCTCGAGTTGATGCCGGCGCAGACCGATCTGCAACGGCAGATCCAGACCGCGGTGACCGCTGGCGTGCTGCGTGCGGTCAGCGTGGGCTTTCACTCGGACAATTTCGAGCCGCTCAAGAACGGCGGCCTGCGCTTCCTGGAAGCTGAGCTTGTCGAGTGCAGCTTGGTTTCGGTGGGCGCAAACCCGAATGCCCTGGCGATCGCGAAATCGCTCGGGATCTCCCCGCAAGGGCAGCGCTTGCTTTTCGGCGTGTCAGCCGATGACGAGCCGGCGGTGCCGCGACCCGGGCTTCATGGCGTGTCAGCCAGAAAGGAACCGACGAACCGAAAGCTTGGAACCATGAACTACAGCGAACGCATCGAAGCCGCGCAGCAGGACGTTGTTGCGCTGCAAGACCAGTTGGCGGGCCTGCCGGATGCCGAGGACGTGCAGAAGGTATCCGACCTCACTCAGCGCATCACGGAGGTAAAAAACAAGATCTTTGCCTGGGTGGAGGCAGAGAAGGCATTGGGGTCCGAGGCGGCGCCGATCACCGTTCCGAAAGAGCGGATCTCGGTGTACTCGCCGACGCAGGCGTTGCCGGCGACGGCACCGAAAGCCTGGGCGATGCCCAAGCGGAAAACGGCCGAACCCGGCGATTTCTACCTGCGCCACATGGCGGCAAAGACGCTGGCTTTTGCGGAGAACAAGCACGTCGACCTCGTGCTACAGGAACGCTACGGCAGCTACGGCGACTACGAGGCTACCAGGGGCGTCCACGAGTGGTTTCAGCGGGCCGCCACCGCGCCGGCGACGACGGGCACGGCAGGATGGGCGGCCGAACTTGCGATTGTCGGGCAGGGCGACTTCATCAACGCGATCATGGCGGGCTCGATCTTTCAGCCGGTGGCGGCTCGCGGTTTTTCCGTAACGCTCGGGCGCAATGCCTCGATCAGCATGCCGACGCGCGTGGCGACGCCGACGATTGCCGGCTCGTTCGTGGCGGAAGGTGCGCCGATCCCGGTGCGGCAGGCGGCGTTCACCACCGTCAGCATCGGCCTTAAAAAGATGGCGGTGATCACCTCCTACACCCGCGAGATCGCCGAGCACTCGACGCCGCAGATCGAGCAGATTTTGCGGCAGTTGATCATCGACGACACGGGCATTGCCGTTGACACCACGTTTATCGACAACGTGGCGATATCGGCGATCCGCCCGGCCGGCATCCGCAACAGTGTCTCGGGGCTGACGCCGACTGCGGGCGGCGGGATGGCGGCATTGACCGGCGACATCAAGGCGCTGACCGGCGCGCTGGCGACGGTCAATGCGCTGCGCAGCCCGGTGTGGATCATGAACCCGGTACAGCGGAACTCGATCTCGCTCACCGAGAGTGTTGGCAACGGCTTTCCGTTCCAAGACCAGATCAACGGCGGTACCCTCGTCGGCTACCCGGTGGTCGTCTCTTCGACGGTGCCGGTCACCATGGTGATTCTGATCAACGCCGCCGACCTGATGGTGGCGCAAGGCGACGCGCCGCAGTTCTCGGTGTCGGATCAGGCGACGATCCACTTCGAGGATACGACGCCCTTGCAGATCACCACGGGCGCGCAAGGCTCGGCGGTGGCGGCGACCCCGGTGCGCTCGATGTTTCAGACTGACAGCCTGGCGCTCCGCATGATCTTGCCGATGAACTGGGCCATGCTGCGCGCCGGCAGCGTCGCCTGGGTGACGGGCGTCACTTGGTAAGGCGTTACACCTGGCTGAAGCCGGCTTCGTGGCTGCGAGGCCGGCGCTTCGAGAAGGAACCGACCAATGGCAAACGAGCAAATCGCGCAGGAGTACGCGCAGCGCAAGGAACGGGTGGCGACTCTGACGAACCTGACGCTGCAATCGACGGACGGGTCGGTGCTGCCGCCGACGCCGACGCAGGAGGAAAACGACAAGCTGGCGCTGGGGCTGATGCATCCCGACGAAAAGGCGCAAAGCCCGCAGGATAAGGCGATGCCATCCGTGGCGGCGCAGCAGGCGTATCTGGCGAGCGGCGAAGCGTTGCCGCAGGCGCCGCCCGCGGCTGCGGCACCACGTCCATCGGTGCCGCGACAGTCCGAACCGCGGCAGACCGAGCGGTCCTAGATGGCGCTGCTGGCGCGGGCGGCGGAAGCGGCAAATCGCATTTTCCGCCCGCGGCAAAAGCAGTTCGGCGCGCCGTTCATGCTGCCGGTTGGCAGCAGCGGCATTCCGCCGAACTGGCCGGCGAACTGGTGGCAGCTTGGGTACGACCCGCTGCGCCCGAGCGGCTCCGCTGTGGTCTACGCCTGCCGCCAGGCTTATGCGCAGACGATCTCGATGTGCGCCGGCACGCACTGGCAATCGGACGGCAAGGGCGGCCGCGATCGCGTCAGCACCTCGGCGCTGTCACGGATACTGAAAAAGCCGAACACCTATCAGTCGCCGACCGATTTCTTTCTCTACCTCACCGATTGCCTTTATGGCGAGGGCGCGGCCTTTGGGTTGGCGCTGCGCAACAACCGCTTTGAGATATCCGAAATTCACCTGATGGACCCGGCGCGGTGCTGGCCGCGAGTGGCACCGAACGGCGAGATTTTCTACACGTTGGCCGGCAACGAGGTCGTCGAGCGGCTGTTTGCCGGCAACACGCAATTACTGGAGGCGGTGCCGGCGCGCGACGTCTTGCATGTGCGCCTGCCGGATCGGCGCAACCCGTTGCAGGGCTGCTCACCTCTCCAGGCAGCGCTGCTCGAGGTCGCGGTCTCCAATGCGATGGTGGGCCAGGCCTTGGCCTATGCCGCCAACCAGGGTCGCCCGTCAGGGGTGATCCAGACCGATGCGAGTTTTCACAACAACCCGGAAGCGGTCGAGCGACTGCGGGCGAAGTGGAACGAACACACCCAAGGGATCAACGCCGGCGGCACGCCGATCCTGACGGACGGTTTGAAATGGGCACCGACAATCGTCAATAGCCGCGACGCGCAACTTGCCGAGATGCTGCAAGTCTCAGATCAGCGCATTGCCACGGCCTACCGGGTGCCGCTGCCGCTCCTGTCGTTAATGGCGGGCGTCGGGCCGCAGGCCTCGACCGAAAGCCTAATGGGGTTCTGGGTGTCGACCGGGTTGGGCTTCTCAGCGAACTTGATCGAAGACGCATTCGGGCGGGTCTTCGCGCTGGGCGGCTGGCCCGACGACTACCTCGAGCTCGACCTCGAGGCATTGCTGCGGGCGAATTTTCGCGACCGCATCGAGGGCCTGGCGAGGGGCGTCCAGGGCGGCATCTTCTCGCCCAACGAGGCGCGCGCCAAAGAGGATCTGCGGGCCATGCCGTTCGGCGACGAGCCGCGGGTGCAACAGCAGGTCGTCCCGCTCAGTGCCTGGGACAAGGCGCCGCCGGCAACCCCGGCGCCCGAAGCGCCGCCCTCGGCCGAGCCTGCCGCGCCTGCCGACGAACCCGCCGATGCCGAGAAGGCCGCAGACCAGATCATTGAGGCCGCAGACAGCTATGACAACCGCGTTGCTGCCTGACGCCTTCGCGGCGGCGCTCGGCAAGGTTCTCTCCCGCACCCGCGCGGAGTGGCGCTCGGAACGAGAACTTGCGCAGGCCGAAACCCGCCGCGCCATTGCCGAGCTTGAGTCGCGCGTTGCAACCCTGACGCTGCAATTGCACCAGATGGTCGCCGAGCGACTCGCCGCCTTGCAGGATGGTCCGCCGGGGCCGCCGGGGGAGAGAGGTGAGCCAGGAGAGGCTGTTCCAGGCCCGCTCGGCGAACCGGGGCCTCCCGGTCCACCAGGCCCGACCGGCAAGTTCATCGCACCGAAGCAATGGCAACCCGGCATCCACTACGACAGCGCGCTCGTCACCCATAGGGGTTCTACGTATTGCGCGGCGCGGGATACCGCAGAACAGCCGCCACACGACGACTGGATCATCGTAGCGGCCTGCGGTGAAGTGCCCTATGTCGGCGAGGTTTGCGGTTTGTTCGAGCCGGGACGCGCCTATCGCAAATTCGATCTGGTGAGCTTCCACGGCTCAGAGTGGCGCGCCCGTCAGGATAACCCCGGCGCGCTCCCGGGCGACGGCTGGGCGTTGGCGGGCCAGGCCGGCAGCCGCGGCAAACCGGGCGATAAAGGCGACCGCGGCCCGCCGGGACCGGCAATCTCGATCGCAGGATGGGAGACGCGCGACTATCGCGCGGTGCTGGTGATGAGCGACGGCAGCGTCTCGCCGCCGCTCGATCTGCGCGAGTTTTTTGAGCTCTACCACGCCGAGCGCGCCGCCTGATGCCGACGAATGTCCGCTACAGCATCACGCGGGTGATAACGCCGGCCGATAGCCAGGCGCTGGTGAGCCTCGATGACGCGAAGGTGGTGCTCGGCATCGACGCTGCCGACACGTCGAAGGATGCGGCGCTAACCCAGCAGATCGACGCGGTATCGGCGGCGGTCAACAACTACTGCAACCGGATCTTTGCAGTGCAGGTTTATCAAGACCAGTTTCGCACCGTCTACAACTGGCTCTATCCCGGCGAGCCGCTGCGCACCCGGCAGTTTCCGATTGTCGTCGACGACACCGGCGTGCCGCTGGTGGCGGTCAGCGAGGACGGCACCGCCGTCGATGTGTCGTTTTGGGATGTGTACCCTGAAGAGGGCACGCTGTACCGGCTCGATGGCGACACGGTGACATCCTGGACCGGCACGACCCTTCTGGTGGATTACACCGCGGGCTACGACCCGATCCCGGCCGATGTGCAGGGCGCCGCGCTCGAATGGCTGACGGCGCGGTGGTTCGCGGTGGGGCGCGACCCGGCGCTGCGGTCGGAGACGATCCCCGACGTGATCAGCCAGGTTTACGCCGGCGAGTCTGGCGCCGGGACCAGCGGCGGCGCTATCCCGCCTGGCGCCCGCGACCTGCTGGCGCCATACAAGATATGGACGGTATGAACGCCGCGACGGCGATCGCCGAGCTTGACGCTGGCGTGGCGGGCTACGGGCAGACGGTCGTGTTGCAGCGCACCGCGGTTGATGCCGCGGGTGATGTGAGCGTGGCGGACAGCGTGACGTGCCCAGCAAAGGTGCGGCAGTTCGGACCGCAGGATCTCGAAGCCGGCGGCGTCGCCGAGATACAGGTGATCGTGAGCCCGACCGGGCTCGGCAGCTTCGGCGTGCCGAGCCGCGATGATCGTATCCTGATCGCCAGCAACCCGAGCAACATCGTACAGGTCGCGCCGCTCTATTACGGCGGCGTGCTGGTGCGGGTGAATCTGCTCTGCCGTGGCTGACACACGCGAGGCATTGCTCGCCCGGTTGGTGACGGTGTGCGGTGCGGTGGATGGCATACGCGCGGTTGGCCGCAACACGCTCGACGTGGCGGCGCTGACGCGGCCGAGCGTGATCATCCAGGACGGCATCGAGCAGGTGCGCGACATCGCGAATGGCGCGCGCTACACCGAGGTTGCCCGCATGGAACTGTCGCCCGGCGTTACGGTGATCGTGCGCGGCAGCGACAGCGTCGATGCCGGCGGGCTGTTGTCGCTCTACCGCAAGCGGCTGCTGGTGGCGGTGCTGACCGACGCCGAGCTGATCGCCGCGACCGGGCGGAACGGCGGCATCCGCTATGAGGGTTGCCTGGTGCCGACGCCCGATCCGGAGGGCAAGGAGCACCGCATCGACCTGACGCTGGTCTTTGCCTACGCATTCAAGCTGGACGACCTGTCGTCATAGCCGGCACCGGCATCGACTGGCGCATCGATGAATTGGACAACCGGGTGCTGCTGAAGCTCGACCAATTTCCCGAGCAGATACAGGCGCGGGCGCGCGACGCCATCACGCAATTGACGAACCAGTTGCTGCGCCAGGTTCAGGCCGCCGAGCCAAACCTGCTGCGCCCGCACACGCATGCGTATGTCGATCAAGGCATCAGCAAGCGCGGCGGCGCCTGGGTGCGCGGCCGGGTGCGGGTGCTGCGCGACGAGGCGGCCGGCGTCAACTACGGCAAGATTGCCGGCGCACTCGAGTATGGCGGGCCGGGCAAGAAACGCCGCGGCATGGTGAAGGTCGGCGCCTATCGCCGGCATGCCGGCGCGGTGCGCGCATACGAGCGGCGGCAGCCGAGGATTCAGGCGCGGCGGTTTCTGCGCGGCCCGGCGCAGGCGATGCGCCCGCGGGTACTGGCCGCGCTGCGTGCCGCCATCGGCGAGGCGTGGCAAGGCGATAAACCAACGACGTAAGGAGTAAGGCGATGGCGGCCGGCACTTTTAATATCTTCGCTAAGAGCGAGATCGTCGGGAAGGTGAAATTCGAGGGCGCGGGCGACTATGGCCCGCACCTGATTGTCGAGCTTAACAATGTGATGTTTCGGCCCGATGCCGCGATTGGGTTGATTTCCGACGAATGGGGCCAGTTGACCCTGACGGGCGAGATGCTGGTCGATGACACGGGCATCTTCGGCACGGTGACGCACCCCGACAGCGGAGAAGTGTCGCCGTTGACCTCGGCCTATTACATCGGCAAGGGCATTGTCTCGGTGATGATCGACCCGGATATCACCTACCGCGACATCGGCAATGTGCCGACATTCGAGATCACGCCGAATATCACGACCTTGCCGCATTTCTCGTCGCGCTACGGCACGCGAGCGAAAGACCTGGAGGTGGTTACCGAGAAAAGCGCCAGCGTCAATATCGTAATGGAAGAGTACACTTACGCGAACCTGATGTTGGTGCTGATGGGCGAGGCGACGACGCCCTGATGGTTTCCCTGGTCGATATCATCCCGCAGACACGCACGGTGGCGCTGTCCATCGGCGAGGTCGAATTGCATGGCCTGGGTTTGCGCAGCATCGCGGCGTTGCTGATGGAGTGCCCCGAACTACGCAAGCTCTGGGTCAATGGCGCGCCGGCATTAGACATCGATACGGTGATCTGCGAGGCCCCGAGCGCCATCGGGTTAATTATCGCGATGGCGGCCCGGCAGGATGACGCGGCCGATAGTATAGCCGACGCGCTGTCCCTTGATGACGTTGCCGAGTGCCTGATCGCCATACGCGAGCTGACCATGCCGGGTGGCGTTGACCCTTTCGTGGAAAGGCTCGCCCGCCTGCTCGGCGCCGACGCCGACCCAGTTGGCAAGGGAGCGGCTACGAATACGCCGCTGCCGCCGAGCAACTCATCGCATGCGGCCACAGTGCCAGCGACGTGATGGATTACACGCCGCGGCAGATCGGCGCCTTCGTCACCATCGCGCAGCACCGCAGGCGGCGCGAGCTTGCCGAGCAGCTCCACGTCGCGACGCTCGGTGCACAGGGCGAAGGCAAGGCGATCCGCGAGACACTCAAAGAATTGAGCGACGATGCTAACTAACCTCGACTTTCAGATATCGGCTGACAGCACCAAGGCGCGGGCCGACATCGAGCTGCTGAAGGGCTCGCTTCAGCAAGCGCAGAAAGAAGTCCGCGCGCTGCGAACCGAGGGCGCGAAGTCGGGCGACGTACTCCCGTCTGCCGCGCTTCAGACATCCGTCGCGCGGGTGCAAGCGCTCGAAAAGCAACTCGCGTCGCTGAACCGCACGACCAAAGAAACCAGCAGCGTCATGGACGTGCTGGCAACCAAATCAATGCGCCGGCTGCTGACGCAGTTCGATAACGTCGGCAAGAGCGCACAGAACATTGCGATGGTGATGGGCGGCGTCACCGGCAGCTTTGCCGGCGGGTTTCTCGCCGCCTCCGTCTTTAAGGGTATCAGCACTCTCATCGGGCAACTAGATGCGGTTAACGAGCGCCTGCTGAAGCTGCGGGATACCGCGCAGCAAACCGGGCAGCGACCCGCCGCCATCGAGGCGGCGCAGCGAATTGCGCGGCTGCAAGGCCGGTCGGCTGAAGATGCCGACAAGATCATGACCGGCACCGCGAAAGCCTTTGCCGACCTAAAGACTGAAGCCGGCAAGCCGATCTCCACGACCGGCGTCAAGGATCTTACGGATCGGACTGCGGCGGCGGGCGATGCCGCGAAGGAAGCAACCACCGAATTTCAGCGGGGCGTGCTGACGCAGCGAGGGGCCGCCCAGCTTACGCTTGATTTGGCGCAAGCCTACAAAACGATCGGGATCAACATTAAAGACTACAAGGACGACGCCGCTGGTCTGGCGAAGTTTCAGAGGGACGTGAACCTACGGTTCGTTGAATTTACCCAAAAATCAAAATTGGGGCAGAGCGCGCTAAACGAGCTCTCCAAAAAACTATTCGACGGCCTGCCGGCAGACGCGGCGATTAAGCTGGCGCCTGATTTAATTGCAAATCTTAATGCTGAAATGGCAAAGCTTGCGCAGACGCAAGCCAGGATTGACGCGGCGCAATCCGTGGAAGCGGGGAGGGCGCGGGTTCAGATTATATTTGAAGACTTGTTTAATAGGCTGAACGATTGGGGGAATAGGGTCAGCGCGGGCTTCAATAAGTGGGAGGCAGACGTTCTGGAAAAGTCCCTGCCGGATTTCGTTGCCCGATTTACGCAAGGCATCACCGACATGTGGACAAAGCTGCCGTTCGGGCAGGATTGGATGGACCGGACAAAGGCCGCATTTAACCAGATGTGGGAGGATATGAAGGCCACGGCTACAGCGGCGGCTGACGCCATTGCCGGGGCATTCAATGCGGTAAAACAGACGCTCTCCACCAGCTTCCCCGGTGATCCCGGCGGCATGCCGGCGGCGATACCCGGCAATGCGGCCGGCGGCATGATCCGCGGGCCGGGCAGCGGCACCAGCGACAGCATCCTGGCGCGGCTCTCGAACGGCGAGTTCGTCATGCGGGCCGCTGCCGTCAGCAAGTGGGGGCCGCGGTTTATGGCGGCGCTGAACAGCCTGCAAAACCCGTTCGGCTATGCCGGCGGCGGACTGGTGCGGGCGCAGCGTTTCGCAGCCGGCGGCATGGTGACGGCGCGCACCGCGGATGGCGTCACCGTGAACCTGTCGTTCCCCGGCGGCACCTTTGCGCTACGCGGCGACGCGGCGATAGTCGGCGGGCTGACGCGGGAGGCGCGGCGGGCCGGGATGCTTTCGGCCGGGCGTCTGGCGGCGGCGATCAACTGATGGCGGACGGCACGCTCCTCGAAATATCGGGGCCGGGCATCGCCAACTACACGGCGCGCGGCGCGACGCAGACGCTCGATCCTATCGATGCATCGGCCGTCATGGCCCGCACCGTCAACGGCGCGTTGATCGATCTCAGCCCGCCGCAGATGCGCAAATACAAGAGCAGCATCTCCTGCAACGACACCGAGACGCCCGCGCTTGATGGTGTGTGGCCCGGCATGGTGCTGACCGTCGATTGCATCGCCGAACTTGGGTACAAGACGGCCGGCGGCACGCCGCAGCGCACCGTCGTCGCCGGTTCGTCGAGGGTATCGTCCAGTTGGACCTATTACAGGCCGCAGCTATCTATGCGTGTCGTGCAATACAGCGTCAGCCGCGACGAGTACGGCGCGATGACCGAATGGTCGCTCGACCTCGAAGAAGTGTAGATGCCGGGGTTCTTTTTCGCCTGGGTGGACGAAGGCGAGGCGTTCGACCCGCTGATCCACAACCGCGAGGACGAGGCGATAACCTCGCTCAGCGTGACGCAATCGGAGGGCGACTTCGCCGGGCTCACCATCACGGTCATCAACCCGTGGGCGGGGCTACTCGCGCCGGCCCGCCAGCTCTGGTGCTGGCTGTCGTGGGATGACGGCACCGAACTCGTGCCGCTGTTCTACGGCCGGATTGCTGCCGTGCCCGAGAGCATCGACGGCGAAGCGGTGCGGTTGCTGTTCGCGGCGAGGCCGCTCGGCTTCGATGCGCTGAAGGCCGACTATGCCGAGACGTTGAAGGTGTTGCCCTACTACGACCCGGTGTGGATCTCGGGCGACCTCACCGATCCGGATGCGGTGCTGACCGGCTACGGCACGCGCTGGCACATCGACCGCTGCACGCACGAGCTGACGCACAGCGACGAGCTGACCGGCGAGGACGGCACGTTGACCTTCGGCGAGGCCGACCATGTCTACGACGATTTCAGCGCGTCGTATGGCGAGCCGCCGCTGGCGCGGGTCAACATCGAGGGCACGCTGGCGTGGACGCAGGGCGGCGTCGGCACCATCGACATGACCTGGCGCATTCAGTCGATCTTCGACCAGCACAAGAGCATTTACGCCCGCGGCACTCACGGCGTCGTCGGGCGGCCGCAGTCTGGCGTGATCTCGTCGTTGACTGGCGACGGACTCATGTCGGATTGGCCGAAACCGCTGGCGGAAGTCAGCGGCGGCTGGAAGGTTGGGGCGAACACCTACATCGAGGAGGCACCCAAGAGCTTCCGCCGTTACGACTACCACGTCGAATACCGGCAACTCGTGCCGCCGGAAGAGCCCGCCGACACGGGCAACCCGCTGCTCGATGCCAACAATGCTTTCGTGCAGCGCTACGGCACCGCTTATCACTACTTCGACGCATACACGGACTACAAAGTCGACTTCCCCATAGCCGCGCTGAAGCAGCGGACCTATTTCGACTGGGCGGCTGATCGCCCGCGCACCGAGATCGTGCGCTGCACGCTGGCGGCAGACATCCAGCCGCTGCTCGCCGAGCCCGAGCTTGAGGCGAATGCGGCGTCGATCTCGGTAAGCGCGCAGGACACCGTGACGGAGCCTGATGGCAGCGGCGCCATGCCAATCGGCGATATGCGGCGGGCGAGCTACCTCAACACCGACCGCGGCACGCTGAGCATGCAGTACCTGCTGCTGCTCGGGCGCACCGAGCTTCGCCGCCGGGCGCGAGCCGTCGAGGTGTCGTGCCGGGTGCCGTGGGCGCTCGGCATTGCCGCTACGCTGCGGATGAACGCGCACGTCGTTGACTACCGGCTGCCGGGCGGCGAGTGCTTCGGCAAGATCACCTCCTACAGCTTTGAGGCATCGGGCGAAGGCGACTTTGGCGTCAGCCTCACCATCGGCTGCGCCATCGGGCACGGCGGCACGGTATCGGCTGCGGCAGGCACGCTGACCTATGTGGACGCCGGCTATGTCGCGGCCGGCTACCAGCAGGCGACGGGCGCCGAGATCACGCTGCCGACCGGCGACCTCGTTTACCAGACGCTGGACGACTTCGCGGTGAGCGACGACGGCACGAACTTGCTGCGGATGGACGAGTACAGCGCGGTTGAATCGCTGACGCTCTCGGGCGGCATGGACGATCAGACCACGGTTGTCGCTAGCGTCAGCGATCCCATCGACGCGCTGCGCCAGTACCCGAGCCGGGTGTGCGTCACCCTGCGCCCGGTTGCCGGGATGAATTTCGAGACGGTGTTCACGCCGAGCGTTGACCCGCTGCCGATCCCACGGCTGATCGATCTTGAGGCGGCGGCGCCGGGGAGGCTCGCCGCCTAATGGCTGGGGCAATGGGCGCGGCGGGGCTGCCGACATGGATGTCGTACAAGCGGCAGCTTCAGTTGCTGCCGCCGCTCTCGACGGCAAGGGACAGCTTCGGCGGAAAGCGCATCCCGCGGCTGCCGCCGGTCGAGGAAGGCGAGACGCCGCCGGGGCGGATCTGCTGGGGCACCGTGGGCAACCTGCCGTCACCGGAAGCGCTGCCGACCGTCAATTTCAATGTGGGTGGTGAGGAGTTCCGCGAATGGGGCCGCAAGAGCGAGCGGGTGCGGATCGAGAACCCGGACGATCCCTCGCAATACATCATGGACAACCGGCCGAAGACTATCGACTTCGATAAAAAGACCGGCGCGAAGTCAGCGCCGAACACGTCGGCCGAAGTGCCGCCGGGCATGAGCAATTACGAGAACACCGACAGCTTTACCGATAGCCTCGGCGAGAAGCGCACGAAGGTGCGTATGCACTACGTCACCCAGGAAGCGCCGACCTCGACGCCCGTGCCGTCGTAATGATCTCGACCGAAGGCTCGGCCGAGAAACCCTATCGCGAGAACCCGCCGACGCACTTTGTGGAAGTGCACTGGCACGGCGGCATCGCGGTACAGTGGAAAGAGGCGCACATGGTTTACATCGACCCGCTGCGGTTGGTGCCGACCAGCCCGACCGGGGTGCTCTCGGTGTGGGTAAAGTTTCCCGAGGGCGCGGCAGGCTCGGTTATTTCTTTTGTGCAGTCCGAGTTTATCCAATTCGCTTTCGGCTTTGGCGGCGCTTACGACGCGGGCGGCGGGCGCCCCTTCGGCAGCATCACGATCAATGCGATAGAGGAAACCGACGACGCGCACAAAGAGGTGTGGCTGCAAGACGCCACCGCCGAACTGAATACAGTTAATAGGTGGTATCACGTCTATGCCGAGTGGGACACCAACGGTGGTTCGTTCCTGCTGAAGATAAACGGCAAGCCGATATCTACAACCATCACGCAGGGCTTTGACGTGCTCGACACCTGGGGCGGCGTGCCCATCAGCATGCAATGGGACACGCTGGCAGCGCCCGTCCCGCCGGCCTTCCCGCAGACGACGTTCTTCTGGACGCAGTTTAGCGGCATCAGCCCGCCCGACGACGTGCGCTATTCGATAGCTGAATTGTGGCTCGATGTCGGCCGGCTGCATGTCGGCATCGAGAAGTTCGCCGATGTCGCAACCGGCAGGCCGAAGGCGCTCGGCAAAAACGGTGAGATCCCGACCGGGATAAAGCCGGCTTTCTACTTTGCCCGCAGCGGCGCGCCGAAGACCATCCTCGATAACCGCGGCTATGGCGGCGTCTTCAAGTTCGCCAAGACCCAGGAACTGATCCCGCTCAACCCCGACATCGACGGACCATTGCACGAACCCGAGGAGCCGCACTTTGTGCCTGTCTCTGACCCGCTGCCACTCGCGCTGGTGGAATAATCGATGACTGTGATTTACCGCACTGACGGCGCCTGGGGCACCGGGCAGGGAAGCAATCTCTCGCCCGCCCAGGTTGACGGCAATTTCTACGACATCGACACCCGCGTCACATCAATCGAAGACAACCCGGTTGAGCCAATCGCCCCGATTGCCATCAACATTGAGGGCCAAGCCTTCACGATGGGGTTGAGCAACGGCGAGACGCTCGGCCCGATCGCCGTCACCTATCCGATGCCGACCTGGCGGGGCGCCTGGAACCCCGGCATAGCCTACAGCGAGATGGACTTCTTTACCTCGCCGGACAACGGGCTTGGCGCGGTGATGATCCCGCACACCTCGGCCGCGACCTTCGATTGGGGCGCGCTCGATACCGGCGGCAGCGGATTGCCGGTGTACCGGCAACTGATCGGCGGCTCGGGCACAACCAGCGGCATCAGCGACCTCACCGACGTTGCGCTGTCGGGCCAGGCCGACAATGACATGCTCGTCTGGGACGGCCCGGCGAGCCTGTGGCGCAATGAAACGCCGGCAACGGTCACACTAAACCTTCCGGCGTTCGGCGGCTCCACGGGCTCCACAGCGGGTCTGAAGGGCCTCGTGCCGGCGCCGGCCGCGGGTGACGCCACCGCTGGCAAGGTGCTTGGCGCGGGAGGCGGCTGGGTCGTGCCGGCGGGCGGCAGCGGCGGCTCGTCGAGCCTGGCCGGGCTCGCCGATGTCTCGATCACCTCGCCGGTCAATCTGTCGCTGCTTCAGTACAACAGCACGGACGGGCTGTGGCACGATCAGTCGCTGACCGAGCTGGGCACCGGCACGGTCGGGCTGGTCGAGACCGGCGCCGGCCTCGTCGGCGGGCCGATTACGACATCGGGCGTCATCAGCCTGGCACCCGTCGCCAGCCAGAACCTGCTCGCCAACATCACGGGCGGCTCGGCGTCGCCGGCCGGCGTGTCGCTCTCGACGCTGCTCGATGCGGTCGTCGGCGCCGAGCGCGGTTCGATCCTGCGGCGCGGCGGCACCGGCTGGACGGCGATCACGCCGGGCGCCGACGGCACATTCTTGCGCTCGGGCGGGCCGGCGGCGGACATCACCTGGGGCACGCCATCCGGCGCCGGCACGGTGACGACGGTCAATTCCGGCGCGGGTCTGACCGGCGGGCCGATCACCTCAAGCGGCACCCTGTCGCTCGCCACGGTGGGTACGGACAATGTGCTGGCGAACATCACCGGCAGCACAGCCGCACCCAGCGGCACGGCACTGACACTGTTGCTCGATCACGCGCTCGGCGCAACACGGGGCATGGTGCTCTACCGCGGCGCCACGGTCTGGTCGGCATTGCCGGCGGGCGCTTCGGGCGCGGTGCTGACGAGCGGCGGCGCGGGAGCCGACCCATCATGGGCGGCAGGCGCCGGGGCCGGCACGGTCACCAACGTCGCCACGGGCACTGGCCTCGTCGGCGGGCCGATCACCAACACCGGCACAATCGCGTTTGCCACCGTCGCCAACCTGTCGGTGCTCGCCAACGTCAGCGGCAGCACGGCGGCGCCGACGCCGAACACGATGTCGGCGATCATCGACGCGGTGTTCTCCTCGACCCGCGGCAGCGTGCTCTATCGCGGCGCCGCGGGCTGGGCGGCGCTCGGGCCGGGCACCAGCGGCAATGTGCTGACGACAGGCGGCGCGGGCGCGGACCCGGCATGGGCGGCCGCAGCGGGCGGCGCCGCGCTTAGCGTCAGCGATACTGTGCCTGCTGGGGCCGCCGACAGTTCGCTATGGTTTGATTCCGCTGGCGGGCAGACGTACCTCCGCTACAACGACGGAAGCTCAACCCAGTGGGTTCCCGTAACAAACCAGCCGGGGCCGCAGGGCGAGCCCGGCGCCACCGGCGCCACGGGACCGACCGGCGCGACGGGGCCAACTGGCGCAACCGGCGCGACGGGTGCCGCCAATATGTCGGGCATGGCGCTGGGGCAGATCCCGATTGCGGCAACGGCAACCACCGTCACATCAAGCGCCGCGCTATCGGGCGACGTGACGAGCAACGCCGGGCTGGCCACGACGATTGCCAACAACGCGGTTACGACTGCGAAGATCCTCAACGCCGCCGTCTCCTACGCCAAGATCCAGAACGTGGCGGCCAACCGGCTGCTCGGCAACAACACGGGCTCGGCCGCAGCCCCAGCCGAACTGACTGCCGCGCAAGTAATGACGTTTCTCGGCGCGGCGCCGTTGGCTGCACCGGTTTTTACCGGGGATGCGCAAGCCGTGACCCCGACGTTCTCGGACAACGATACCTCTATTGCAACAACGGCTTACGTCAAGTCGCAGTTCTATCGGCCAGCCACCGGTGATCCGCTGACGATCACGGCTGACACCGGCAACAACGCGCGGATTTTCTACACCCGCACCGGGGCGCAGACCTGGGCGGCCGGGTGCCTGACTGACGGCTCGTTTTTCTTGTCGGACGAGACGGTGGGGGCGGGCCGGTTGTGGATTACGCCTACGCTAGGAGTTGTCACCATCGGGCGCAGTATCCTAGTCGGCGCCCCAACGGGCGGCGAGAAAGGTGTCGGGACGGTGGCCGCGACGGGGGTTTATGCCAACAACACGCTGTTGACTTCAGACGTGACCCTCAAGACGGAGATCGAGCCTTTGCCGGCAGCGTGCCTGCCGCTGGTGGCTGCGGTGGAGCCGAAATCGTATCGCTGGCGCGAGCCCGACGACGGTGAAAGCGCCGCCCGGCCGGAGGATTTCAGCACGCGGCGGCACAGCGGGTTCCTGGCGCAGGACCTGGCCGACGCAGCCGGCGAGCTGCCCGGCATCGTTGACGGCAAACCCGGCGAGATGGCTGTCGATGTTGGCGCAATGCTGGCGGTGTTGTGGCAGGCGGTGCGGGAACTAAGCGCCAAGGTCGAAACCTTGGAGGCCGCGAAATAATGGCAATCGACTTCCCGTCCGCCGGCTTGACAGTCGGCCAGGTGTTCAGCGCCGCCGGGGTGTCGTGGACCTGGGATGGCGTAAAGTGGACGGCAACGGGCGGCGCCGCCAGCGAAGTCATCGAACTGGCGTGTTCCGACGAGACAACGAACCTGTCGGCCGGCACGGCGAAGCTGACATTCCGCATGCCGTTTGCCATGACCCTGACGGCCGTGCGGGGGAGCTTGTCCACGGCGGGAAGCACACTGACGACGGTCGATATCAACGACAGCGGCACGAGCGTTCTCTCGACCAAGCTGACCATCGATGCCAGCGAGAAGACGAGCACGACGGGCGCGGCGGCGGCGGTAATCTCGGATACGGCTCTGGCCGATGACGCCGAGATTACGGTGGACATCGACGGCGCCGGCACCGGGGCCAAGGGGCTCAAGGTGACCCTGATCGGCACCCGCGCATGACGGCGCTGATTAACCCGTTCTGGTACGGCGCGGCTGGCGATCCGAATTTCGCCAGCGTCGTGCTGCTCTGTCATTTCGACGGCACGAACGGGTCAACGACGTTTACCGACAACTCGCTTGCCGCGCACAGCTTGGCGGCAACCGGCACGATCAGCCTGACAACGGCGGAGCAGAAGTTCGGCACGGCATCATTGCAGGCCGGCACCGCGAGCAGTGCCGTGACCTCGGCCGATAGCGCCGATTGGGATTTCGGGGCGGGGCAGTTCACGGTTGAAGCATGGATACGGCCGACAGCGGCGATTAGCGGCGTGCGCGGCGTCGTGGCGCAGTATGGGGCGTCGAGCCTCGCGTGGTTTCTCGGGTTCAACGGCACGAGTTTCGGCGTGTTCGTCTCGGCCAACGGCAGCACGGTGACTCAGATCGTCGCGACGTTCACGCCGACCGCCAACACGTGGCTGCACATAGCGGCGGATCGAGACGCCAGCGGCGTCGTCCGCATCTATACGGACGGCACGCAGCGCGCGGCCATTACCTTTGCCAGTGCGATCTTCAACAGCACGAACAGCCTCTACATCGGCAACGACGGCAACCTTACCCGCCAGTTTGTCGGGCAGATCGACGAGGTGCGGATCACCAAGGGCGTCGCTCGGTACGCCGGGGCGTACACGCCGCCGACCGCGGCGTTTCCCGACGCGTGAGCGACGACGCGATTGTCGAACGACCATGATCGCCTTATCTGGGCGGCATTCGGCATGGTCGTGGTCCTCGTGACCGTAACCGGGCTTCTGGTTTTCGGATCGATATTTTTCGCGCCCGGCAGCGACAAGACCGTCCAGCAGATGATCGAGGGCCGGATCGTCGCGCGGGCGATTGTGCTTTTCCTCATTATCCCGACGATCACGATCCTGTGCGTCTACGACAAAATCTCAGGCGAGGCCGCCCTCGCCGCGCTGTCGGGCATCGCTGGTTACATCCTCGGCGGCACCGGGAGCACTCAATGATTATCGAAATTTTATTTGTCGTGTTCATGGCGATCTGGTTTCTGACCTGTTTGCCGATGCCGCAGCTCGCACCGTTTAGCTGGGCTAACGGCATCCTCGCCTTCATTTGCGTGCTGATGCTTGGGCTATACCTTTTCCTCCCCGCCTTGCGGGGATAGAGGGCTATCGCGGGCCGTGCCCGTCCATGATGCGGGTTGAAAGCGGATCTTGCACGATGGGTTCGGGCGCCTTCGGCTGGGGCTTCGATTCCGTCTTGGTATAGCAACGCCCACCGTAGCAGTCGGTGCTGCTGTGCGAATACGGGCTGTCGTATTCCGACCAGCATTTGTAGACCTTGGACCACTTGTCGCGAGAGCATCGGCTCTCATAAGTCGAGTCGGCGGACGCCGGCGCGGCGGCGAGGCCGGCGAGACAGGCGATGATAGCGGCTGATAAAATCCGGTAAGCCATGATCGGACCTCCTGCGTG